>Ga0307428_1000094_pt1 | contig 79097 bp, 75 predicted proteins | sample SalMarWE160240MG_FD_202161 | JGI IMG/M metagenome (GOLD analysis project Ga0307428, IMG submission 202161) | Salt marsh sediment microbial communities from the Plum Island Ecosystem LTER, Massachusetts, United States - WE1603-240 | ecosystem: Environmental > Aquatic > Marine > Intertidal zone >...
CGTAGTCCATGTTGGTGCCGAGGAGGGCTGAACCTTTGCTGCAACCGGTCACGTAGACGTTGCCTGAGTTATCAAGAGCCAGGGAATAAGCTCTATCCTTTTCATTCCCCGGACCGTCGTAGCGGGCTACCCATAACTGGTTGCCCAAAGAATCGTACTTTACAGTAGCGTAGTCAAAATCGGTACCGAGGAGGGCTGAACCTTTGCTGCAACCGGTCACGTAGACGTTGCCTGAGTTATCAAGAGCCAGGGAATAAGCTCTATCCTCTTCATTCACCGGACCGTCGTAGCGGGCTACCCATAACTCATTGCCCAAAGAATCGTACTTTACAGTAGCGTAGTCAATTTTTTTCAAATAAGAAACTAAAGAATCATACTTGACTGTAGCGTAATCAAAATTGATGCCGCCTCTACTCTCACCAGTCACGTAGACGTTGCCTGAGTTGTCTACGGCGATGGAATTGGCTACGTCCCTTCCATTCTCCGGACCGTCGTAGCGGGCAACCCATGATGGTTTTTTGTTTTTATGGCCGCACGTGACTACCGCAACGAGCAGCAAACATTCTGCAAAAGTTATTACTCGCTTCATGAATTCCTCCATAATTGCATCCAATTTACACCGATTGTACACAAACGTTTCTGGATGTCAAGTTATTCTGCGAGAGCAGTTGGGGATAAGAATAACACGATATGGTTTATTGATGCAAATTACTTGAAATGATCCCAGCCGAGCGGAAGCAACGGCTTCAACTCTCCGTCGATTTCCAGAAACGCACCTTCGCCCCCCTTCTCTATGCGTCCGATCCGGTGGATAGGCAGTCCGGCGATACGATCCGGGAGTTCAGCAGGCGCGGTGAAGAGCAATTCGTAGTCCTCTCCCCCATTGAGGACAAGCGAGTCCCAGTACCCGCCATGCTGTTCGGCAAAGTCCATGACTTCCGGGTGGCGCGGTAACCTCTCGTGCTCCACGACGAGCTTGACCTTGCTTGCCTTGGCCAGGCGTCCTGCGTCGGTGGAGATACCGTCAGATACGTCCATGCACGCCGAGGCCTTTTCCTGTAGTGCCAGACCCAGGGCGATGCGCGGCTGGGGCCTAAGATGGCGGGCCTTGGATTCCTCAAACCCTTCCACCCCCTTCCGCAGCGCCTGCTGACCAACCGCTGAAAGACCTGGGAATCCGGAGTAGTAAAGCAAATCGCCTGGGCTCGCGCCTGAGCGAAGCAGGGGAACTAGAGCCTTTCCGACGGCGGTAAGACTCAATATAAGCCTGTCCGAGGACACCGTATCCCCGCCTGCAATCTCCGCTCCCAGGAAACCTGCCACCTCCTCCATACCTTGATAAAGCTTCTTGGCAAAATCAACCTCAAGTTCGGATGGGGCAAACAGATTCACGAGAAGGCATAAAGGCTCCGCACCCATGCCTGCAAGATCGGAAAGGGTTGCCGCGGCTGATTTATAGCCTATGTCTTCTGGCGAGAAATATCGCCTTGAGAAATGAACGCCCTCCACGTAAGAATCTGACGTAACAACCGTCCCGTCGGCAAGAACCAGGGCATCGTCGCCTATCCCGACCTTTATGCGTGGGTTTCTGGTCTTAAGCCATTCTGGGAGCCGATCGAGAAACCCCTGCTCACCAATATCTTCAAGCCTCGACATCTTTAAGCGTCTCTCGGATAAGCTCGGCGCGTTTGCGGTCGCGCTGCTCAGGCGAAAGTTCTTCGCCGAAGTAAAGCTGCAGATTTGCGGGTCGAGAGAGGATCATGAGCTTGTTCAGGGTGGCTACGTCAAGGCCTGGCATGGGCAGTCCGAGGCGCAGGGCGGATAGGAGATTGAGGGTCTCCTCGCTGGTAAGGGCTCTGGCGTACTTCAGGATGCCGAACGAACGGAACGTCTTGTCCTGGATGTATGGGGCCATGTTGGTCATAAGGTACTCTCGTGCGTCGCGCTCGTAGCGTATAAGCTGCTCTGCCATGCCAGTTAAGGTCTCAACGATCTCCTCCTCGCTCTGGCCAAGTGTACGCTGGTTGGAGATCTGGAAGAGATGCCCTTTGGTCTCGGTGCCCTCGCCGTACGTACCGCGCACTGAGAGTCCAAGCTGAAGTACGCCGCGCAGTACACGGTCTATCTCCCTGGTTAGAATCACCCCTGGGAGGTGGATGAGTATCGAGGCGCGCATACCGGTGCCTACATTCGTAGGACATGCGGTAAGAAATCCGTAGCGCTCGCTATAGGCAAACGGCAGCGCCGAGTTCAAACGTTCTTCGATCTCGCTCGTTCGCTCGAAGGCCTCTTTGAGGGAGAGCCCTGATGCAAGAACCTGAAGCCTGAGATGATCCTCCTCGTTTATCATCAAACTGAAGGTTTCGTCCTTGGTGGCAAAGAAACCCCGCGGCCCCTTGCCCTTCAGAAAATCCGCTGAAACCAGATGACGTTCCAGGAGGAACTGAGCTTCAAGCGGGGGCAGGTCTTCCACATGGACAACGCCGCGTCCGTTGGAGATAAGCGTTTCAGTCAACGTTCGATTTATGCTGGAAACCAGCTCCTTCTGTTCCTGGGGAGACGCTTTCGGAAGAAAGGATACGCCGGCTACGTTGCGTGCAAGGCGTATCCGGGAGCTGATAACGATGTCCGCCTGGGGGCCTTTGCCTGAAAGCCAGGCTCCAACCTTACTGGCCTTCAGTCCGCTCTTCATATTTCTTGAGGTCATCTCGTATCCTTGCGGCCTTTTCGTATTCCTCCTGCTGAATCGCCTTGATAAGCTGCTGTCTCAGACGTTTCTTTTCTATCTCGACAAAAACGGGAGAGGGTTTCTGGTTCTTTGATGCCTCGCGACCGGTATGCTGGGTGGTGCCCTGGATGCGGGAGATCAACTTTTCCACATGATTTCCAAACTCCTGGTAACATCTCTCACACCCGAATCTGCCAAGGCGGCGAAACTCTGCCCAGCTCATCCCGCACGCCGAACAACGCAGCTCCTCGTCCTTGCCCTCCCCAAGTTCCTTGAGAAGCTCGCTGAACATCTCTGAAAGCGGCTTCTGCTTGTCTAAAAGATACCCCTTCTTAGCCGCACAAGCCTTGCACAGATGCTTTTCGGCAAGGTTGCCGGCTGCGTCAACCTCGGTAATCAAAACCTCGGCTTCGTTCTCGTGGCATTCCTCACAGAGCATCACATCTTCCCATCTATAAGGTTGTACTGCTTATCGGTGAACCTCTTAATTATAGGATTATGCGAGACGATGACAAACGTCACTTTGAGCTTATCGTTGAGGCGAGTAAACATCTCCATGACCTCTCGTTCGGTTTCCAGATCCAGATTACCGGTTGGTTCATCAGCCAGCACGAGCCTCGGTTTATGAACCAACGCCCTTGCAACGGCAACGCGCTGCTTCTCGCCACCTGAGAGCTTAACAGGCAGGAAATCGGTGCGACCAGCCAGACCTACCTCCTCAAGGATCGCGGCAGCGCGCTCAAATGCCTCAGTACTGGGCGTTTTTCCTATGAGTAACGGCAAAGCAACGTTTTCTAAAGCCGAAAACTCAGGCAGCAGGTGATGAAACTGGAAGACGAACCCGATCTCACTGTTGCGAAAACGGGCAAGCTCGGAATCGTCCATCTCGAACACGTCCTTGCCGTCGAAGAAAACCTTACCTGAGGTAGGCCTGTCAAAGGCACCCAGAAGATGAAGAAAAGTGCTCTTGCCTGAACCTGATGGGCCGAATATCGAGACCGCCTCGCCCTTATTAAGCTTCAAAGACGCAGACCGAAGGGCATGAACCCTGTCGTCGCCGTTGATATAAATCTTCTCTAAATCTTCCGCCACCAGAAGAATCCTACTCATAGCGAATCGCCTCCACAGGATCGAGCCTTGAGGCTCGGCGCGCAGGATAAAGTGCGGCAAGGAAGGCTATAATAATGGCTGAAGCGGCTATCAGGATTACGTCCAACGGTTGAACCTTCACAGGCACCGTATCGATAAACCAGACCTCTGCAGGCAGGCGAATGATCTTGAAATGGTCTATGATCCAGGAGACCCCGACCCCGAAAATCGTGCCTAAGACGGTGCCAACCATCCCTATCAGCAGACCAAAATAGGTGAAGACGCGCATAACGTCTTTTGACTTCATGCCAATCGCACTTAAGATCCCTATCTCACGGGTCTTGCGCATTACGGTCATTATCAAAGTGCCGATTATATTGAACGCCGCAACCAGAATAATCAACGCGAGCACTATGAAGACAACCACCTTCTGCATCTTCAAGGCGGAAAAGAGGTTCTTGTTCTCCATGAGCCAGTCGATTGGTACGAACGGATAGCCCAGTTCGTCACGTATGGCTTGCGAGACACGGGTGGATTTGAGAGGATCACGCAGCTTAACCTCAATGTTGGTGATGCGATCGCCGTAGCCGAATAACTGCTGGGCGTTGCGGATGTCAAGAAAAACCATCACCATGTTGTAGTCGTAGAAACCCGCGTCAAAAATCCCACGAACCACGTAGTTCTTCACTATGGGGATAGGACCTACCGGCGTCATGATTACATTCTCAGGGGAAGCAATTACTACCGTATCACCCGGTTTCACGCGCAGATTATCCGCAAGCTGACGACCTATAACGACCCCGTGACCCTCAAACGACCACTTCCCTTCCAATGGATAGCGCGGATCAGTAATGCTTGAGGTCTTTCTTAAATGCTCAGGATCGACCCCGCGCACAAGCACGCCCTCTGCGCCGTACCTTGACTGAATCAGGGTCTTGTGCATAAGCGCCGGACCGAATCCAACAACCTCGCGCATCTGTGAAAGCTTAGCTGCAGCACGCTTATACTCTTCCGGAGTGATGGGATTTGAGTAGAACTTTTGAATAGTTATGTGAGGAGCTACGCCTACGATGCGATCCTTGAGCTCCCCGTTGAACCCGTTCAAAACAGACAAAGCGATTATGAGTGCGGCAACCCCAACGAACACACCGGCTATGGCAATAGTGGAGATCAGGTTGTAGAAACCCTCGCCCCTGCGCCGCTGGCGAAGATACCGACGAGCAACAAAGAGATTAACGTTCACTTTCCCTCTTCTTTAAGCTGCGGGAATATGATCACGTCGCGAATCGAAGCGGAATCCGTGAACAGCATAACCATTCGGTCTATGCCCAGTCCCAGTCCGCCCGTAGGAGGCATACCCTGCTCAAGGGCCTGGAGAAAATCCTCGTCCATAACCGAAAACTCCTCGTGACGCGCCGTCTGCTCTTCGAACCGCCTGCGCTGCTCTAAAGGGTCGTTAAGCTCTGAAAACGCGTTGCCGAACTCAACACCGGCGATCACCGGCTCGAATCGTTCGACTAATTGAGGATTATTCCTGTGCACCTTGGCAAAAGGCGAGATTATCCTGGGATGATCGGCAACGAACGCAGGTCCTTGGATGTGATCCTGAACCAGCTCGGTAAAAAGCTTATCCAGCATCTTGCCGTAAGGGGTCTGATCGGTAACCTCCACTCCCTTATCCTTGCATATCTTTCGAAGATCCGCTTCGGACAAAGCCAGAGGGTCAGTCCCGATTTTCTCGGCAAGCGCGGGTACAAACTCCACCTTCTCCCACGGCTTTCCGAAGTCGAACTCGGCTCCCATCCAGGTAACGGGTGTTACGGTGGTTGAACCGGTAAGCTCGGAGGCCAGGAGTCTGAATAACTCCTCGGTAAGCCGCATCATCTGGAAGTAATCCACGTACGCCTGATACGCTTCAAGCATGGTAAACTCAGGGTTGTGCACCCGGTCAAGCCCCTCGTTGCGAAAGTCCTTGCCTATTTCGTAAACCTTCTCGAACCCGCCCACGATGAGCCGCTTGAGATAAAGCTCGGTGGCGATCCGCAGAAAGTAGTCGCGGTCAAGCACGCGGTAGTGGGTACGGAAGGGTTCGGCTGCGGCCCCGCCGTATAAAGGCTGAAGCATCGGGGTCTCCACTTCGAGAAAACCGCGCTCGTCAAAGAATCGGCGGGTAAGCGCAATCAGCCGGGTGCGGAGCCTGAAGGCCTCGCGCGTCTCGGAGTTTACCAAAAGATCAAGGTGACGCTTTCTGAGCCTCTGCTCGGTATCCTGAAGCCCGTGAAATTTTTCCGGCAAAGCGGCAAGCGACTTTGATAAGAGGGTGAACTCCTTGACGTTGACGGTCGGCTCGCCGGTTTTGGTTTTAAAGAGCGGTCCCGAGACCCCAACAAAATCGCCAAGGTCTACGAGCGAAAGGAAGTCGGAAAAGGCAACAGGGGCTTCAGATGGAGTGTTACGCTCTGGAAGAGCGTTATCTGAGGAGAGCTGGGCGAGGAGGGCTTCGTCCTTGCGGATGTAGAGCTGAATCTTGCCACTCTCATCGTGCAGGTCGAAGAAGATAGTCTTGCCGAAGTCCCGCCGGGTGCGGAGCCTTCCTGCAACCTTTACCATCGTCTCGGACTCAGAGAGTTTATCGAACTCCGCCAACGCCTCGACTACGGTATGGGTGCGCTCGAAAGAGTAGGGATACGGTTCTATGGCTTTAGAACGCAGTTCATCCAATTTCCGGATACGATTTTCCCTATCAGGAAGTGAAGACATACTCGGATGATAGTCAGGGAAAGCTTTAAGTCAAGATAATCCTCCTCCCGTTGCGATCTTTTGTCCTCCGGACAAAAGGAGCATTAAGGTGAGGGCGTGCGATCATCTGCGCGATCCCCCTGTGTCCCCATTATTAAGGGGGAACTAAAGGGGGATCAAGTAGCGCGGGCCTGAAGACCCGCCTGCATAACATTGAACCCGGCGAACCTGAAGGTTCGCACTACGCGCTTTTTGCCGCCGAAGGCGGAGATTCAGAATATGGATGGGAGGTGAGAAGTCAAGGAACTATCTGTTAGTTTTATCCCTTTTCACTTTTCTCTCAAGAGCAGCAACATTTTGACCACAGATTTCAGCTTTTGCAACATCGCCTACCTTTTCAGAAAGTTCTTGGGCTTTTCGAAAACACTGCAAGGCATTCTTATTATCTTTTAACACCAAATAAAGACTTCCCCTATTAGTCCAGTAATTGGCTTGCGTTTCAAGATAACCTTCCCTTTCGGCAATTTCTATCGAAATATCCAAGTATTTTCCCGCAGTGCCTGTATTATTTAGCATTAAATGTGCTGCAGCAATGTTCCCAGAAAGTATCGCTTGTGATTGCAAGGAACCAATTTGTTTAGCAATCTTATATGCTTCATCGAGGAACTCTAATGCTTTCTCGGGCTCTTCTTTAGCGAAATAAATATTTCCGATCCCCCCTAAATTACTTGATCTTAGCTCTATATCCCCAAAATCATCTGCTAATTGTAAAGCCTGAAGATGTAACTGCATCGCTTTATCATGCTTGCCTAAACGTCGGTAGACAAAACCCATTTCAGTCAGATTATGCGCTTTCCCTTTTTGCTCATTTATCTCTGTATTAATCTCTGCTGCCCTCGTTAAAAACTTTAATGCTTTCTTTGGATTCTGCATCAGTTGGTAAAGAATACCCATATTCCCCAGTACAGCTGCTTCGCCAAATTTATGGCCTCGTCTCTTTTCTATTTCTAATGCACTTTCAAGATAAGCTTCACTATTTTCAAATTCGCTCAATGCAGCGTAAAGAAGTCCTATTCCGTTAAATGCCTGTCTTAAGGCATCCTCTATATTGTACTTAAGAGCAATGTTCATAGCCTCCAAATAAGTTTGTTTCGCATCTTTCTGAAGCCCCTTTAGATGTTGGTTCCATCCTATTAACAGTAGCAAAGCACAACGTTTTTTGTCATCTGCAACTAACTCAAGACATGCGCTGAACTTTTCAATCGCTTCTCCGCGATGATATTTTTCCATCGCATTAAATGCTTCTCGTAAAAGAATAACTTTTTTTCGTTCCCTCACTTCAGGTAACCCGTCAAGGTATAATAAGGCCTCTTTATGACTTTCTCCAACTTTATTAATCGCTTCTTTTAACTCTTGAATTTCCTTTTGGTCAGCCTCCCGTTCCTTCGCCCTTTTTGCTTCATCCTTTTTACGCCGTCTTTTACTAATAAAAAGGCCAAGTAGAAAAAGCCCAAATGCAAGGATTGTTGGCAAAACAACATATGACAAGAACTCCGCCGAGTTCAAACCAAAAAAAGAAAAGGAACCCATACTCAATCATACCCTTCCACTCAATCTTGTCAAGCCTGAATCAGACAAGGGGTTTAAACCCCTTGTCTTACCTCTTGCCCATCTGTCCCAAGAGGCTTACTCCATCCACTCCATCGCTTTTTGGGCAATCTCGGCGATATTGATATTCACCGGGCACGCCCTTGCACATCTACCGCAGCCAAGACACTGGTAGGAGCCGAACACCTGGGGGAAGTAGGAAAACTTGTGCATAAGCCGCTGGCGCCAGCGCTGGGAGCCGGAAGGACGCGGGTTGTGGCCCGAGGTCTCAAGGGTGTAGCCCTCATACAGGCAGGAATCCCACTGACGGGAACGAAGACCCCGCGAGCCTTTAGAGGAGTCGTTGATATCAAAGCAGTGACAGGAAGGGCACACGAACGCGCACGTCCCGCACCCGATACACGGGGAGTGGATCCAGTCCCAGAAGTTACTGTCTACCATTGACTTAAGCTTGTCCGCGATTCCTTCAAAGTTGTACTTCTCAATCTTGTCTTCAGCCCGACGGCGGTCGGCCTCCAACTGGGAAACATCGGAGACTTCCTCAACATCCAGACCTTCGATAGCCGCCTCCCCCTTCTTCGATACCGCATCTATAAGATACGCACCTTCAACAGGATAGATAAAGATGTCGGCACCCTTTGACTCATAAGGAGAACCCTCCACCGAGGTGCAAAAACATCCGGGCCAGGGCTCGGTGCAGGCAAGGCCGACGATCAATGTTTTGTCGAATCTTTCCATGAAGTAAGGGTCTTTATATTCGATCTGATTGAACATCCGCTCCAGTTCTCCGATACCGGCAATGTCGCAGGGGCGCACCCCCCAGAGCACGACAGGCTTTATCTCTTCTTTGGATTCAATCAGCTTCTGCGCCTTGAAATAGAATAGGGTCTCATCATGTGGAAAGAAGTGATCTTTTGGCGAGAAGTTGCCGAGCAGAACATCAGAACTCCACTCATCATATGATTTCAAAGGACGATAATAATATCGATTCCCTTCTTTCTTCAAGCCTATAATTGGTGTGTTACGGGGTGTGTTACGGGCCAGATGACTGTATAAGTCCTTAAGGTTATTGAGCTTAATCATAGTATAAACTCCTGGGGGTCGTCCTTCTTGTATGTAGCCAGAGGCGGAAGTGCTTCGGGATCGACCCCTGCCTCGAACCCGAACCGTTCCTTGACCACAAGGTTCATCTTCCGGGTAAGCCACAGGAGCTTGATGCCTTTGGGACAGGCCTCCTCGCACGCACCGCAGTCCACGCACCGCCCCGCCTGGTGATATGTTCGTATAAGCTGCCAGATTGCGAGGTCTGTTTCATCGAGCCCCTTATCCACCCACCTGGGCTGGGTGATGTCCACGAAGCACTCGTCGCAGTTGCAGGTCGGGCACGCCTGCCGGCACGCGTAGCACCGGATGCAGGCTGACATCTCCGACATCAGGTATTGATAGCGTTCAGGTGCAGATTTCTTTTCAAATTCTCTGACAGAATCGTAACCGTCGCCGTCAGGTTCAGTGATGGGATCTCCAACGACCACATCGGAGATTACCGGGGCGTGATGCCTGCAAGCAACGCAGTTCGAGGGCATTAACTCGAAGCACGATACTTCCTTTTTCCCTTCGACGGTGGTAAATAACCACGTCTCCCCCTTGTTCTCGGCGGCAATGATTTCACCCGCCTTCTCCCTTGCTACCTGTCGCGAAAGCATCCCCGGACAGTTCACCCCGATGATAAAAAGCCGGTCACGATCTATTTGATTCTCCTTGAGAAGTGCGACGATCGAACGCGTATCGCACCCCTTGGCTACGATGCCTATCCTGTGCAGGGTATTTTTATATCTGAGGAGATAATTTGCGAGATTTATAAGCCCGAACGACGGCCACACGAGCTTGCCCGCGTCTTCCGGATTGTCCACGAACACCGGCCGGGTGCGCATTGGGTTATCACCTTCGCCGTAGCCGATAACCAGGTCAACCTTCCTGGCAGAAAGTAACTTACGGGCCTCTTCCCGGATTTGATTAGTGAGAGAATTAGACATCGCCACGGCTCCATTTTTTAAGCTGTTCGAATCCTTCGTAGTTTTTATATTTCGGGCGTGGGACCAAACGCTTTTCTTTTTTACCCGCCAATCTAATCCACCATTTGCCTTTATCTTTACCTTTCGTAATCTCATTCGCCAGTTTCTTAAAAACTAATGATGGAATAACCCAATATATCCCCTCAGTTTCATCCAATTCAGATAAAAAAATCAAGTAATAGTTTTTATGGACTTTGCCTAATTTTATACACGAAAAATCGCCCCGGTCACCTAAGCTAATGTCCTTTGAACGGGCTTTTATCTGTAATTCAAGATAAGAAACATCTCCTCTGATTTCATGACGAAGCACGCAGTCGATTTGATTTTCATCAACAACAGGAATATACACATCAAATCCATAAGTAAGCAACTTCGTTAGTATTTTATACTCTGCTCTTTTACCTTTAAGTAAAGATGAATGGCTTTTACTCATTCGGCCAATCCCTTTTCTTCAAAAACTGACTAGTATCCTTAACCTGCTTGACTCCGTTGGTTACCTCCTTGACGACCTCGGCGAACTTGCCGCCCTCTGCAGCCGACACCCAGGAGAAGCGAACCCTGCCTTTTTCCAGACCCACGTATTCTAAAAGATCGCGCATGGCCGCGAACTTGCGGCGAGCGTAGTAGTTGCCCTCAAGATAGTGACAGTCGCCGGGATGACATCCTGAGACCAGCACCCCGTCAGCACCTTCCTGAAGGGCCTTGAGGATAAACTGAGGATTCACCCGTGCAGAGCAGGGCACGCGTAAGACACGCAGTGTGGTGGGATACTGGATACGCGACGTCCCTGCCAGGTCAGCCCCGGCATAGGAGCACCAGTTGCATAAGAAAGCCAGGATTCGAGGATCTTTGTCCATTAAAACTTTCTTCCAATAAAAATCATATTGGCTCTAGTCCTAACTCTCTTAGCAACTTGTCCCAATCCGTTCGGTGAGCATTGGTGAAAACATCCTCTGTTAGTCGCATAATTAGATACTCATATTGAGAGTCATCAAGATGTGCATTAGCAAAAGGTTCATGTCCTTCCTTTTTGGGAAGACATTCATCTCCAGGAAATCCATAAATTCTTTTATGTTTATGGACAACAAGGACGTTCAGCATTGGTAAGTTTCTACGAATAAAATAGTTATCTCTTAGATATCCGAGTCCATCGCCAACGCTATACTTAGTCACTCCCTCCCTATTAATTCGGTCAGCCAATTCTTCGTAGCCAATCATTCTCCTATCCCTCGCCAACCGAATAAGATGTGGTAAAACAAGGAAACCTATTTCTTCACTTGACAATGGCATTTTTCCTCCTATTCAAGCCACCGAGGTTAGATGCACTCAAATCATTCCAACCTCTGTGTCCTCTGTGATCTCTGTGGTTGATCCTCTCTATCATATTCCGCAGCATCCCACGATATCGTCTTCTTCCCACATCAGCTGCTCGAAGGCGGAAACCAGGTCCAAATTCGTAAACCCGGCCAGATCGATGGAATTTGACCGGCAGGAAGCGGCGCATCCACCACATCCCTTGCACAAAGCCACGTTGACAACGGCAACCTTCTTCTCAATGCCCAGCACCCGCTTCTCCTCCAACTCGATTGCCCCGTAGGAACAGACCTCAACGCAAAAACCGCATCCGATACAGGTTCGTTCATTGACCACCGCAATCTTGCCTTCCGCCTCTATCTTGTTTTTATTCAGGATGAGAATTGCCCGTGCGGCGGTTGCAGCGGCCTGGGCAATGGCCTCATCGGTGAACTTGGGCGCGTGGGCAAGACCACAAAGGTAGACTCCGTCGGTGGCGAAATCAACCGGGCGAAGCTTCATGTGCGCCTCCAGGAAGAACCCGTCCTCGTTCAAAGGCACCTTGTAAAGCTGGGCCAGGATTTTATTTGACTCCTTCTCGGCAACGATACCGGTTGAGAGAGCGATAAGATCAGGCGAGAATTCGACCTCTCGACCAATCAACTCATCCATGATGCGAACACTGAGTTTTCCATCTTTTCTTTCGACCACCGGTTCTGCCCCTTCGTCAAATCTCATGAACAAAACGCCCTTTTGCCGCGCCTTCTCGTATGCAAGTTCCTTGAGTCCGTAGGTTCTGAGGTCCCGGAACATGATGATGACCTCGGTATCCGGGGAGCGTTCCTTGATCGTCAGTGCATTTTTCACCGCATCGGTGCAGCACACCCGCGAGCAGTAGGGATGCTCTGTGTTACGCGAGCCCACGCACTGGATCATCACCACCGTTTTGGCCTTGAAATCGCCGTTTGCCAGAGAATGCTCCAACTCACGCTGGTGGATGACTTGTGGGCTAGATGAAAGGTATTCGTCAGGTTTGGGCCGGTATTCTACAGCACCGGTGGCAATGATGGTGGCCCCGTGCTCGATCACTTCACCCGAGGACAACGTGGTCTTGAAGCTTCCTACAAATCCCTCCACCTCGGACACTTCGGTTTCTTTAAATATCGTAATATTGGGGTCTTCGGAGACCTGAGCGATGAGTTCGGCAAGGAAGGCCTGCGCGTCCTCACCCACCAAGGTTTTGGTTAAATGGGTAAGGTTCCCGCCCAGTGCATCGGTTTTTTCGATAAGAACGGTCTCGAATCCTGCCTGTGCAATGGTTTTTGCCGCAGTCATCCCAGCCACTCCGCCGCCTATGACTAATGCCCGCTTGGTTACGGGCAATTCGATATTGGGAAGGGCCTTGAGCCTACTCGCCTTGGCCACCGCCATACGAACCAGGTCCTTGGCCTTCTCGGTAGCTTTACGAGGTTCGTGCATGTGTACCCATGAGTCCTGGTCGCGTATGTTGGCCATCTCGAACAGGTATTTATTCAACCCGGCCTCGCGGATGGTGGACTGGAACAGCGGTTCATGGGTTCTAGGCGTGCAAGCCGAGACAACCACACGGTTTAGACGGAATCGTTCGATAATTTCTTTGATCTTTTCCTGGGTATCCGAGGAGCAGGTGTAAAGGTTTTCGGTGGCAAACGCCACGTTGGGAAGGGTTTTTGCATAGGCGACCACCTCGGGCACGTTGACCACCGAACCGATGTTGATCCCGCAGTGACAAACGAACACGCCGACGCGCGGCGGCTCGGTGAATACGTCACGCTCCAGAGGCAGATGCTTTACCTTGACCTCGGTGTTACGGGCTTCAGCAAGTAGTCCCTGAACGACCCCGGCGGCGCCAGAGGCCTGGGCTATACTTTCCGGGATGTCCTTGGGCGAAGACGCAGCCCCGGCAACGAACACCCCGTACCTCGTGGTAAGCATTGGGGCAAAGGTAGAGGTTTTTACGAAACCATACTCGTCCAGCTCGATGCCCAAAGCCTGGGCGAGCTTTTCAGCGGATTTGGGTGGTTCGAGGCCTACTGACAGCACAACCATATCGAAGGTTTCTGTATTAAGCCTGCCGTCGTCTGTCTCATAACTTAATGAAACTTCACGACTTTCAGGATCTTCCGTGACCTTTGCCACACGTCCACGCACGTAGCGGACCCCGAACTGGTTCTTGGCCCGATCAACATACTTGTCAAAATCCTTGCCGTAGGCGCGTAAGTCCATGTAGAAGATGGTTTTTTCCATCTGGGGCGCGTGCTCGCCCGCGATTATCGCTTCCTTGGTGGCGTACATGCAGCACACCGATGAGCAGTACGGGCGGTTGATATGCCGGTCACGGCTACCTACACACTGGATCCAGGCGATTTTTCCGACCTCTTTACCGTCAGATGGGCGCAGGATGTGTCCGGCAGTAGGACCGGATGATGACATAAGCCGCTCGAATTCGATACTTGTAAGAACGTTCGGGTATCGCCCGTAGCCGTATTCGCTGAGGATGGCTGCGTGGAACTCGTCGAACCCTGGAGCTGAAATGACAGCGCCGACTTCAATCCGGGTATCTCGATCCTTGTCGTTGTATCTTACCGCGTTGGGCGGACAGATGTTGGCGCAAAGCCCGCAGCCTATGCACTTATCCTTGTCTATCGCGTAGGCCAGGGGCACGGACTGCGGATAGTTTATGTAGGCGGCGCGGCGCTCGGAGAGTCCCTCGTTGTAGGAGTCTATGGCAGATACCGGGCAGTGCACCGCACACAGATTACATGCGGTGCAGGCTTCGATATCAATGTAACGCGCGTGCTTGCGAAGCTTGGCTATAAAATTACCGGCAGAGCCCTCGAGGGCGACCAGTTCGGTGTTGGTGATGATCTCTACGTTCATGTGACGTCCGGTATCAACCAGCTTGGGTGAAAGGATGCACATGGAGCAGTCGTTGGTGGGGAAGGTTTTGTCAAGCTGGGCCATGACCCCGCCTATGGTGGGTTTTGAGTCTATGAGATAGACCTTGATTCCGCCGTCGGCCAGATCGAGCGCGGCCTGGATTCCGGCGATGCCTCCGCCTATGACTAAAGCAGAGCCTTTACCCATCGAGTACCTTCATGTAGATGGAATGAGATTTTATGCCAATGTTTAATTCTTCTAAATTCAAACTGGACTGATAGTTAAGACTATACCTTAAGGAGTGTTTAAGGTTCTGAGTAATCTTTTCACCCCCTCCTTCATCCTCCCCCATCAAGGGGGAGGAAAACGAACCGCCGATACTATTATTTCCCCTCCCCTGGTGGGAGGGGATTAAGGGGAGGGGGGATTCCGTAGGAGGGACGCACAGCGTACCACTTGAGCGATTTATATCGCTCATAGGGTATGCCCCCTACTATTTGAATCTGCGTTACCGTAAGGAAAACGAGTGAAACGAGTTTTAATCTGCGTCATCTGCGGTTTATTCGACATTTCGAATGATCCCCTACCCATCGGTAACCTCCACGTACAAGGGACGTTCGTGCTCTATGCGGTCGAAACTGGCCCTGGTCTCGCGCTCAAGTTCCACTATCAGTTCGAATACACGATGTGCTGGGATTCCTGTCGCCTGGGCAACGTCAACTGCGGAACAAGGCTCTTTAAGATTTTCCAGAATCAGCCCCTTCTCGTACTCCTCTCGAAGTATATGCTTGATCATTGTATCGTAGTCCTGCGGATCTAACTTCTCATCGAACACGTTGCCCTTGCGCACAAGCTCAAGCTCCTTGGATAACGTCCAGCGCACCGGCTCGGAGGAGGCTACCCTTTTCATGGCGGCAACCCGTGACACAAGCTCCGGCCTGTCAGATACTTGGGAGGACAAATCTCCAATCTCCTTTATCTTACTGCAGAAGGATTCAATCTCATTTTTAAGCCCCACCGCATCGGTGGTGTCGGCATGAGCAAACCCGATACGCTCCGGATTGAGCCCGGCGATCTGTAAAAGCTCTTTGAAGTGATTGATCCGGGATACGGCATGATGATTGCCTGATTCGTAGTGGCAGTCGCCAAGGGGACACAGGGCAAAAAAGATTCCGTCAGCGCCATTAGCAAGTGCTTGGACCCCGTCAGTCATGTCGAACCTGGCAGAACAGCGCAGGTTGATGAAGGTGATATCGGCTGAGTAGGACTGCCTGAGCATCCCTGCGTAGTCGAGCGCGAACCCGACCCAGTCGCAGGTGAAGCCGAGTATCTTGGGTGTTACGGGCTTCATGAGTTCCCCCAAGATTCTATCTGAGCCCGAATGGTCTCGCGAGGCTTGATGGGGTCAAAGATGGCGAACACCGGGCATCCGGCGATGCATAATCCGCATAAGGTGCAGAACCTTGGCGACATGCGCGCTTTATGACCGGTATCGGTCCGCTCTAAGATAGGCGCACCGTAAGGACATACCGCGGCACAGTATCCGCATCCGATGCAGGTCTCTTCATCTATCTGAGCGGCAGGCAGACGCTTTGATTTTGCGTCAAACATCGCCTTGATGTGGGCGGCCACAACGAACGCGTGGTTTATGGTCTCTTCCATAGGCATTGGAGCATGAGCGCCGCCGACCACAAAGATGCCGGGGTGCACAACGTCTCTGGAACGAATCCTAAACCTGCGCTGGACAAGGTATCCGTTCTTATCCATCGGTATCCTAAGCGCTTGCGCTAATTCTTGTGGAAGGTTCCCGACAAGTTTGCCCAGTTTCACGACAGCACCTCTCCAACCCGTAACACCCCTAACACCCCTAACACCCGTAACACCACCTGGGATACTCCCTCTGATGATTTCGATGTTATGTTTTTCCACACTTTCCTTGAACCCTTCGGGAAGAACCACAGATTCGGGCACAAAGAAGACGATTCGTTCCTCAGGCTTTTCGTGACGCAGCATCACCGCATCCCACAGCGCGGTCTCCAGAAGGAAGGGGTGAACGTCTTTGCGAACCTCGAACGCCAGCGGGCCCCGAAAATTACCCCTATCTCGCCACCGGTACTCGAACTCGAAAAGATTACCGCCCACCTCGCGGATCCCGGTGGCCACAACGATCGCCCCTACCTCCTCCTCGACATCGTTGGAAAGCTTCACTCGGTAGCCGTGCAGCGATTCTTCAAGGTTTACAAGCTCCGTTTCCTGGTAAACCGTTACGTGAAGTTCGTCCTGTAACTCGTCGTAAAGTCGGTGCAGTAACTGTTCGGAGTCCTCGCCCGAGGGCCACACAGTACGGGTTCTACGGAGTGTTCCGCCCAGTCGGTTTGTCTTCTCGATTATGGTAACGTCGCATCCCTGTTCAGCCAGCGCACGGACGCAGGCCAGCCCGGCAGGACCGGCACCGATCACTAGAACCCGGTGGAGCAGGTCGAGCTCCCACTCGGCTTGATCAGGTGGACGGGTGGATAATTCGGCCAGACCCATGGAAAGCAGACGTTGAGCCTTGGCTGTCGCCTCGGTTTGATCGTCATGGACCCAGGCGCACCGCTCCCGCAGGTTTACGAGCTGGTGAGGGTTTGATCCTGCCAACTCTCTGAAGATTACCCCATGGGTTCGCTCATCGCACGCGCCGAACAGGAGCGCACCTTCGACACCGGCGAGCCTTTCGCGGGCAGTGCCGTCGCACAAAGTGGTAAGTATTTCTATTGACTCGACTTGCGAGACGGAGTTAAAGTGTTTTTTCAACTTTTCGAGATCGATTTTTTGTCCTAATTCACACCCTTGGCACAAGAAAATTTTAACCTTTTCCATCACCTCTCCCCTCTGAATTTTGGGAATCAACGTAGTGCGAAGCTTTAGCTTCGCGGCGGGACTGAAGTCCTGCGCTACATGCTGTATAGCAAGCAGGATGCGGGTCGACCTGAAGGTCGACCCCTACATGGCTGGCGATCAATAATCCTCCACCTTGACGGCGTAAGTGCCCCGGTCGAGTAGAAAGGGTAAGGTGGGGGTGAAAAACCGCAGATAGTATTGACAATCTCGTCACTTCTCTCCCACTTCAGATTTCGATTCCAGATTCATTTCTCCGCAGATAGAGCATTCGGGAGCCTCGTAATCGTATGGATGTTTATGAACACCTGGCATGGGCTTGGACACGTCTTTAAGACTTATAGCCGCGGTCGGGCAGATGTAGACGCAGGTTCCGCATCCAATACAGCGTTCCGACTGCCGCTCGATGGGCGGACCCACGCGGCGTTCTGCACCACGACCGATGAACCCGATGGCATCAGCACCTACGATTTCCCTGCACGCGCGAACGCAAAGTCCGCAAAGTATGCAGTTATCGTTCTTTATTAAAGGGTAACGGGAACGCTCGATGCCGTATTCGGCTGCCAGTTTCCGGATAACCGGCGCATCAGGAGCGCGGGCAAGCAGGAGTTCAAGCACGGCTTTCCGATTGCGGGTTACCCGCTCGGTCGAGGTCTTTACCTCTATACCGGGTGCAACCTCATAGATACATGAAGTTACGAGTCTCGTGCGTTTGCCCACGGTGACTTCTACAAGACATAACCTGCATACCGCGTAAGGTTCCAACGCCTCGTGATAGCATAGGGTTGGGATATTGATTCCCTCTCTTCTCGCCACCTGCAGGATGGTTTCTCCTTTGTAGCCGACCACTTCCCTGCCGTCGATGGTAAATTTGGCTTCACCTGACCACTCTTGATGACTCACAGCACTATTTCCCAGTCATTGCACGTCAAAACGTTAACCCTGATTTCAAGAGGTGTGTTACGGGTGTTACGGGTACGGGTGTTACGGGTACGGGTGTTACGGGTACGGGTCATTGTTTCCGCACCGCGTCGAATTTGCACACGTCGTAGCAAACCCCGCACTTTATACACTTGTCCTGATCGATTACGTGTAATTTCTTCACCTTACCTGAGATGGCATCCACCGGACAGTTCTTTACGCATAAGGTGCATCCGGTGCATTTATCGGTAATCTCGAACTTGATGAGGGCGGTGCAAACACCGGCCGGACAACGTTTCTCACGTATATGCGCAAGATATTCGTTTCTAAAGAACCTCAGGGTGGAAAGCACCGGGTTGGGTGCGGAGCTGCCCAGGGCGCAGAGCGATGAATCCTGCATCACCTTGCCCAGCTCTTCGAGAAGGTCGAGGTCCGACTCCTGGCCCTGGCCTTTAGTGATTCGGTCGAGGATCTCGTAGGTTTGTGCAAGCCCTTCCCTGCAAGGCACGCATTTCCCGCAGCTTTCGTCCTTCAGGAACTCGATAAAGAATTTTGCCACGTCCACCATACAGGTATCTTCATCCATCACGATCATGCCGCCCGATCCCATCATCGAGCCTGCTTCCCACAGGGTATCGAAATCTACCTCGAGATCGAGCAGATGCTCCGGGATGCATCCGCCCGAAGGACCACCGGTCTGGATCGCCTTGAAGCGCTTATCACCGGGTATGCCACCTCCGATCTTGTACACGATGTCGCGCAGCGTGATGCCCATGGGCACCTCAACCAGACCGGAGTTGTTCACGTTGCCTACGAGTGAAAATATCTTGGTTCCCTTCGATCCCTCGGTTCCGATTGATGCGAACCACTCCGGGCCGCGCATGGCGATAACCGGCACGTTGGCCCAGGTTTCTACATTATTCAAGACCGTAGGTTGATTCCAAAGGCCTTTTTCCACGGTGTGGACGTACTTTGCGCGGGGTTCGCCCGGCTTGCCCTCGATTGACGCCATAAGCGCCGTGCTCTCGCCGCATACGAAAGCACCCCCCCCTTTCACGATGCGAAGATCGAAGTCGAAACCTGTTCCGAAGATGTTTTTCCCGAGGAGGCCGTGTTCGCGAGCATCGTCGATCGCCTTCCCGATACGCTTTACCGCCAGTGGATACTCGGCGCGTACGTAAACGTATCCCTGCTGGGATTCCAGAGCATAGGCACCGATGAGCATTCCATCGATTACGGAGTGTGGATCGCTTTCGAGGAGCGAGCGATCCATGTATGCGCCCGGGTCGCCTTCGTCGGCGTTGCAGATAACGTAACGGTATCCTTCAGTCTGCTTGCAGTAGCGCCACTTGCGGCCGGTGCCGAATCCGCCGCCGCCTCTGCCACGCAGACCTGCTTTATCGACCATATCTATGACCTCGTCTGGTTCCATCCCGGTAATGACCTCATAAAGGCCCCGATAACCGCCCCGAGCGATGTATTCTTCTATGGATTCGGGATCGATGATCCCGCAGTTGCGCATCGCGATATGCTGTTGTTTGGCTGTGAAATCCAACCCAAACAGGTTCTCGACCGCCGCTATTTCGGGCGGGACGCTCTCTAAGGGGTAACGGTAGTATGTGTTACGGATGTTACGGATGTTACGGGTGTTACGGGTGTTACGGGTATAATCTTCTATCTCCTCCATCTTTCCCAAAAGCCCCTCTTTTATAACCTTGCCGTCCTTGACTGCTTCCAAAATACCTGCAACCTGTTCGGGTTTGACGTGGGAGTAGGTCAAACGAGGCCAGCCCGGTTTGAGGATATCTAAAAGCGGCTCCTCGTAGCACATGCCGATACACCCGGTACGGGTTACAACCGCACCGTTGCCGATGAGTTTTATCGACTCTTCAGCCGCCGCAATCACCTCATTTGCACCCGATGCTATCCCGCAGGTGGCAGCCCCTACCATCACCTTCAAGTAAGGCGGATGTATGCTTCTCGCGCCTTCGGACGCCGCTTTTTCCAGGTCGGCAAGTGATTTAATCACTTCTCTTTGGACTCCCTGTGCCTCTTGATGATGTCTGCGACCTTATCCTGACGCACATAGCCATGGGTTTCGGTATCGACCATCACCGCCGGAGCAATAGAGCAGCAGCCGATACACCGGACCGCTTGAAGGGTAAACTGACCGTCTTCGGTAGTATCACCTTCATCTACCTTGAGTTCACGCTTAAACTTATCCAGAATAAGTCCTGCTCCTTTAACGTGACACGCGGTTCCCAGGCAAACGTTAACTATATGCCGACCTTTCGGTTTGAGAGAGAAAGCTGAGTAGAAGGTTGCCACGTGGTAGACCTGGGATACGGGCACCCCCAATCGGGCCGCAACCTGACGCATGGCGGTCTCGGGAAGGTAGCGGTAACGCGCCTGAATCTTCTGAAGTGCGGCTATGAGCGACGCCCTCTTCTCTTCCACTTCGTTAAGGATGGTATAAGCGTTTTCGCTCACCAACCCTTTCGGCTGACCCATTGACGCAAATTCTACACGGTTAGCAGTGGATGTCAAGAAAAACACATGATCCGCCAGCGCCTCAACGGTTTGTCAAGCCTTATCTCCCGCTGTGAGCTTCCCCTTCCATTTTGCAATTTGCATTTGCGACGAAGTCGCGCCCTTGCCGATAATCTAATCCCCCCTACCCCCCTTATCGAAGGGGGGCTACCTTAGCAGTCCCCCTTACCAAAAGGGATACAGGGGGATCTGTGCATTTTGACCGAAGGACGACGCTTGCGGAGTTATCTTCCAATCTGTAATCTTCTAATCTTCCAATCTGTAATCTTCTAATCTTCCAATCTTCAATCTGCACTTTGCAATGCTCGCGTCAGCGCGCCCTTGCCCCTTCCGTCATTCTGAGGAGCGAAGCGACCCTGCGATCTTTTCGCCGTAGGCGAAAAGGAGCATTAAAGGTAAGGTGATATGACGGGGCTATGGGGTTGCTACTTCCATGGGATAAAAAACCACTTCCCCAGCGCTATCGGGTATATCCTCGAAGTCGGAATCCTCAAGGTAAAGCTCAACAGCTTCCTTCAAATTAGCCTGTGCTTCCTCGATAGTTTTACCTTGACTAACAACCCCCAATTCTATACAATGTGCTACGTAGAACTTTTCCCCCTTTACCACCACTCCTGTAAATTTTTTGATCATTGACTCACCTCTTTTTTCATAACTGTATTAGTTTAATGAAAAGTGAGTATCTGTCAAGCCCATCGCCCCAAGAAACGAGAAAGTGATTTTAGGAAGTCTTAATGAAAATTTGCTTAAAAATATAGTCTTAGGAACCTATAATAACCTCATTAAATCATCCTTTGACATTCCGCATTGTTTCAGAATACCATGCAATGTTCCCCTATCTAATTCTTCGTGGAGGGGAACTATAGTACGAAGTTTCCCCTTTTGGAGTTTTGCATGACTTCCCTTTGTACGAACTAATTTAAAGCCGTCTTTTTCAAGCGCTTTGACAAGTTGAGGTCCTGAAACCACAGGTAGTTTAACCATGTTGCAGTTTAATGTAGTATTCCGCTTATGTCAAGATAATTCTAGTGAGCAAAGGACCAAATCTGCAATTTGCAATGCGCGCGTCAGCGCGCCCTTGCCCCCTCCGTCGTTGCGAGGAGCGTAGCAACGAGGCTCCGAAGGACGACGCTTGCGGAGTAAATCACGACGAAGTCGCGCCCCCCCCTCCGTCGTTGCGAGGAGCGTAGCGACGAAGTAATCTCTTGCGATCTTTTCTCGCTTGCGAGAAAAGGAGCATTAAAGGTAAGGTGATATGACGGGGCTAGGGGGTTAATTCCGGTGGTTCTGTGATGAATCTAATAAACTTCTTTCCCATCTCTTTTGTTCGAGGCGAAAATATACCTTGTGTAGTCATCATTGTATGGAAAGATTCTTTGGTTGTATTGACTAACCCTTTAAGATATAGGTCATTAAGAATCTGGTCGTAGAATTCACGATCTTTCCCTAGTTCAGGAAACGCTATTACCAGTAAAGAAACGGGTGAACCCATTGCTATGTTTGCGTTGATCTTGTTTTCTTGAATATACTTTGTAGGATCGTTAAAGAACCATAGAATCTTCATATGCCACGGAGTGAATGTATCAACCATATCTAAAAACATAAGCTGCAAATCTTCTTCTGGTGCTCGCCCTAAAGCGGCATTAAGGACGGCGTTTCGTAATGCTTGAAGCTTATCGAGTTGATGATTCCGTATGGCAACTTGACTTGCATGCATAACAGTAGTTATAAACCTTTCATCTTGTGAAAGGGCCTTGACACTGAAACCTTCGACTTTCTTCTCTAATTCAACAAGTCGTTCAATCCAAGATTCAATCCACTCATCTCTACGCTTTGAAATTGGCGGCGCAAAGACCGCAGCAAAAATCTCTGCAGCTGGACCACCAAGGTAAGGGAAAGCCGAAATGATGGCCTTTATACCTATGTGTACTATATCTTTTGCGCCAGGTTTAGGTGGCTTGGTTACACCTTGTTTTTGCTTTGCCATGTCAACCCTTTAACGTATGAAAAGCTTCCAACCATTTATTTATCTCGTTTTCGTCAAAATCACCAGAGTAATAACAACCTACATATCTTGCTTCATATAGGGTAGGTGGTCTGGTTCTGCCGATCACCCCTGCATACCCGGCACTAACTATAAGTGATAAGCTACTTAGACTTTGAGTTTTGTTTTTTAAAGGCTGAAAAGAATCCCACACGAAACTAGCGAAATCTCGAAGTTCCTGTTCAACGTCTTCGTTGATATCTTCTGGCGTAACTTGTTTCACTGCAGTTTTTGTTTGAATCAACGCTATGTGAGCGAAATCCTTATAGCTGTTGAACCCCCAAACATCCGCAGGGCTTTTACTGCCAGGAGATAAACCAGGTTCATAATCTTTGGCAACCAGTAAACTTAAAACGAACTCTTCCCCAATGTCCCCTTTTCGCTTAGGGCTAGTTCTAGCCTGAGCGGCTTCTTTCAGCAACTTCTGGTTATTCAGCCACTTGCTGACTACATTGTCAATAAAATCCTGAAACCAAGCCATTCATTCCACCTGATTTAAACTTCGTTATCTATATAGAAATGGGTAGGGTTTTTTGTTATCTTCAACTTTGCCACTACCACCGCATTTCTCACAAGTGTGTTTTCCAGTGCCAACACATCTAGGACAGAATGCCAACCCACCTTCCCTAAGGTCTTCACGCGTTCCTTTACACCAAGGACATGTATACCAGCCCTTACCATCACAAAGCGAACATCTTTCCATCATTTCCTCCTATTTTAGTTTATACAATGAACTGTACGAAAAATTCATTCTTTGTCAAGCCCCCCCACAACAACTCGCTCAGCCAATCAGCTACCTAGCATTACCTTGACTCTCTCCCCTATCTGGTTACAATGACAACTACATGCTTGAAACGGTGCTTATAATACTCATCGCGGGTGCGGTTGCGATTCTTGCGGCAATGCGTTTTATCGCCGCCGTAAGAAAGCTAGCCAGCCGCGAGCCCGACACCCGTAACACCCATACCCTTGCGGGGCATCTCCATAACTCCATGGGGCTAACGCCCCTTAATCAAGGACATAACACCCGCAACACCCGTAACACCCATAACACGCATGCGTCCTCCGAACGATACGGCACCCGGCGTCAGGACAAGCCGCCGCTGGTGTTCTGGACCGTTGCTTCGCCCCTGCTTGCCGCCGCCTGCCTAACCGTTATCCTGCTGATGCTTTAAACCACCCCACGCCTTCGCTTCACGAAGTCGCGGGGACCCCGAATAGTCAGCTGTTAGCTGTCAGCTGTTTGCATTTTGATATTTGACTTTTGCATTGGCGACGCAGTCGCCCTTATTCATCTGTGAAAATCTGCGTAATCTGCAATCTGCCAATCTTCTAATCTTTCAATCTGCAATCTGCCAATCTTCTAATCTTCCAATCTTCTAATCTTCCAATCTGCAATCTTCAATCTTCCAATCTTCAATCTGTAATCTTCTAATCTGCCAATCTTCTAATCTTTCAATCTGTAATCTTCTAATCTTCCAATCTTCAATCTGCATTTTGCATTTTGATATTTGAAATGCGCGCGCAGTCGCGATTTTGTCCCCTTTTTGTCCCCTTTTTGTCCCCTTTTTGACCAGCTTTTGACCAGCTTTTTTTGAGTGTTACGGGGTGTTACGGGTTGACTTTTGCCCCTTTTCGGCGTAGAATAGGCTAAAAAATGGAGGCGAAAATGGCCGAAGAGTACTTAAACTTCATTGGAGGAAAGTGGGTTAAGTCCCAGTCTGGCAAGACCTTCGAGAATCGCAACCCTGCGGATACCAGTGACCTGGTGGGCACCTTCCAGCTATCTTCACAAGATGACGTAGATGCGGCAGTTACAGCCGCCCAGGCCGCCTACCCTGGCTGGCGAGATACCCCGGCACCGGAGCGCGCGGATTATATGTATAGCGTTGCCAATAAGTTACGCGAACGCAAAGAGGAGATCTCCAAGCTCATGACTCGCGAGATGGGCAAGGTGCTTGCCGAAACCCGTGGCGACGTGCAGGAAGGTATTGACACCGCCGATTTTGCCGCAGGCGAGGGCCGCCGCATGCACGGGCAAACCGTACCGAGTGAATTACGCAATAAGGCGGCTTACGTTATCCACCGACCAATGGGCGTGTGGGGGCTGATTACCCCGTGGAACTTTCCGGTGGCCATCCCCACCTGGAAGACGTTCCCAGCCATAACCACTGGTAATACGATAGTTATCAAACCGGCCACCTACACCCCGGCCTGCACTGCGAAGCTGATGGAAATTCTGGACGAAGCCGGTGTTCCTAAAGGTGTCATCAACTACGTGACCGGCACAGGCGGAGTGGTAGGCGAGCGGCTCATCAACCACCCGGACGTCAAGGGCATAAGCTTTACCGGTTCGTCAGAGGTAGGCAAGCGGATTGCGGAGGTCACCGGTAAGACCCTGAAGCGGTGTTCGCTGGAGCTTGGCGGCAAGAACGGCCAGATCGTGATGGAAGATGCAAACCTGGAACTTGCGTTGGACGGCGCTCTGTGGGGCGCGTTCGGCACCACCGGTCAGCGCTGCACCGCGACATCGAGGATCATTGTCCAGAAAGGGGTGCACGACGAGTTCTTGGCCGAGTTGGTAAACAGAGCCAAACAGATCAAGATCGGCAACGGGCTGGACGAGTCGGTCGAGATGGGTCCGCTGGTGTCTAAGGCTCAGCAAGAGACCGTGGCAAGCTACGTGAAGATCGGTCTTGAGGAAGACAAGGCCGAACTAGTGTGCGGTGGACATGCTCTCACCGACGGGGATTACGTCAAGGGCTTCTTCTTAGAACCCACGATTTTTGACAAGGTGAAGCCTGATATGCGCATTGCCCAGGAGGAGATATTCGGGCCGGTGCTTTCGGTAATTACGGTTAAGAACCTGGACGAGGCCATCGAGGTTCTCAACGGCACCGTGTACGGGCTGTCGTCTTCGATCTACACCCAGAACGTCAACGCGGCGATGAGAGCGATCGAACGCATCGAGGCGGGCATAACATACGTGAACGGTCCGACTATAGGCGCGGAGTGCCACTTGCCCTTCGGCGGGGTCAAGGAGACCGGCAACGGACATAGAGAAGGCGGCTGGACCGCATATGAGATCTTTACGGAGATGAAGACGGTTTACATTGATTACTCGGGTAAGCTCCAAAGGGCGCAGATAGATAATAAGTAGGGAACTAACCGCAGATTTCGCAGATGACGCGGATTTTGCGATCTTTTTGGCGTAGCCAAAAAGGAGCATTGAAGCGAGCTCAGATCGATAATAAATAGGAATCTATCCGCAGATTGACGCAGATTTCACAGATTCGGTAATCCCACCGACCGCTTCTTTGGAGCGGCCACCTCCCTTACCAAGTAAGAACCAAAGAGGGATCAAATGTCCCCCTTAATAAGGGGGAACTAAAGGGGAATCAGGTTAAAAAGGCCGCCCGTAGGGCGGCCTAATTTTGTGTAGTACCCTCTGTCTTCTTCAACTCTTCTTTAACCGATGCAATTTTCTTGTCGCATTTTTCGACGAAATTAAGCTTCTCCATTTTTTCATACAACTCACGGGCTTTCTGATAATTGGGAAGTGCATTTGCGAAATTCCCTATGCTACAAAGACGGTTTCCGATATTGAAAAGATTATTTGCTTGTACCTTAAGAAATCCAATTTTTTTTCCTATCTCAACGGCCTGTTGATAATGCTTTAATGCCTCATTAGAATCTTTTAAAATATTACCCATATTACCGTGCGCTTCAGCTTGACTGTGAAGATCTCCGATTTGTTCGGCGATAATGAGTGCACGTTGATAACAATCAAAAGCTTTTGACGGTTCATTTACAAGACGAAACGTCATACCTAGAGTTATTAGCGTTTGAATCTGACCCTTAGTATTACCGATTCTTTCATTTACGGCAAAAGCTTTCATCAAGTTTCCCAAGGCCTTTTCATTTTCACCTAACTTATGATACGTGTTCCCTATTTTTGTAAGCAGATTTGCCAGTAGTTCTAAAGCCCCTATCTTCTCAGCTAATTGATGTGCTTTTTGGAACAAAGCTAGGGCTTGCTTTAATTCACCTATCTCTCCATATATGCAACCAACATTACTTACATTAATAGCTTGAAGTCTTAAGTCACCTATCTGCTCTGCTATTTTTAAAGCCTTTTGTGCAGACTCCAGGGACTTCTCTCTTTCGTTTAAAGTCCAATAAGCCTTGGCCATATCAGTATAAGATATAACTTGCATTTCAACATTTTCCGTTTTTTCCCCAATTCTTAGAGAACGTTGATACAAAGCAAGTGCCTCTTTATACTTGCCTCTTACATGACAAATATGTGCAATGCCGATTAAAGGAGCAGATTGGTTGATACGATTATCGGTTCTTTCCGCAAGTTCCAAGGACAAACGATATGATTCTTCAGCTTTCTCCAACTTACCACGATGCTCATAAACATTGGCAATATTGTTATACTCGCCTGCTTGCCCCTCGACATTGCCAACCTGTTCGAAAATCCGTAGAGCTCTTTGATGGAATTCTATCGCTTCGTTATATTTGCCCTGTTTCTGATGTATCCCCCCAATATTACCCAACACATTGGCTTGAGATTCAACAATATCGAGCTCTTCGGCGATTTTTAAAGCCTCATTATAATATTCGAGAGCCTTAGGATATTCTCCTAATTTACTACAGACAATTCCAATGTTTGCGTAAGCAGTAAGCAACTTTCGCCTCAACCCCTTTCTCTTTGCCAACTCAATCATCTTCAGATATGTTTTTTTGGCTTGCAACCTGGCCCCTCGATTTGACTGAGCTAAGCCAATCAAGTTAAGCATCGTCAGTATATCCATCGTATCAGAAGTAATCTCCTTCGCAGAATGGAAATAGCACTCTGATTCGTCATAGTGATAATTAGAATACGCCTTTAAACCCAATTTCACTAACTTTGCGAAAGGCGCGTTCTTGGTCTTTGCCAGATAGTTCAAATCCTCATCCTCAAGGGCAAAAAAATGTTTGCGAAGTTCCTTAAGTTCCTTCTTTAAAGCTCTTATTTCCGGGTTGCCGATTAACTCATCTCTAATAAGAAAGATTAACGGTACTACTGTCAAGATTATTCCTATTGCACCAATCAATATTCCCCACTTTGTTTCTGTGAAGAGAGAACCAAATATTTCCTTCGGGAAGACAAAAAAAGTTAGAACAACTCCTGCTATAAGTACGAATAACACGCAAATTGCTGTGATCGCCAAATTCCTATTAGTGCCCATGCTGCAGACTATACCCTTTTTACGCCCTATGTCAAGTGTTGGGCAAGGGGTTTAAACCACTTGTCTGAAACCACTTGTCGCTGACGCTACTCGCAACGAGGTGCTCGTTGCTCTACAAAATCCCCCCTACCCCCCTTAAAAAGGGTAGCTTTGAGAGGCCTTCCTTATCAAGGGAGGTGACCGAAGGCCGGAGGGATTCTTATTAAGAGGAACACAGGGGGATCAAAATCTGCGGATTTATTTATTCACCCCAAGAGATATTGCTATATTGACCGCCCTCAAAAAATCCTTATAATCAGCCCTAATGTCAAACCGATCCTCCCCTGCTCCAAGCCATGCGGAATTGATGGGAAGCCAGTCCATAGAGAAACTCCTTCTGCGCTTCTCCCTTCCCGGGGTTATCGCGATGCTCGTGAATGCCACCTACAACATGGTGGATACCATCTTCGTAGGCGGCCTGGGTCCAAACGCCATCGCCGCGCTTACCGTGGTCTTTCCCTTACAGATGGTCTTTATCGCCATAGGTGCAGGAACAGGCATAGGGTCATCCTCCCTTATCTCTCGAAGACTTGGTGAAGGACGGGTGGAGGCGGCCAACCAGGTGGTAGGACAGGCGCTTGTGATCATCCTGATACTCGGCATACTTGCCGCAATCGCAGGGCACACCGTAGGTTATCCTCTACTTAGAGTTCTGGGCGCGTCGGAAGCGATCATAGGCGACGCCTACTCCTACATGATCGTTATCGCTTCAGGAGCGATAGTCATCTTCACCAACATGATAGGCAACAACCTTATCAGAGCCGAAGGCAACCCCAACCTGCCTATGATAGCAATGATCACCGGTGCGGTCATAAATATAGGTCTCGATCCGATATTCATCTATGTTCTTGGGATGGGTGTCCAGGGAGCGGCGGTGGCCACAATACTGGCCCGGGCGGTAGGAGCATCTATCGTTCTCACCTACCTTTTCGGCAAGCGCACGAGTTTCAGGCTCAAGGCTTCATACTTCAAGCTTAACTTCAGGATATGGGGTCAGATATATGCGGTGGGCGGTCCTCACACGCTGATGTCTTTGGTGGGCAGCGTGGCCATGGCCGTGGTGAACAACGTGGCCTCGACGTTCGGCCCCATTACCATCGCAGCCTACGGAGTCCTCTTCCGCATCATGCAGTTCGGGTTCATGCCCTGCATCGGCATCAGTACCGGGTCATTGCCCATAATCGGCTACAACTTCGGGGCAAAGAAATACCTAAGGGTTCGGGGTACGGTCCGCAGGACGGTGCTTGTATCCACCGCCATAACCATGGGTGTCTCGCTTTTGGCCATTCTTTTCCCTCGCCAAATAGTGAGCATCTTCAACCGCAATCCGGAGTTCGTTCACATGGCCGCCCACGCCATGCGAATAGCGATGATCGGTTTCAGCCTCGTGGGCGCGCAAGTGGCGTTTGCAAGCTTCTTCCAGGGGGTTGGAAAAGGGATACCCTCTGCGGTGATTGGAATATCACGTCAGCTGTTGATACTGGTGCCGGCGATCCTCCTCTTCGCGCACTTCTTCGGCCAGGAAGGGATATGGTTCGCCATTCCCATCTCGGATATAGGCGCGTTCATCATATCGCTCATCTGGACCTTGATCATGATGTGCAAGCTAGGCATCGGCCTGTGGGGCAAGTGTAGAGTACCCAACGAAGTCTCTTCGTGATTGAGCAGGACCCCTATGGCTTCCTAGAGAAGCCGTCTTCCCCAAGCATGTCGGAGCTGCGCAATCTTCACCTAATGGACTTCCCTCTCCTTCCGGGAGAGGGATTAAGGATGAGGAGAAATTATGGAGGGCAATGACTCTCTCACCCCATTCCTATCTCCCAAAGGGCAAGGGGAGGTAAATTAACATCCCACAGACCGGAGAGCCTATGCTCCATTTTGCGATCTTTTTGCCGAAGGCAAAAAGGAGCATTTATCAGTTGACCCTCGACTCAAAATCGTTATACTAAGCGACAATGCGGCTTGATCATTTCCTCATACACGTGGACAACGACGCGGCGATCCTTGAAAACCTCAAAAAGGAAATCGTGCCGCTTGGTTTTCCCTTCGATCCAGGATCGGAGAAAAGCACGCAGGGGCTTGCAGTTTCCAATATCTGGATAGGCGAACAGTATCTGCAGATAGTTCGTCTCTTGCAGCCTTCGGTCAGAGGCTGGAATCCCCGCTGGGTTGAACGCTATAACGAGGGAAAGCGCGGCGTCTTTTCCATCTTTGTCGCCGTAAAAGAACTGGACGAAGTGTACGAAGGGCTGGTTGAAAGGGGCATCGAGATCCCTGAGCCTGAACCAAAACAATCCCTTGTTAAAACGTCCAAAGACATCCTGGAGGCCGTCACCGGGTTCCTGGGCCTGGGACAGTCGAAGCAGAAGAATATCTCTCCTTGGCGCTCCCTGAACCTGCCACCTATCCCTGGCACCGACATGGACATAAACTTCCTTGAATATCATGAGGATTCAGAGAAGGATATCAAGACCCTCATGAAGCCGAACGCCGAGGAGTACGGGATAACCGGTATCCACAGGGTAAAGATATACCTGCCCCTGTGGAATGAAGGGATCGAGTTCCTTCAAAAGGTCTTTCCTCAACTTCTGCAAACGACAACTCAGCAGAAGGTTGAGCTAAGAAAGGATGAACTGCTATTCTTCCGCTCCGATCCGGAAGCCGGCCTAGAGGTAAAGCTCAAGGCCACTGCAGAGGATAAACGCTACGCAGGCAACAAGTTCCAGATCGAGAACGTAGAGATCAAAACCGTCTCCCCCTGACCCCTCCACAACACCCATCCCTTCAGGAAAACTTGTATCCGATCTTACGCATGAACTCGCGGCGCTCTCTTATCTTTGCTTCATCCTCGATACCAACCGGCGAGTAGCCGTCTACCACACCTAAAACACCCCTGCCCTGGTCTGTCTCGGCAATCAGGACCTGAACCGGATTGGAGGTGGCGCAGAACAAGCTAACTATCTCGCGCACCCCGCGCAACGATTCCATAACGTTTACCGGATAGGCGTTACCGAGAATCAGAACGAAGCTGTGGCCAGCGCCTATGGCCTCGGCGTTCTTTACGGCAAGCCTGGTTAGCTCCTCGTCGGTGCCCTCATATCGAATTAAGCGATCCTGGGAAGCCTCGCAAAAGGCGAACCCGAACTTTATGCCTGGAACCGATGTAACCAGGGCCTCGTACACGTCCTCGCAGGACTTGATGAAGTGCGTCATTCCGACGATGACGTTCGCTTCTTCGGACTTTTGGATCGGTATGAGTTTAAGTTCCATTACTCCTCCAGTTTGAGATGAATATATCTACGTGGCGGGATTAAGTCAAGAGGCCCTGTTGCCTCACATAAGAATCCACATGACTGAAAGACGACGGCAACGGAGTAAACAGGTATCGGTTGCCTCATTTAAATTCCACTCGTCCGTGGCGACGTCAAATGAGGAAATTAGTTGAATGTCCAACCAAATCTCAGCCTCAGATTCTTTCCAGGGGGTCGTTCCTCCATCCGTAAGCGAAGCGTTGTGGCTGCGTTGAATCTACTTCGGCGCAATTTGCGGTAGAGACACGGCATGCTGTGCTCCTACTTTCTTACGTGAGGCAACCAGCCAAGTTCGTGTTGATTTTTGATAAGGCAATGCGGATGCTTGACAAACCCCCTTGTTTGCCGTAGACTTTGGCCTCAAAAACATCCAAGGAGGATGCAAATGGCTCTTTCCGACGAAGTGAAAAACATAATCGTGGAACAGCTCCACGTACCGGCTGAGAAGGTAACGCCTGAAGCAAAATTCATCGAAGATCTTGGTGCCGACTCTCTGGATACGGTTGAGCTCATCATGGCCTTCGAAGAGAAGTTTGAAATCGAGATCCCTGACGAAGAGGCACAGAAGCTGGAGACGGTTGGCAAAGCAATGGAGTATCTGGAGAAAAAGCTCGCGGAGAAATAAGCTAGTCGCCGACGAAAGGATTTAAATGAATCGCCGAGTCGTCGTGACCGGCGTCGGGCTTATAACATCCCTGGGCCACGACGCACCAACCACCTGGGAAAAACTCCTGGCAGGCGAAAACGGTATTCGCCGAATCAGCTCCTTCGATACTTCTGATCTTGATGTTCAAATCGCAGGCGAGGTCCAGGAGTTCGACCCCACGCCTCGTATTGACTTCAAGCAAGCCCGCCGCATGGACCGATTCGCCCAGTTCGCACTGTGGACAGCCAAGGAGGCGGTTTGCAACTCAGGGATAGACTTCGGTAAGGAAAACCCTGAACGCTGTGGTGTACTCGTCGGTACAGGTATGGGTGGGGTAATCGTCTGGGAAGCCGAACACCAAAAGTTCCTCGAACGCGGTCCCAAACGAATCTCCCCCTTCTTGATTCCGATGATGATCCCGGATATGGCCGCCGGGCTTATTTCTATAGAGTACGGCATCCGCGGCCCCAACTTCTGCACGGTATCGGCCTGCGCTTCAGGTGCACACGCGGTAGGGACATCCTTCGAGCTAATCAAACAAGGTAAGGCCGATGTGATGATTACAGGCGGCACAGAAGCAGCGCTCACCCGATTCTCCGTCGCCGGATTCTCAAACATGAGGGCGATCTCCAGACGCAACGACGAACCTGAACGTGCCTCAAGACCCTTTGATGCCGACCGTGACGGTTTCGTGATAGCAGAAGGATCAGGAATCCTCGTATTGGAGGAACTGGAGCATGTCCGCAAACGCGGCGCCGAGGTCTATGCAGAACTTGCAGGATTCGGGCTTTCAGGCGACGCCTTTCACATGACCGCCCCTGACCCTGAAGCCAAGGGACCTCAGCTTGCAATACGTATGGCACTTGAAGAAGCAAGGTTTAACCGCGAAGACGTAGACTACATAAACGCACACGGGACCTCGACAGAATTAAACGATCAAATGGAGACCAGGGCAATTCGGGGTGTTTTCGGCAGTCATTCAGACAAGCTATGGGTCTCATCTTCAAAATCGATGCTCGGACATCTTCTGGGCGGCGCAGGCGGCGCCGAAGCGGTGATAACCGTGCTTTCCATCCGGGATGGAAAGGTACACCCTACCCGCAACCTTGAGAAACCGGGCGAGGGCTGCGATCTCGACTACGTACCAAAACAAGCTCGGGAAAAGGAAATCAAGCTGGCCTTATCCAACTCGTTCGGTTTCGGAGGGCATAACGTTACCCTGGCGTTCAAGAAGTTCGAAGGATGAGATTCGTCGTCTGCATAAAACAGGTGCCTGATACCACCGAGGTGCGAGTTGATCCGGAGACAAACACGCTTATCAGGGAGGGCGTTCCTGCAATAGTAAATCCGTTCGATCTCTATGCGGTCGAGGAAGCACTGATACTCAAGGAGAAGTTCGGCGGCGAGGTAACAGCAATCTCGATGGGACCGCCTCAAGCTGAAGAAGCCCTGCGCGAGGTGATCTCGATGGGTGTGGATCGTGCGATTCTCATCTCGGATAAGCACTTCGCCGGTGCCGATACCTGGGCCACCTCGCATACGCTCGCCGCAGCCATCCGTAAGATCGGTGAGTTCGACATCATCCTCACAGGAAAGCAAGCCGCTGATGGAGACACTGCACAGGTAGGGCCGGGTATAGCCGAGTTCCTGAACATCCCACAGGCCACCTTTATACGCAAGGTGGACGAGCTTGACATGGAGAAGAGAACCATAAGACTGCAATCGATGTGGGAAGAGGGGTCCGAGCTTCTGGAACTCCCACTCCCCTGTCTTATTACGACGGTCAAGGAACTCAACGAACCCAGACTCCCGAGCCTGCGAGGAAAGCTTACTGCAAAGAAGGCCGAGATACCGGTATGGGGCTTTGACGACCTTGGCGTTGAAGAAGCCCAGGTCGGGCTTGCCGGTTCACCCACACAGGTAATCAAGGTCTTCCCGCCGTCTCCACGCACCGAAGGCGAACTCTTCGCAGACGTAGAACCGGCAGAAGCGGCAAAAATCATTGCAGATAAATTAACCGGGAAGGGGCTGCTCTGATACCCTTACGTATTGACTACGATCGCTGCACCCTTTGCGGTGAGTGCTTACCCGTATGTCCGTTTGGTGCACTGGAGATTCGGGACAACCGGTTGTACGTCCTTGAGGCCTGCACCCTTTGCGGTGCATGCGTTCCGGTCTGTCCGGTGAACGCCTTATCCATAGAGGAGGTTAAACGTGCTACGGAGATCGATCCCGGCGAATGGCGCGGGATATGGGTCTTCGCAGAGCAGCGCCGTGGCGAGATTCAATCCTCGACTTACGAGCTTTTGGGATCGGCCAGGGGGCTGGCTGGAAAACTTGACGTGCCGGTAACCGCAATATTGCTCGGAAACGACGTGAAGGAGCCTGGTTCACTGCTTTCAGCCGGGGCCGACGAGGTGCTCTACGTCAAGAACGCAGCCCTGGATCACTTCGGGGTTGAACCTTACTCGAAGGCTATCGCCGACCTCATTTCCGAACGCAAGCCCGAGATCGTTCTCGGTGCCGCCACATTTATCGGACGCTCGCTCCTTGCCCGAATCGCGATAAAGGTACATGCAGGGCTGACCGCGGACTGCACAGGACTTGATGTGGACACCGAGAAGCGGCTGCTTTTACAGACTCGACCGGCGTTCGGCGGAAACATCATGGCCACCATCATCTGTCCAGAGCACCGACCACAAATGGCAACCGTAAGACCAAAGGTGATGAAACCTCTTCAAGAACCTTACAACTCAAAGGGAAGCATACATGAGATTTCAGTGGACTCCATGTCCAACCGGGTGAACTTCCTTGAGTTCGTGACCGACGACACCTCGCAGATAAACATCGCAGAGGCAGATGTAATCGTAACCGGCGGGAGAGGCCTGCAGGATCCGAAGAACTTTGCTATAATCGAGGAGCTTGCCGGCCTTCTCGGCAGTGCGGTTGGCGCATCACGTGCCGCAGTAGACGCGGGCTGGATCAATTACTCCCATCAGGTCGGTCAGACAGGCCGCACCGTTTCGCCAAAGCTCTACATCGCCGTAGGGGTGTCAGGCGCCATCCAGCACCTTGTAGGGATGCAGTCATCGGACTACATCATCGCTGTTAACAAGGACCCAAACGCACCCATATTCAAGGTGGCGGATATAGGAATCGTGGGCGATTTGTTCGAGGTCGTCCCGAAGCTGATCGAGGAGATCAAACGCCGCAAGGAAACGTAGCATCCACTGAATCCCTCAGGGTTGAGCCAGTATCAAAATACGAGGGCAAGGAAAAATGAACGTTCCCTCCAGTAATAAGAAAACTACAAAAAACACTAAGAAGGTCCTCATCGGCGTCATTGGCCGAGCAGGTTCAGGCAAGTCAACCTTTGCACGAATGCTGGCCCAAAACCGAGCCCTGGTACTGGATGCAGACAAGATTGCCTGGGAACTATACTCCAATCCTACCGTCCGCAAGAACCTCGCCGAAACGTTCGGCAGGAAGATCTTCAACAAAGATGGGGCCGTTGATCGAAAAATCCTGGGGAAGATCGTCTTTACAAATCCGGAAAAGCTAAAGCAACTGAACGCCATCATCCACCCCCTGCTTATCGGTGAACTCAAACACCGGATAGAGCGATCCTCTCAAAAAGTAATAATCATAGACGCAGCCCTCCTGCTTGATTGGTCCCTGGCTCGTGAATGCGATCTCCTGATAGCCGTGGAGTCTGAAGAAAACGTCTCGCTGGCCAGGCTGAAGAGTAAAGGTTCAGGCATCAAACGTGCCCGATCGATCCTTGAAAACCAACGCTCGAGGCAGGAGTTTAGAGAACTCTGCCATGTGGTGGTAGAAAACAACAAGGATTTGAGTGAGCTAAAGCTCAAGGCCGATAGAATCTGGCAAGAAAGGATTAAACCTTTACTCGACACTTAGCGTCCCAGACGGAATCACAATTTGATATTAGGATAGTGTTCCGGATTACCTACATTCAACGTTGAAGTGCAACACCGAGGTTGGCGACTTCGAGGGGTGTTTTAAAGCCCATGACACTTTGCTCCGTGTCCATAGCCCTTTAGTCTGAGTCTGTTGTTTAGCCTTGGTTAATGAGCCTTAGGTTCCTTCTTTCAAACATTTCGAGTAGATTTCCGGTGAGGCAATGCGAGGGCTTGACAAGTTAAAAAAATCGGATAAACTTCTCCACCAAAGGAGGATGCATGAAAAAGCTACTCTTGCTTATCCCTCTCGTTGCAATAATTGCGCTCAGCGGATGCGCTTGGCAAGCCGTTTCTAAGGTTCCGCCGCCGAAAGACGTCTTCATGACCACGGGCGACATGAAGGACGGCGACTATGAACCGGTGGGAATGGTCAGTGCAATGCGCATCGAACTGGCTTTCAGCTGTCTGGGCCTTCTCCCCCCGCTCTATCCCATGATAGGACCACAGGCGCAAGACCTGCTTTTTGAGCAGCTTGCCAAGGAGGCCAAGAGGATGGGTGCCAACGCCGTAATCAATATAAAAACCTCTGTCATACCTGCCGCGATCATCCCAGGGCTTATCTGGATACCTGTGGTTAACATGAGCGGCATGGCGATCAAGATGTAGGCTTTCAAAGATTCAAAGAGGGTGCCCCGCACCCTCTTTTTTCTTACCCCACTCGGTCGCTTCACGACCGAGCGGGGACCAATGAACTATTTAGACCTGGCAATCCGAAGATATAACCTTGCGAAATACAAGTTATGCATTATCAGGTCTTACAAGGATCAACATAACCTCCAGACACGTTGACAATCCGCTTATTCTGACTAATATCAACGAATGGAACTTTCGTTTGATCTCTCAAAATCCACTCGTAGGGCGTTTCGATTCAGCGAACTGGATGTAGCCGAAAGGAAGATATCGGAGTTTATACCTGAACGCTATATTCGCAAGGAAGATGCTTTGCTGCCCGAAGTTGCAGAACCCGAGCTTGCCCGGCATTTCGTACGCCTTTCAAACCTCAATCATCACGTGGACAAGGGTTTTTACCCTCTGGGTTCGTGCACCATGAAGTACAACCCTAAGATCAACGAAGATGTTGCCCGTCTTGCGGGATTTGCAGACCTTCATCCCCTGTCGCCGACGAGCCTAACCCTGGGAGCGCTTCAGTTGATCTATGAACTTGAGAGGTTGTTGGCTGAGATATCGGGGTTCGACGCGGTAACCCTCCAGCCCTCGGCAGGTGCGCAGGGAGAGCTTTGCGCCAACCTTATCACCCGTGCCTACTTCAAACACAAGAACGAGAATCGAACCAAGGCCATTATACCCGATTCTGCACACGGCACCAACCCTGCAAGCGTAACACTCGCAGGCTTCGAGTCCGTAACCGTGCGTTCAACCCCACAGGGCCTTATTGATCTTGAGGATCTTGAAAGCAAACTCTCCCCGGATACAGCACTCATCATGATCACCAATCCCAACACCCTGGGGCTTTTCGAACGCGATATCACGAAAATAATAGAGAAGGTGCATTCGGCAGGTGCGCTTGCCTACCTTGATGGAGCCAACCTCAATGCGTTAATGGGGATAGTCAAGCCTCGCAAGATGGGCTTTGATCTCATGCACTTCAATCTGCACAAGACCTTTTCCACGCCCCACGGCGGCGGCGGACCCGGAGGCGGACCTGTGGGAATGACCAAGGAGCTTGAGGCATTCCGACCAGTACCGACAATAGAAAAGCACGGTGAAACCTACCGACTGAACTATGACCGGCCTCTATCCATCGGCAAACTACAGGCCTTCTACGGCAACTTCCTCGTGATGGTTAAAGCCTATACCTACATCCGAATACTCGGTGCTGCAGGGATAGCCGATGTGTCCAAAAACGCAATCCTCAACGCCAATTATGTAAAAGGCCTTATTGAGGATGTTCTGGAGGTGCCGCATCCTCAACACTGCATGCACGAGTTTGTAGCATCGGGCAAGGCACTGCGCAAATTTAATTTAAAAACCACCGATCTGGCGAAGCGTCTTTTGGATTACGGTTTTCATGCCCCGACCATCTATTTCCCCCTCATCGTCTCCGAGGCGTTGATGGTTGAGCCAACCGAAACCGAAACCAGAGAGACACTCGAATGCTTTGCCGAAGCCGTCCGTCGGATAATACAAGAAGCCAAAATCAACCCCGAGATGCTGCGTCAAGCACCTCACACCACCCCGGTAGGACGGCTTGATGAGGTGCGAGCGGTTAAAGAGCTGGATGTTTGCTTCAGACCTGACCGAAAAACGCAAGGCTGAACTCTGCAATAGCATCGCTGAGAAAGTCGTGCGGTTTCGCCTTTCGCCCTTGGCGATTCTTATGATTGAAACTGTCAAGCCGCTAAGTTTTTTGGGAAACCAGCTCATGGTCTTCTTTGCGCCTATGGTGGGTGCATTTACAGCCAGTCCTGTATATGACGAAATGACCGCGTTCTTCGAGGAACGCTCAAACCTCGAGATGCTGATTCAGAAAATTGAGGAGGTGGAAGCTGAATGGGTAAAGAAAGAGAAAGAAACGAAGGAAGCGAGGAAGAAAACAAGGAGAGAAACACGTGTCAGAAGAAAGTAAAAAGTTTAAAGATAAAGAAATAGAAACAATCCTGGCTACAGACTGTGGGTCTACCACCACCAAGGCCATCCTGATAAAGAAACAGGAGGGCGAATACCGGCTGGTGGTGCGTGGCGAGGCACCCACCACTGTAGAAGCTCCGTTTGAGGACGTAACCCGTGGGGTTCTGAACTCTATAAGGGAGGTGGAGGAGCTTACCGGTGAGAAGATTCTGGATGGCGAGAAGATAATCAAGCCGGCCCGCGCGAAGAAGGAAGGGGTGGACGTATATATTTCGACCTCCTCGGCGGGCGGCGGCCTGCAGATGATGGTGGCGGGCGTTGTTCTGACGATGACCGGTGAAAGCGCGGCACGTGCAGCACTTGGAGCCGGTGCAATCGTGATGGACGTTATCGCCTCAAACGACGGCAGACTGCCCCACCAGAAGATCGAACGCATCAGACACCTCCGCCCTGACATGATACTCCTCTCTGGCGGAGTGGACGGAGGCACCATCTCTCACGTGGCCGAGCTGGCTGAACTTATACGTGCAGCCGATCCAAAACCGCGATTCGGAACCACCTACAGCCTGCCAGTCATATATGCCGGCAACAAGGACGCGCGTAAGATAATCCTCGATACCCTCAAGGAGTCTACTGAGCTTGTGGTCGTGGAAAATCTACGGCCAGTACTTGAACGCGAGAATCTGGGACCGGCACGCGACAAGATACATGATCTTTTCATGGAACACGTGATGGCCCACGCGCCCGGCTACAAAAAGCTGATGGACTGGACAGACGTACCCATCATGCCGACACCTGGTGCAGTGGGACTTCTTATCGAAAGAATAGGCAAGCGACAGGAAATCGACGTACTGGGCGTTGACATAGGGGGAGCGACAACGGACATATTCAGCGTATTCGAGGATAAGTCGCTAGAGGCAGAAAGGCCTGAGCGAGTCTTCAACCGCACGGTAAGCGCCAACCTTGGGATGAGCTACTCGATCTCCAACGTGCTGCTGGAGGCTGGGAACGAGAACATCCTGCGATGGATTCCCCTCGAGGTCGACGTTACCGAACTCAGAAACCGCATCCGGAACAAGATGATCCGCCCCACCACCATCCCGGCAACACTCGAAGATTTAAAGATGGAACACGCGGTGGCCAGGGAGGCGTTGAGACTGGCACTCCAACAGCACAAGAGCATGGCTGTGGGGCTTAAGGGCGTACAGCAGGAACGTTCAATCGCCGATGCCTTCTCCCAGAAAATCTCAGGCGAGACGTTGGTCGACATGATGTCGCTTTCTCAGATTGTGGGATCAGGCGGCGCACTTTCTCACTCTCCGCGTCGAGCACAGGCCGCAATGCTGATGCTCGATGCCTTCCAGCCCGAAGGAATAACCCGCCTGGCTGTGGACTCCATCTTCATGATGCCCCATCTAGGTGTACTCACCGAAGTCAACGAAAAAGCGGCGCAGGAAGTTTTTGAAAAAGACTGCCTTATCCCTCTTGGAACAGCCATCGCCCCGGCAGGAGAAGGCAAGGAAGGGGCCGCCTGCCTGAAGGTCGTCTTCAAACCACAAAAGGGCAAGCTTCAGGAATTAACCGTCAAGTATGGGGATCTCATAAAGCTGGAGCTTGGGGTAGGCAAGAAGGCGCAGGTAAAGCTTTCTCCCGAACGCGGCTTCGACGTAGGAGAGGGCCCGGGCAAAAGCCTTGAGGCTCTGATCACCGGCGGCCAGGTTGGAATCATCATTGACTGCCGCGGCAGACCTCTCCGACTGCCTGAGGATAAAAATGAACGCATAAATGCGCTTCGGCGATGGGCCGAAGCTATGGAAATGTATCCTGCATGAACGTAATCACGCTTCTTCTTGTAATAGCGGTAGGGGGGCCGTTCCTAGGAGGAACAACGGTAAAGCCTTACGAGAACTCGCATCTGGTGATGCTTCTTTCAGAAACCATAGATACCCGCCTTTCTCCCAGCCTGGCCGAGGGCTCCGGCAGTAGATTTATCGTTAAGTTCGATCACCCACCCACAGGAACCGATCGCTCTACTTTGAAGGATGCCGAATTAACCATCGCAACTGATTGTACAACTCTATACAACCTACGCAGGGCCGTTCGCTCTGGAGATGTTCGACCAGACAGGACGAAAAGTGAGTACCCTGATAGACGAACGCATGCATCCTGAGGGCGAGAAAATATACTCCTTTTGCCTGCAGGATAAGGGTTCCCTCGCCAGCGGGGTCTACTTCCTGCGGTTGAAGGCCTGTGGGAAACAAGTCACCTCCAAAGCCGTGCACCTTAAATGAAGGACTCTGAACGAATGCAGGATTCGAGATTCATCAATCCGCCGGCCAAGGGTGGATGGAAAGTTTGCCCCTATTCAAGGAAAGGAATGGTCAAGGAACCATTCGAAGAAGCAATCGGAATTAACCCAAGCCTAGGAGGCAGTATATGAGAAAAGCCTTTGCTTTATTCGTCTTACCGTTTCTGCTTCTGGCCGCTACAGGACCTTTTATAGACGGTCAGGTGCTACCGACGGCAACATATCTTTACAGGAATCCTACGGTGATCCATCTTCCATGCGGGATAGATCTGGATACACGCGATGCGGAACCGACACTTCCTGCAAACCTCATGCTCTCTTCTGAGCAGAAAGGGGTTGGCACCTACCTTGTTCAGTTTGACGGCCCTATCTACTCGCACGAACGCCGTGCCCTTGAACAGTCAGGGGCGCTCATCGAGGGCTACCTGCCCAACTATACTTATATCGTTCGGATGGATCAAGCCACACGCGCCAGGGTAGAGACCCTGCCAGGAGTGAGCTGGGTAGGCAACTACGAACCCGGTTACAAGCTGTGCCCTGAGATTGACCTTAAAGATGGCATCCCAGAGAAACTGGTGGTAACTCTTTATGCAGGCATCGATGGCGAGGCAATCCGCGAGGCCGTTGAGACACTCGGTGGAGAACTGCTTGAGTGGCAAGCCACCGACTTCCAGACATTCGTCCACATAATGCTTGCCCCCCAGAAGCTTCCTATGCTTGTCCATGAGCCGCAGATCAAATGGGTGGAACCTTATCATCAGCCTTACGTCATGAACGGAAAGGCCCAGTGGGTCATTCAAACCTGGGAAGAAGACAACCGCCGCATCTGGGACGAAGGCATCACCGGAGAAGGCCAGGTACTCGCCACTCTGGACTCTGGGATTCGCACATCCCACAACTTCTTCCGTGACCCTTCTGTGCCTATCACCGACTTCGGCGACTACCCCAACCACCGCAAGATCATAGCCTACCAGAAACCAGCCTACGACCCTGACGGCGTCATCACCTTCGGCGACGAGATCGGACACGGCACCCACACCGCAGGATCGGTTCTGGGCAACGATCAGCCGGTTGGCGGTTCAAGCGTCAATATCGGCATGGCGCCGGACGCCAGGATATACTTCCTTGACGGAGGCGGCGGAGGCGGCGGTATTATCCATGCCGTTAGCCTTGAGTACAGCCTCAGCATTGCTTACGACGGTAACAGTGCCGGCGGTGCCCGGATAATCTCCAACTCGTGGGGCAGCCAGGCAACACGCGCCTACGATAAGAGCTGTGTGGAGTCCGACCAGACCATGTGGAACCGTCCCGACTACCTGGTTATGTTTTCTGCCGGCAACAACCCCCCGAGTACATACACAGGCTCCCCGGCAAACGCCAAGAACGTCATAGCCGTAGGAGGATGCATGAACGGCACCGCAGCTAACTTCTACTGGAGTGGAAGTTCGCAAGGACCTACTAACGACGGCCGCATCCGTCCTGACATAGTGGCGCCAGGTAAAGATGTAACCTCCTCGCATAACAGCGGCGATGCCGCCGAAGTTACATGGTCGGGAACCAGCATGGCCGCTCCAACAGCAGCAGGCAACACTGGCCTTATACGCCAGTACTTCACCGACGGCTGGTATCCCTCAGGTAGTCCCAGCTCTCAATCTGGATTTAACCCCTCGGCCGCCCTGCTCAAGGCAATGATGATCAACTCGGTAGAAACCGACTTTCCTTCAATCGAGGACAGGGTCCCTTCCAACAGGATCGGCTGGGGAAGACCGAAACTGGACAACGTGCTTTACTTCCCCGGTGATGATCACAAACTGGCTGTCGTAGACTTCGATGAAGGACTCGAAACAGGCTACCAGTTCCTTGGCAAAGTGAATGTAGCCGGCAGCGGCGAACCTATTCGAATCACCCTGAATTGGACAGACTATCCGGGCGAGCTGTATGCCTTTCCAGCCCTGGTTAACGATCTCAACCTGGAAGTGGTCTCGCCATCCGGCAAGGTTTATCGTGGCAACAACTTCAGTGATAACGTTTCTGTAGAAGGCGGCGATTTCGACACCAAAAACCCGGTCGAGAACGTCTTCGTGAACTTCCCTGAAACCGGGGAGTGGGAGATTCGCGTCCATGCAAACAACGTACCTGCAGGTCCTCAGCCGTTTGCCCTTGTCGTAACCGGCGAACTCAACACCATGATCTCTACCGTCGCCATAGAGGATATAACCGTCGACGACGATGATCAATCCAACCCTGACGGCAACATGGATCCGGGTGAGGACGTAACTATCTACGTAACGCTTCTAAACGCCGGCGAAAACGCTCTGCACAATATTACGACTACCCTCTCCAGCGCATCCCCCCACGTTACTGTTACCGGCAACGATGCAAACTACGGCACCCTGAATCCCGACGAGTCCAAGCAAGGCGACGGCTTTGAGGTTACTGTCTCCTCCTCCGCTCCGCTAGAGACGTGGGTTGAGTTCCAGATACAACTATCCGCAGACGAACTTTCAGGTAGTTTGAACTTCGAGTTCATGATCGGAACCCCGAGGTACGAATGGATCAGCCATGATGTCGGAAACGTAAAGCTAACAGTCACTGAGCAAGGCGCCATCGGATTCTATGAACTTGACGGTCCAGGAGAAGGCTTCCGCTACCCTAAGAGTTCCGACAATTGGCTCTATCATGCAAGCTTCGCTGCGGGCAACTCGAAGGACTTTATGAACGACCGTATGTACGGTGAAGGCGAAAGCCATAATAAAGGCAAGGATTGGGAAGTTACTTCAGACCCCGACGGAAGGGTAATCATCGGCCGCCACGATTACTCCGATCAGGACAGCCGGGCTACCTACAACAACGACGGAAACTGGTGGGCTGATAGCAAACTCAAGGTACAACAGTTCGGTTACGCGTGGAAGGAAAAAGACTACGTGATCCTCAAGTTCGTGCTGATAAATCCGGACACATCATCCTTGGAAGGAATGTATGCCGGAATTATGGCAGATTTCGACATGGGGCCGGAGCAAAGCCCATATAACAACTCTGGTGGAACCGACCAAACCCTGAATCTCGCCTACATGAAGCAAGCACCCGACAAAGACAACCCTCATATCGGTATAAAGCTCCTCAAGGGCCAAAAGGCCAACGTAACCCTGGTCTCGAATCCGGACTACGTCTGGGATTACAACTGGAACGACGAAACATTCTTCAAGTTCCTGAGCGGGGAGCTGAGTTTTGCCTCCTCCCCCAACGATACCGACTGGTCAGTCATTGTATCTGCAGGACCCTTCGATCTTCCAGTCGGTGCAACAGACACGGTAGCCTTTGCGTTCCTTGCAGGCGACAACCTTGCTGATCTCAAGACCAATGCAGCGGATTGTCAGGAAACATGGAACAACATGGACTTCACTGCGCTCGATGAAGATAAAGTCGCTTCTTTGACGCTCGATCTATCTGTCTCTCCAGATCTCCTTGCCGGCAAAGGCTCGATCCTCTTCAGCCTGCCCGCAGCCACTCATGCTCGTCTGGATATCTACGACCTCACTGGCCGCAGGGTGCGCACACTCATCAACGGCAATCTCACTGCAGGCAATCACGAGATCTACTGGGACGGCCGCGACCAGAAAGGTCTTAAGATCTCAAAGGGCGTCTACTTCATCTATCTTACCACCGACGATGCAAAGATTATCCAAAAAGCAGTCATCGTGAAGTAGCTATCGAGATAAAAAAACTTTAACCCTGGAGGGGGCTACGGCCCCCTCCTTTGTATTTGGCTGAGCAGATATTGACAACTCTCCTCCCCAGCTTAAACTGAACCATGCCCACCTCAAGATGGCAAACACGCAAGTATCTGCTCCTGGATACGAGTGTAGTCGTAGACTATTATCTACCGGAAACCTCTTCTCTCAACAAAACCCCGCTAAGGATAGCAACCATAATCGACTCCATTAGAAACAGAATGGCCAACGTACAGCTGTTCGTACCTGACTTCTGTATCGTTGAAACCTACAATGCCTTTACAAAGTGGCGTTTTGGTGAAAGAATCCTGCCTTACGGTAAACCAATCTCCAAAAAGAGATACGATGAAGCGAGAAACTTGTTCCGTGAGGACACGCTCAACGGCAAGGTAATCCAGCAGTATGAGTTGTGCCGCTACCATGTGATAGCGGCGGATTTGATATCGGCGGTGGACTACCACTACCAATATTTCCGTAAAAAAGGTGACGTTGCAGCCAAGCTGAAGTTCACATCCATCAAGGTCGTGGACACTTTGATAGGAGCTATGGGTATCTGGCTGGCTAAACTGCATGGACGAGAGAATGTGGCGATAGTCACCGCCGATAACCGGATAGAAGCCATCATCGGCAAGGCACAGCGGGTATCGGTAACCGCCATGAGACATCTGGGATTGCGGAAGATCGCCGCCTGTATAGGCCTGGAATACAGCCCTGAGATATTCCCCGAGGTTCTTCACCTGGAAGAGGATTCGGATCACGATTTAAAAAACTTCTTCGGGAAGTGGCCCTTGCCCGTTCTGCAAACCGAGATGAAATTTTAGCCCTGGTTGACGATTCTACCTGATTCAAATATACTAACGCGATGAGTAGCAGTAGAGGAAAATTATGCCGGCAAATCTAACACCGGAGTATAAGCAAGCGGAGCAGCGCTACCGGGAAGCGATAACCGCGAGCGAGAAGCTCGTCGCACTGAAGGATATGCTGGCCAAATTGCCAAAACACAAGGGAACCGAGAAGATTCAGGCCGATCTCAGAAAGAGGATCTCACGCCTTGAAAAGGAAATGAAGCAGAAGCCCAAGACAGCCGTCTCAAGGCGTGAGAGGATGTTCAACATACCAAAGCAGGGCGCGGGTCAGATAGGCCTTCTGGGCACAGCTAACGTAGGAAAATCCTCTCTTTTCTACGCCCTCACAGGTGCGGACGCGGTAATTGCCTCCTGGCCCTACTCCACCTCCCATCCGGTGGTGGGCATGATCGGCTTCGAAAACATCCAGTTCCAGCTCATCGACATGCCGCCCATGATCGCAGAGCACACCGAGCCTTGGCAGTGGGGCATACTTAGAAACGCAGACCTTGTGCTGGCGCTCTTTTCTGCAGTTGACGACGCGGAAAACCAAATCGACGCTCTCAAAGAGGAGATAGGGCGCTACCGGCTCAGCAAGGTCATCTGGGTAGCCACCAAGATAGATAAGCTCCCTGATGGGCAGATGCCGCATTTTGAGGTTGACGCTCTTTACACCGCGGCCGAACAGCTCGTGGGGCTGGAAGATTTAACCCTGCAGATATTCGCCAAACTCCAGATCATACGCGTTTACACCAAACATCCGGGGAGCGAGCCGGATATGAACGATCCTGTCATCCTAAAGAAAGGTGCGGTGCTCTTAGACGCTGCAGCGCACCTTCACAAGGACTTTGCAGAAAAGCTTACCTATGCTCGCCTTTGGAACTCCGGGAATGATGGCATCCGCGTTGCCCGTGACCACGTGCTGACAGACGGGGATATAGTCGAGTTCCACATAAAATAATACCCCACAAGATCACTCCGTGCTCTTGCGGGGACCCCAAATTAAATCACCCCGACAATAATACAACCCCAAGAAGTTGTTACGCAACTCCTCGGAGACCCCAAAACGATCCTTAAGGACTCTTTGTGTTCAGTGAACGAAAGCTTGGAAGCACCGAAAGATCCTCACATAGCTCGTCAATCTTCTCAAAACCGGTAAGGTCCAAATGCAGCGGGGTCACCGATATGTAACTCGACTCAACGGCCTCGGTATCAGAACCCTCCATGGATACGCTGGAAAGCTCCCCTGAAAGAATCAGATGCCACTCCCCGTTTTCGTCCCTGGTCCTGTTCACCACGTCCTTGTAGACCCGCTTGCCAAGTCGTGTAACACTAACTCCCTTGGGTTTCCCTGGAGGAATATTGACGTTTATAAACTCAGGTCGAGCACAGTCAAGAACCATCTTGCAAATCTCTCGAACAAACTCAAGTGAAGATTGAGCGATCTTTTCTGTCTCACGATTCGCCGATATCGCAATCGCAGGATAGCGAAGAAGCCTGCCTTCCATCGCTGCGGCGACAGTCCCTGAGTATAGCACGTCGTCGGCAAGGTTGTATCCCATGTTGATTCCAGAGGCCACGAGGTCTATCCACTTCTGCATGAGCGAGTGGTGTGCTAGAAGAACGCAGTCGGTCGGGGTACCCTGGATAGCGATGTGATGGGAGTCGTGCTCTGTAATCCGTACCGGCTTGCCGATGGTCAGGCTGTGTGAGGAACCTGACTGCTCCTGGGCAGGTGCGATGACGAAGAGTTCGCCCAGCCCTTCGAGCGTCTTCTCCAAAAGCTTTATGCCTTCGGCGTCGATGCCGTCGTCGTTGGTTATGAGGATTCGTTTTTGAGACACAGGGAATTGTAGCAAGAATTCCAGGCAGGTCAACGTTTAAACCACAGACTACGCAGATGTCGCAGATTTAGATTTTGAATCCGTGTAATCTGCGAAATCTGTGGATTGACAATTTCTATTATAGGATTATGCTTTCCTATGTCCGTTTGGGGAATAGTCGTCTCGGTTGCCGCGCTCGTATGTGGGGCAGCCGGAGCGGTGCTTGCGTTCATCGCCTGGGACCGTAAAAACAAGGGCGAGGATGCTCGACTTCTCTTCACCCTTGCCATCATCGGCGGTTTCCTCTTCGCCGGCCTCCTGTACCTCGGCGGCAAACTGGGGCTGCTGTGGTGACCTTGACAAACACCTAATCCACCTTTAAACTAAGCTTATGCATTTGGAGACAGAAGAAGACATTCAAAGATTGATAGACGAGCGTATCCCTGAAAGTTATATACTCGAATACAAAAAAGAACCGTGGCCGGAAAAGAAAGGCAAAAACACTGCAACAGAAATAGCCAAAGATATTTCCTCCTTTGCCAACACCCAAGGTGGGCGAATTATCATAGGTGTTGAGGAAAACAAGAAAACAAAAGAACCAGTAGCTAAGCACCCTTTTGAAATCGCGAATTGGGAAGAACGAATTGAAGACGTCAGGCACGACACCATTAAACCGTTCATCGAAGAACTAAGAATATGGCGGGTTAAATCTGACGAGCAGGGAGGCAAAGCCTATCTCATTATAGAAATTCCCGAAAGCCCTAATGCCCCACACATGGTCACCACCTCTAACAAATACTACCGGCGAGACAACTCCGGGGCTAAACCAATGAGCGAAGCGGAAGTGAGACAACTTTATGAAAGGAAATATGAACAAGAAAAGAAACTCGAAGAATTATACCGCAATGTTCTAGAGAAACTAGAAGAAGAGAAAGCAAAAGTCAAAGATGATGATGCTCAGCTTTTTTGCCTTTTCTTGCCCAGAATATTCGAGGAAGAACGATTCGCTTTTTACGACAAGGACTTTAAAACTTCACTGACAGATATTCTTCAAGAATCGGGTTTCCACCCTCATTTTTCGCGCAAAGAGAAATTCGTTCATTGCTGGTATGGAGATTCCGAAACATATAGTCGCCTTGAAAACATCTGGATTCATCCTTGTGGAGGAACACTTGTCATTCTTCCTCGCCTAAGCTATCCACATCACAATGGTGTCGTGCCAAAGGATCTACCCCTATATATAGAGAAAGCCTTTAGATTTGCTGGAGCCCTATTCTCATGCAGTTACCAAGGGATGCTAGAACTCAAAATAACAATCTATCTCGTCGGTGTAGGAAAATGGTATATACGGAACTTCTTACTTTACTACCCAGAAAGATGGAAAAAATTTATGGCAACACAATCCTCCCCCCTACATTACTGGTACGATCAACCTCGAAACGGTGAACCCAATGTCATCATTAAACGCAATGTATCTCTCTGGGAGCTCAAGCAAAACAATCTTCAACAATTCCTGAAAAAACACGTATTTAAAGCTATGCTCCGAAAGCTCGAAGCCGTCGGAGAATGAACTGAGCGACGAAGACCGACCCGATCCGAATTCACATAGGCGGGCCGACCTTAAGGTCGGCCCCTACGAGGATTGACACCGGATTATTGACTTTCCCTCCCCCCTCCGTAGACTTCGTCCATGAAAGACGTTGCCGGATTCGTTGAGGATTCCATAAAAAAACTGAGAGAGCAGATCGAGGGCACGGCCATAATTGCCTGCTCGGGCGGGGTGGACTCGACCACCTCGGCGGTTCTGGTAGACAGGGCGATTGGTAAGAGATTAGTGACTGTGTTCGTGGACACCGGGTATCTGCGCAAGGGTGAGGCTAATCACGTGCAAGCCCTGCTGGTAAATATGGGACTGAATCTTCATTTTGTGGACGCATCAGCCGAGTTTTACAAGGCACTTCGCGGTGTGACCGATCCTGAGCGCAAACGCAAGATCATCGGCAACCTGTTCATCAAGATATTCGAGCGCGAGGCCGAGAAGGTTAAGGCCGACACCCTGATCCAGGGCACCATCGCGCCTGACTGGATAGAGTCGGGTGGTCAACTGCGCGATGTGATCAAATCCCACCACAATGTGGGCGGCCTGCCCGAGAACATGAAGATGAAGCTTGTAGAGCCTCTGCGCGATCTGTACAAGGACGAGGTCCGCAAAGTGGCACGGTATTTAGGTCTTGCGATAGCGGAGAAGCAGCCTTTCCCAGGACCAGGCCTTGCGGTAAGGATTTTAGGTGAGGCAACCCGTGAAAGAACAGCCATCCTAAGGGAAGCGTGCGCTATCGTAGAGGAAGAGATCGAGGCCGCGGCCTCACATGGCGAGTGCGAGCTCCCCTGGCAGTACTTTGCCGTGCTTCTGCCGGTAAAGAGCGTTGGGGTTCGGGGCGACGTTCGCGCTTACGGCGAGACAGTGGTTGTGAGAGCGGTAGAGAGCCTTGACGCCATGACCGCGTCAGCCTCGCCTCTCCCCTACTCCCTGCTTGAGCGCATCGGCATCCGCATCACCAACACCATACCCGAGGTAGTGCGTGTGGTATATGACATAACCCACAAACCGCCGGCAACCATCGAGTGGGAGTAAAATAATGGGTGTGAGGATAGACGTGGTGGATAACGGCGGGCAGTGGACCCATAGGGAGTGGCGGATGATGAAAGAACTGGAGGTGGAAACAAATATCATTCCAAATACCACGCCGGTTGAGAAGATCGAGGCAGATGGATTGATACTTTCAGGCGGCGCTCCTCGCATCGGTTCGGAGATACCCAAGCTGGGCGTCACATGGGATTATCTGGATAGATTAAATATACCGATCCTTGGCATCTGCGTTGGCCACCAGTTCATTGCCCTTCACTTCGGCGGCAAGGCAGGACAGGCAAAGGTTCCTGAATACGGCAAGGCTGAACTAATCGTAACCGAGCCGAATGATCTCTTTAAGGAGCTACCTGAGCGCTTTACGGTCTGGGAATCCCACAACGACGAGATATACGAGTTGCCGGATGTGTTCCTTGCTTTAGCGCATTCAAAGGACTGCCGGTTCGAGGCTATAAAACATATGAGCCGGCCGCTTTACGGAGTGCAGTTCCACCCCGAGGTAGAGCACACGGAGCACCACTACGAGATATTTGCCAACTTTATTGAGGTAGTCAAACAGACTATGGCCTGATTCCTATTCAATCGTAGAACCCCATTCACTGTCCGGTTTGCCAGACAACCATCGAGGCAGCAATACAATTATGGCTGATGGCTCCAGCCTCACCGATGCAAGGTCATTCACCGGCTGCCAAAAAAACTCAAGATGGGGTTCATTGGATCGAGGAGATTTGGAAGGATCGAGTTCTTCACACTCTACCTTAAAGATAAGGTTGACTTCGTGATTGAAGCCGTTTTCGTCCTCCCATGAATGCTCAACACCACCAAGGAAATCCTTAACTTCAACATCTGTACCGATTTCTTCTCTGATCTCCCGACCGAGTGCCGCCCGTGCCGGTTCGCCGAAGCGGATGTGCCCCCCAGGAAGGAAGGCGTTACAGGTTCCCTTGCAACGATTAAGCAGTACCCGTCCCCGGCGGGCAACCACACCCCTTACAACTATCTCAATCGTCTTCATCTATCGATTATCTCTATCCGTAAGATTCTTTCAAGCGTTGCGAGGTTAGTCTTGCTCTAACCGGGGACGGTTCGACCACCGGCTGGGGAAGAAGAAGGTATTCCTGATCGCCGAAATGGATACCTCCCCCGATCGTTGTTTCATAAGCGCGCAGGATCGCATGGTGAGGATGAGTCAGATAATACTTGACCCATTGACGTAAGGGGGGCACTGGTATCTCGTTATCGTAACTGGTAACTTCACTTATCAGGTGTCTTATGTCCAATTTGTGATTCTGATAGAAATCCCGTTTGACCTCAAATCCGGTTTTCCGGAATAAACGACGAGCCTGACGAATAGAAATATCCCGCTTATGGTGCGGCATCGCCCAGTCCATGGTTGCCACCGAAGGAAAACAAACGACGCATGCCCCGCCAGGACGTAATGCACCATGAATCCATTCCAGATATTTGATCTCATCCTCCACATGTTCAACCGTGGCAAGACTAACCACTGCATCAAAAGTACCCAGGCTTTCCAGAAACTCAAAGTCATCCGCGTTACCTACCATAAAGGAAGTGCGCTCGTTCTTGTAGTTCTTGCGGGCGTAATGCACCGCCTCGGGATCCAAATCGACCCCCACTACCTCCCCCAGTTCCGAGAGTATCTCGGTACCGTATCCTGATCCACAGGCAATATCGACAACCCTAAGTTCTCTCCCATGAAAGTAATGCCTCAGCCAATCCATGGCAACCTTGTAGCGTGTGGTAAAAACTTTATACATGACCCCCTGGATATTCCCCACACCATTCGCATCCATCTCCTTGGGATATACCCGTTCGCTGATTCCTGACATGGCACTCCTATCGGTTAAATCATCACCGTTGGTTTCTCAGCCAGCCCTGATAGGTTCCAGCAGGTATTGCTGATGCGCGAGCAGAATTCCGCCGCCGACGGTCATTTGATGAATACGCCTGAGCAGGTGATCGGGACGCCTGAGGTAGTAGGCTGCCCATTGACGCAAAGGGGGCTTTGACATTTCTTTGTTGGTGCGCGCCTCGCGGATTATATGGTGCAGACCTACACGGTCGATTTGATAAAACTTCTTCATAACCTTAAAGCCGCAATTTTGAAAAAGACGACGCGCGGCAGAACGTGAGATGTCTCGCTTATGATGCGGTGCAGCCCAGTCCCTCGTAAACGTTGAAGGGAAGGAAACGACAAAAACACCACCCGGTCGCAACACACTCCTTACCCACCTCAGATAAGCGTAGTGATCCTCAAGGTGCTCGATGGTTGCAAAGCTGACTACCGCATCGAATTCCCCAAGGCTTTCAAGGAAGCTGTGATCATCAGCGTTGCCTGTCCTGAAGGATGTATTTACGTTCTTGTAGCGGCGTTTTGCGTATGCCACTGCCTTTTCATCTATGTCCACGCCAAGAACCCTGCCGATCCCTGAAAGGATATTCGAACCATAACCGGTTCCGCAAGCGAGATCAAGAAGGCGAATCCGACGACCTTGAAAACGCCCAGCAAGCCAGTCATGAGCCATGTGATAACGTTCGAAATGCACTTCAAGGGTCAGGCGCTGGATCTCACTTGAAGAATCCATTACCTCGGGAATCACCTGCTCACCGTGCCATTCCAAATTCACTCCTCGGTAAAGGTTTGTTTAACAAAAATGCGGCGCTGCAATCTTAAAAAGGCTACACGTTTTGAAAAAAGTACATCCCTGATTATGTAATTTTGAGTCATGTCAAATTACTCTCTCAATAGACTCAAGCAGATACTGTTGGTGTGCGATAAGAATGCCGCCGCCGATAGTAATCTGGTAGAGCCGTAATGCTAAAAGGTAAGGGTTGCGGAGATAGATCCTGATCCATTGACCCAAGGGTGGAGTAGGCATAGTTTTATTGTAATGAGCTTCGAAAAGTACATCCCGCATATCCAAACGGTCGTCCTGTCTGAATCTTTTAATAATCTCAAATCCACAGTCGCGGAATAAACGACTGGCCTTGGAACGGGAGATATCCCGCTTGTGATGAGGCGATGCCCAATCCATTGTAAACGTTGAAGGGAATGAAACAACCAAAGCCCCGCCCGGTCGCAACGCTTTATTGACCCATTTAAGATAAGCATAGTGATCCGCAAGGTGCTCAATAGTCTCAAGGCTCACCACAGCGTCAAACTCCCCCAGGTTCTCAAGAAAGCTTTTATTATCGGCGTTACCCAATTTGAAGGATGTATTACTATTCTTGTAATGACGATTTGCGTATCCCACACTCTCTTCGCTTCTGTCCACACCAACAACCTCCCCGACCTCTGACAGTATCTCCGAGCCGAACCCTGTTCCGCAGCCTATATCGAGAATCCTGGGCTGCCGCCCGTTGAATCGCTCGCCAAGCCAATCGCGAGCAACATGGTAACGCTGTAGGTGGTATTTCAACGAAAGGCGCTGCAACTCACTTGAGACGATATCCATCTCCTTGGGAACAACACGCTCAATGTTCCAGTCCACAAGTCACTCCTAGCTAGAGGTTTTTAATGGCCCTCCGGCGCTAACGCCGCCTGTCCCCAATACTAAAAAAGTATACTCTCAAATCCCAACATGTCAAGTAGATTCACTAAATGAACTATAAAGCCGGTTAACCTTTACGTCCGCTGGACTTCGCAGGATGTCTGGTCTATTTTTATACTTACGGTCTGCAACCTTCGGCAGGTTCTCTTTTGGAATATAAGCAGTTAATCCTCCGTTCACTGGCTATTAGAGAACGTGTGCAAGATACTGAAGATGTTGATTCCTCTTTTCAATCGCATTGCGGGTGGACATTTCGTCACGGCATCAACGGCAGCTCCGGGACAACACGCTTGCCCTTTGCCTCGGGCTTGCCCGGCGAGTTATCGTAGACCTCGATAACGTAGTAGACGACGCCGATGAACTGCTTGTCAAAGGACCCGTGGAAGTAGGAATGGATGAGGTTGGCGTATTTAACCTGCAGCTTTTCTGTTTCCGTGAGCTTTGGGTCATCCGGATGCATAAGATGAGCAATCGCCTTGAACTCGTAGGATGGGATGTCAAGGAATACGACCGCGCACGCAGGGTTCACCATCTGATTAAGGAAGGTGCCGGTTTCGAACTCGGGGGTTGAATAGAGTTCAAGGCTCACCTGCCTGGTGGGGTCGTAGAGTCTGGTTCCCTGCTTGTAGAGTGAATCCAAATGGTCGAGCTTTGCCGAAAACCCCTCGTCAATTGTTGATTCGAGAAGCTCGATAATCCCGGCCAGCTTCTCGTCGTATGGGAGCCATCCCATGCCTTTAACCGCGTTGTTGATGGCAAATCGGGAGTCCGAGCGGGCGATTCCCGAGGTGGCAACCATGGCGTTGTGAGGACCAGCAAGCTCAGGCGGTTCGTGTTCGCGGAAACGCTCCAGGGTAGCGGCGCGTTTACCAAAACTCCACTCCTGAAATCCCGAGGGCAACTGGCGTACCTCAAACTCCTGCCAGGAGCCGTCAATCTTGGCGCGGATTACACCTTCTGTGAGCCTGGAACAATCCACACTCTCCTGGTGGAAGGTTGTGTTCTCCCAGAGGTTCACGTCAGCGTGCTCCAGGTTACGCTCCTGGGCACCAAGAAGGGACACCACTGCGAGGGCCGTCAATGCGATCAGCCAATGTCTCATATCCTCTCCTTTGGGTTGAATCGTTCACTTCTTCTTACTACGCGTCCTCTTACTGTCGGTTGCGAAAAGAATTCTCAACGCGTCGCGGATGGTTTTGACCTTGTGGAAGGTAAGACCGGAGCGCACGTGGGCGGGAATCTCAATCAGGTCCTTTTCATTCTCCGCCGGCAAAAGGACGGTGGTAATGCCTGCGCGCTTGGCACCCAAGACCTTTTCCTTGACCCCGCCCACAGGAAGCACGCGGCCGGTAAGGGTAATCTCACCGGTCATTGCGATGGAGGGGTCTATGGTCTTTCCTGAGAGAAGGGAGTACAGAGCTGAGGTCAGTGCCAGGCCGGCGGAGGGACCGTCCTTGGGGATAGCTCCGGAGGGGATGTGGATGTGAAGATCGGTTTTAGACATATCAGGCATCTCGAAGCTCAAATTCTTCGCCTGGCTGCGCAGGAAGGAGAGCGCGGCCTGGGCCGATTCCTTCATCACATCACCAAGGGAACCGGTGAGTATCAATCCTTTGGAACCGGGCATCCTGGTGGCCTCGACGAAGAGGATCTCCCCTCCAACAGGTGTCCAGGCCAGACCGGTGGCTACACCAACTGTCCCCTCGCGTGCGGCAAGCTCCGAGTAGAACCTGGTCGGTCCAAGGTAACGGGAGATATTCTTCGCGTTAACTTTGACCTTGCGTTTTCTTCCCTCAGCATGACGACGAGCGACCTTTCGTACGACTGAACCTATCTCGCGTTCCAGGTTGCGCACCCCAGCCTCACGCGTGTAGCTCTTGATGATCTCGAAGATCCCGTCTTCTGAAAACTCCACGGCCAATGGTAAAAGACCCGCCTGTTCCAACTGACGAGGCACAAGATAGCGCCTGGCTATCTCAAACTTTTCTTCGTCGATGTAGCCTGGAAGCTCTATTATCTCCATACGGTCATGCAGAGCAGGGATGATGGTCTGGGTGATGTTTGCGGTTGCGATGAACATAACCTGGGAAAGATCAAAAGGCACCTCGATGTAGTGGTCGGAGAAGGAGAAGTTTTGTTCTGGATCGAGTACTTCAAGAAGTGCGGAGGAAGGATCGCCTCGGAAGTCCGCGCCCACCTTATCGATCTCATCCAGCATAAAAACCGGATTGTTGGAGCCTGCGGTTCGTAAACTCTGTAAGATTCTTCCCGGCAACGCGCCGACATAGGTTCTTCGGTGGCCGCGGATCTCGGCCTCATCGCGAACACCACCAAGGGAAAGCCGCAGAAACTTGCGTCCAAGTGCGCGAGCGATTGAGCGGCCAAGCGAGGTCTTGCCCACCCCAGGAGGGCCGACAAAGCAGAGGATGGGACCCTTGGATGTGGGATTTAGTTTTCTCACCGCAAGGTACTCAAGGATGCGCTCCTTGACCTTTTCAAGGTCATAGTGATCCTCATCAAGGATGCGCCTGGCCCGCCGGACACCAAGGTTATCCTTGGTTCCCTCCTGCCAGGGGAGGTTCAGTAACCAATCGATATACGTGCGAACAACAGAGTATTCGGCGGCAACGGGAGGCATCATCCGCAACCTATCAAGCTGTTTAAGGGCCACTTCCTTTGTTTGCTCAGGCATCTTCTTCTCATCAATCCTGGCGCGCAGTTCCTCTATCTCAGCGGTGCGCTCATCGGCCTCACCCAACTCCTGACGGATCGCCTTAAGCTGTTCACGCAGAAAATACTCGCGCTGCGATTTATCAACCTCTCCTTTAACCCTATCGCGAATCTTTGCGCCCAGCTCCAGGATACTCAGCTCCTTGGCAAGCAAGGTATCAAGCTGTTTGAGCCTGTCCTTGGGAAAGATGGTATCCAAAAGCTTCTGTTTTTCAGGCACCTCGAAGTTCACGTAGGACGCAACGAAGTCGGCAAGCTTGTCCGGATCGTGGATATTGAGAACGACCGACATCAACTCCTCGGGAAGATAAGGAACCATAGAAACAAGCTTTTGAAACGAACTCACCACATTGCGCATGAGCGCCTCGGTCGCCGTATCCCGGCGCTCATCCCCACTGATCAACTCAACCCTCGCGGTAAGGTAGGGATCATGCTGAACGTACTTCTTGACTCTCCCCCGCATCATTCCCTGAACAAAGATACGAAGCGTATCGTCGGGATGGCGGCGCATCTTGAGGATTAAGGAAACCACCCCTACGTCGTAGAGATCTCCAGGCTCAGGAACCTCGATCTCGGCATCACGCTGGGTTACAATGCAGATTATCTTGTGGCTCGCAAGGGAATCGTCTACGAGCTTGATCAGTGCCGGATTTGAGATTGCAAGGCCGGTCGCAAGGTTGGGGAATATAACCCCACCCTTGATGGGCAATATGGGAAGCACCTCAGGCAGGGGATGGGCATCGTCCATTCCCATAAATAATTCATTCTGCATCAGCGCCTCCTACTTAACCGGGATCTCTATAACCTTGGGACGCCGTCTGGGGATACGTATGCGGAGCACTCCGTCGGAAAGATTCACCTTTACATCTCGAGGTTCAACCTCTACCGGCAGAGCTATGCGGCGTTCGAAGAACCCATAAAACGCCTCAAGCTTGTAGAAGTGGGTTGCCTTGGCAAAGAACTCAGGCTCCGAGCGGCGGCCTCGAATCTCCACACAGTCTTCTTCAATCTTGAGATCCAGTGCCTGGCGCGGTACCCCGGGCACCTCGGCCAAGAGACAAACCTCCTGGGGGGTAACCAAAAGATCAACCAGGGGATAGGCCTCATCCTCCCCTCCCATAGGACCCCCTTCAAGCATGAAATAAAACCGGTCTCTTCTCATAACGCTTTCCTCAGTTAGAGTTTAACTGAAACCTTCTTGCCCGCCTCTATGCCGAGAAGCTGTGCGGCAGAACCTTCACGCGAGGCTATCTCATAATAGCCCCAACTGTTCAAGATCAAGCCGGGTTTGCCTTCCTCAAGCTCCGAGTAGGTACGCACGATCGCCACCCTATCCTTACCCAGACGCACGCAAGAGCTCCCACCAAGATGCTGGATCCGCAGATTGGTAACAAGGTTGCCGAAGTGGTCAATATGTATGATCTCACACCGTAGTCCTTCCTCGACTTCTCTAGGCTCAGGTATATGAAGCACTTTAGGATCGGTGATCGGAGCGCTAAAAGATAAACTATCTAACCCGGCCAGAAGCTTTGCTGCAGCAAGTGCATAGATGTCCCGACCGTGAAAGGTATTGCTTGGTTGGGTTGCCCCGAGAGTGGTGGAATCGATCTCAAAAACGCTGCCATTGTTCTGCGCAGCGATCCTGCCCAGTACACCGTTGTCAGGGCCTGTAAAGAAATGCCCTGCGGCTTCCACATACAGATGTCGGCGAGATGATCCAACCCCTGGATCGACCACCATAACGTGCAGGCTGCCTGCCGGGAAGCTGGGAAAGGAATTCTCAAGGATCAACGCAGCCGCACGAAGATTAAAGCGGGGAACCTGATGGGTTATGTCCACAAGCCTTGCGCCAGGAGCATGGGTAAGCACCACACCTTTCATAACGCCCACGTACCCGTCTTCTGTTCCAAAATCGGTAAGAAAGGTTACGATACCTGAGTATGGGCTCTTTCTACTTCGCGTACTCAACGTTGCGCACCTCGCGGATCACCACGACTTTGATGTAGCCTGGATACTTAAGCTCGTTCTGAATCTGGTTGGCGATCTTCATGCTCATCTCCTCCATCTCAAGATCACTCACAATCTCAGGCTGCACAAGCACCCGAATTTCTCGTCCGGCCTGGATGGCGTATGCCTTCTCAACCCCTTCAAAGCTCGAAGCGATATCCTCAAGTCTTTCCAGCCTCTTAAGATACGCCTCAAGGGTTTCACGCCGTGCACCGGGCCGCGAACCTGAAATGGCATCAGCCGCTGCCACAAGGAAGGCATAAGAACTTTCCATAGAAACCTCTTCGTGATGCGCGGCTATCGCGTTTACCACCACATCATCCTCTCCATACTGTGAGGCGATGCGAGCGCCTATCTCGGCATGAGGTCCTTCTATCGTCACCTCGGCAACCTTGCCTATGTCATGCAAGAGCCCGGCCCTTGCCGCCAACTGCGCATCAAGATCAAGCTCAACAGCCATATTCACGCATAGATGAGCCACTTCCTTAGAGTGCTGTAAGAGATTCTGACCGTAACTTGAACGATACTTCATCTTGCCGATGTAGTTGTAAAGTTCGTTGTGAAGACCTATAATCCCCAGTTCGGCTGCGGTTTCCTCACCGACGACTTTGATATGCTCTATCGTATCTTTCTCGACCTCCTGGTAGACTTCCTCTATCCTGGCTGGATGTATTCGACCGTCCCTTATCAAGCGCTCAAGGGCGAGTTTAGCCTTTTCCCTGCGCAAGGGATCAAAAGCCGAGATAATCACAGCCCCTGGGGTGTCGTCAACAAGAACCTCCACACCGGTCAGGGTCTCGAAGGTGCGTATGTTACGCCCCTCTCGCCCGATGATTCGACCTTTAAGCTCCTCTGTAGGCAGCTCCACGACAGAAACCGTGGTTTCGGTCCAATGGGAGAGGGATACCTTTTGAATAGCCTGAGAGATAACTTCCCTGGCTTCCCGTTCGCCTTCCTCACGAGCGCGTTCCTTGATGTCCTTAACTATCTGCACCGCCTCAAGATCAACCTGCTTGCGAATGTTCTCTATCAACTCTTCTTTGGCCTTCTGCTTGCTTATAAGGGATACCTTCTCCAGACGGCGGTTTTCCTCCTCTATGAGCTGGTCGTAGCGTTGCGTCTTCGTTTTTAAGAGCTTCTCAAGATTGGCAAGGTACTTCTCGTTACGGATCATGACGCGCTCCCGCTCGGTAAGGTAATGGCCCCTGCGTTCAAGCATAGTCTCGCGGTCGGAGAGTTTCTTTGCCTGTTTTTCCAGCTCCCGGCGGTCGATCGCGAGCTCCTTTTCAAGCTTTTCCTTGGTCTTGAACCAGCGTTCCTTTACTTCGACCTCGGCAACCTTGATGGTTCGTTCGGACTCCTTTTGCGCTTGTTTGAGAATCTCGTTCGCACGCATCTTGGTAGAGGCGATTCGCCTCGTACCGATCAGTTGAAATAGGAAAAATCCCACAAGAAAAGCCACCACAGCTACCCCTGCGAGAATAATAATCCACAAATTAGGCATCTTCGTCCTCCAGATCCTCCGCCGTGTCGTGGGGACGGATGTCTTTGAACCCAAGAATCATGGCGGGGTTCGGTTAGTCGAATCCTGAAATCCCCAGGGATTTCATCCCTGATGGGTTCTCAATTCATCGACGCCATTCCCCGATCCCTGAGCGTTGGCTCAAGACAAAGACCGTCACCACGCACACGGCAGATTGCTATATCATTTCATCTATCCCCCGGATGAGACGCCTAACCTTCTCGGCTACCTCTTCTTCAAAGAGACCGCGCTGCTCGTCAAGTTTGTCGGCTAAATCAAGAGCCACGAGCAACGCACATCGAGTAACCGACATACTACCAAACTTTTCCTTCTTCTCTCTAACTAACTTGTCAATCCACGAAGCAAGACGCGTCAGACGATCAGAGGTGGTGTCATGACGAACCTGCATCTCGTAGCCGGCAATCTTTACCCGATCAACAGCCATAACGTCTCATTCGGGTTCTTCCAATCTGCCAAGTATTCCACTAATGCGTGCAGCTGCAGTCTCTCGCAGTGCTTCCAATTCGCTAATCCGGACCTGCACCTGCTCACGCTCGGCTTCCAGTTCCCGCACACGCTGAATCAAGCGCCCTATTCTCTCCTCCAGCTGCTTGAACTCAGCTTCCATCGCTCTCTCGCCCTCTGATCACGGCGTTGAACTTAGCTGCCACCCGTTCACCAGTTTTCGCGATTATGCGATCCAACTCCTCTTTAACAAGGTTCCCATCACGCGGCATAAAACGAAGCCGCAGCCCCAGATTACGTTTCCCTGCGGGAAGTGGATCGCCTGCGTAACTATCAAACACGTCGACGGACGTGCACAAGGAACCTGCCTGGCTTTGAACAAATTGCATTACATCAGCCGCACTATGGTTCACATCCAGAAGCAGAGCCATGTCACGCTCGACCGGGCTGAAACGGGGCAGCCCTTCAAAGCTTGATTTATCACCAATAACAGCCTCAAATGCTGTGAGATCTGCCTCACAGAAGTAGACTTCCTGCGCGATGTCGAAATGCTCGAGCAACTCGGATGAAACCCTGCCGAGCTCGATTACTGCAGCATCATCCATCTTGACCAGGCAGGCCTCATCTTCGAAGTAACCGGGTTCCGCGGGCTCAAAACGCGCTCCTTTGATTCCAAAACGCTCGAAAAACATCTCTACGATCCCCTTGAGATCAAAGAAATCAACGCTGCGGGACCCCTGATCCCATCGGAGTGGGGCGGCGTTTCCGGTAAGTAGGATCCCAAGACGGGTCTTCTCTGAAGGTGAATCCTTGCCTTTGGTAAAAACCTCTCCCATCTCATAGATTCCAAGATCAGAGTTGCCGAAACGTACGTTAGATGAGGCAACCGCAAGCATGCTCGGAAGAAGCGAAGGACGCAGCACGCCCATCCGTTCGGATAGTGGATTGGTTATGGGGATTAGTGCACCATCAAGCTCGCCAGGGATATCCTCTTCAGGGATAAGACTGAGTGAATATACCTCAGAGAGTCCCAACCCGGAGCAAAAATTGCGAATCTGCTCGATGCGCTTGGATAGGGGATGCCTTCGGCCTCGGCGTTCAGCACACCAACCGAACCTCGAAGGCAACTCGTCGTAGCCTGAAAGCCGCAGCACCTCCTCGATTACATCCACATCCTCGGCAACGTCGTTGCGGTATGATGGAACCTTTGCTTTCAGAGAATCCGCGTTCAGTTCGATCTCAAAACCTATAAGTTCCAGATTCTTCTTCGCCGCTTCAGGATCAATGTGTGTGGCAGCGTAGGAATCGAGTTTGGCAAACCCAAGAGAAACCGACCCCTTATCCTTGGGGGAGCCGTAGGCCAACTCGTCTGAGACCAAAAGGTCAGGGTTCATCTCAGCCAGGGCATCTATAAATACTAAAGCGGCGTCACGCACCACGGCACCGTCAATCCCTGCGGCAAAACGCTTGCCTGATTCACTCCTAAGCCCTGTCTTTTCAATGGCTTGCCTTGCAGCCTGCGGAGCAAACTCGGCTGATTCAAGAAACAACCGCACAGTGCTTTGAGATACCTCGGAGTCCACCCCGCCCATCACGCCGGCAATGGCCAGGGGATAATTCGCATCGGCTATAAGAAGACACTCGGAAGAAAGCTTGTAGGATTTGTGATCTATGGCGGTAAAATGCTCGTTCTCGGCAGCGCGGCGGACCCTTACGTGAGATGCACGGATTCTGGCCGCATCAAAGGCGTGAAGAGGCTGACCCGTAAGAAACGTAACGTAGTTGGTGACATCAACAACATTGTTCACCGGACGCGCCCCGAACGCGTGAAGCATCCAACGAAGCCAGAAGGGGCTCTCGGTCACGCGCACGCCGTCTATCGCAAAACCGTAGTACTGATGAACGGCATCTTCGGCCTCTATCGTAAGCCTGAACGGATGATCAGCAGAAGTGACGTCAACCACAGGGGGCGGAGGTGGGTTAAAGCACTCGCCCCACAACACCGACAACTCACGCGCCAGGCCGTATACAGAATATAAATCGCCGCGGTTAGGTGTAACCTCCACGTCAAGCACCGTGCTTTCAATAACATCGGGGAGCAGCGCACCAAGAGGCGTATCGGAGGGAAGGACAGCAGGTTTATCGTCCTGCAATCCAAAATCCTCTTCGGTAAGCACCACTGCTGCCGCGTCTTTGTGATCAAAAAGCGCGTCTTTAGCAAGAGGACTCTTCATAAACGCAATCGCCACAACGCTTTCAGGCGAAACATCCGTGTGCGAATAAACGTAGTAGCGCTCATCTTTCGTTTCAGCCGTGAGAAGAACGCCGTCATCCGCATCCCTGAGTTTGCCCGTGATCCTGGCGGTACGAATCTCCGGATCATAAGGCAGAAGCTCTATCGTCTCCTCGACCGGGAATCCGACGCGTTCAAGGTGCCGCGCAACCGAATCCGCCGAAAGCTTCCGACCAGTCACCTTCTCGAGCAAACGCATAGGAAGTCTCATACCTTAAGCATAATTGGAATTCGGCTTTAGTCAAGCACCCCCTCAGCATCCTTCAAGCTAAGGTGCGGGAAGAAGTTCCCTTAACCCTCGATGATCCCGGCCATCACCACTTTATCCTCCCAGTAGATGACCCCTAGCTGACCAGGCGTGATTGCGTCAACCGGATGATCCAGGATGACCTGGTCTCCTTCAAGGCGACATGGCACTTCCGGGAAAGCATAGCGTATCTTGCATGTTAACGCAAGCCCAGATAAGTCGCGGTCGGTGAAGCGGTTGAGATGGGAGAGATGGAAGCTCGAACCTGAAAGTGCCGAGCGCGAACCGACTATTACACGGTTGTTCTTCACGTCCACCGAAATCACGTAGAAAGGCTCTGATGCAGCGATCCCCAATCCCTTGCGCTGCCCTATGGTGTGAAACCAGATGCCCTGGTGAGTTCCGAGGACACTGCCGGAAAGATCCACAATCTCCCCCGGTCTGGAACCGAGACGGCGGCGAAGAAACGAAGCGGTATCGCCCTCAGGTATAAAGCATATATCCTGGCTTTCGCGGTCTATGACTGGAAGCTCGTTCTCCTTCGCGATCCTGCGCACCTCGGACTTGGTAAGATCACCAAGAGGGAAGATGAGACGGCTTAGATGCCTTTTTGGGATTAATGCAAGAAAATACTCCTGGGATTTTTTTTCGTCTTTGGCACGAGCAAGGAAGTATTCACCGGATTCCTCTACGATCCTTGAATAGTGGCCGGTTGAAAGAAAATCGGCACCCGCGCGCTCCACGCTGTGCCAGAAAGAACCGAACCTTATGCGCTGATTGCACAAAGCGCAAGGGTTGGGGGTGCGGCCGTTGCGGTATTCATCAAGGAAGTAGTTGACAACTTCGGATTCAAACTGTTTGCGGACATCGATGACGGTATGGGATATTCCGATCTTACGGGCAACGACTACAGCCGCTTCGACATCTTCGCGACCAGAACAACGTCCATCCTCCCACATGTACAGGGTGAAGGCGTGAACATCATAACCCTGTTTCTTTAAGAGGAAAGCGGCAACCGATGAGTCAACCCCGCCGCTCATCCCTACGAGAACCTTAGAAGAATCCATAGCGGTCTCCTAAACCAACCCAGACATCGCTCTCGATGAACTCACTCCGGTGTCTTTGGAAATCACACCGAAGACATCGCCCAAATGTTCTCCCCCTTGATGGGGGACGAAGTGCCCCCGTCGGGGTAGAATAAAAGAGGGGGTGAATTCCTACCTATACAACACTTAACGATAGAAAAACTGCCAGACAAATCCTCAAATCCTGCTTATCTTAATCTGCGAGGTCCTAAGGTTAAACTTCCCACTTTTCAACGAACCTCAGCAGGGTGCGCACGCCGAAGCCTGTAGCACCCTTGCGATAGCAGGAGTAAGGCTTGTCTATCATCTCCTTGGCCGCGATGTCTATGTGCGCCCAGGGCTTTTTGTCGGTAAAGTGTTCAAGGAACTTGGCCGCGGTGATCGCTCCTGCATGCCTGCCGCCCGTGTTCTTGATACCGGCAGCCGTGCTCTCTAACTGTTTATTGTACTCATCAAACATGGGCATCGGCCAGAGCCGCTCACCGGTCTGGCTCACATTGTCCATGAAGAGTTTTTCTAACTTCTCGTCGGTGGAGAATAAGGCGGCAACCCTGGTTCCTAAAGCGACCACGGATGCGCCGGTAAGTGTCGCTATATCAACCAGATAGGTTGCGTCCAACTCGCGGGCATATGAAAGGCCGTCGGCCAGTATCAACCGTCCCTCGGCGTCGGTGGAGATTATCTCTACCGATGGACCGTCAAGGCCGCAAACGATATCCCCAGGGTTCTGGGCACGCCCGCCGGGCGAGTTCATGACCGCAGGGATGATACCCAACACGTTGCGCTCGATCCCGAGCTTAGCCGCGGCAAGCAAGGCTCCGGCAACCGCAGCACCGCCGCCCATGTCGCCCTTCATCGCCTCCATACCCTGTGGTTGTTTGAGCGAGATGCCGCCTGAATCGAACATAACCCCCTTGCCCACGATGCCTATCCAGGGATCCTTATCGCCTGCGCCTTTGTAACGGATTACCACGAGACGCGGGGGATGCTCGCTTCCCTTGGCCACCCCCCACATGAGGTTCATGTGCTTTTTCTGTATCCAGTCCTCATCGTGAACAGCCACCTCAGCACCGGCTTTGCTCAAGACCTCTTCGACTCGGTTAGCGAACTCGGCAGGGGTCATAACGTTGCTTGGTTCATTCACAAGATCGCGTGCAAAGTTCTGCGCCCAGGCGATAGCCTCGGCACGCTTCACACCTGATTGAAACGCAGCAAGCTTATCTGCATCGCGCTCTATTATGGTGAGATTCTCCAGACGAGGCTTCGTCCGATCCTCTTTGGATTTGTACCTGTCGAACCGATAAGCGGCCAAAAGAGAGCCGAGTGCGGTCGCTTCAGCCGCGGACTGCGGCTCGATCCCGCCGATACCTGCTCCGTGCACGATGGTTGCCATATCCTTTATGGAGAGCTTCTCCGCAGCCCAGAGTGCGGCTGCAGCCACGCGGCGCGTCTCTTCAGGGCCGAATTTATCGGATTCACCAAGACCAACAACCAGCACCCGTTCTGCAGGAATCTTTTCATAGGTATAAAAGAGAAGCGTCTGGCCCAGCTTGCCTTTCATCTCGCCGGCTGCCAAGGCCTTACTGATGGCTCCACCAAGTGCCTGATCCACAGCTCCGGTGGCGCCGCCCGGATGCTTTACACCCTCGAAAAGATTAACCACGAGTAACGGCGCGGCAAAATTGGTTACATCGCCTTCTTTAACTTCTACCTTCATCTTAGATCTCCTTGCCTTCTCATTTTTGAGGCAAGTATAGGCACGAGGTCAGTGATGTCAAACTTACGTGGTCACTTGAGGAACACAATGTCCCCCCACTTAATAATCCCCATACCCTGATCATCACCATAATCCGTGACGAAGTCCATTCAAACCTGACGGGTGTAACACAGCAACGATATTACGGGCGGAACAGGTTTCTCGATAGTATTAAATTTATTAATATCTTTTGAGGTATTGACAAGCAAAGTTTATTTCCTATAATTCATTCGTGAGAACCCTTAAACTATAAGGAGGCAAAAATGAGCAAAAAGGGCACACTCTCACTAATCCTCGGTCTGGTGCTACTGTTAGGAGCCAGTGCATTGACGGCTTCTGACTGGGTAGGCACCTATGACGGCGACGATCAGGGCGTCATTGAAGGCACCCTTAACGAAACCGTTGATCCCGCAATCTACGAAGGCACCTGGGAAAGCTACCTTGACTACCCCCACAACTACGGCACATGGTACGGAAGAGCAGAAGAGATAGTAAACGGCTGGTTCGTAGTGCGAGAGGGCGAGATCTACGACGACGAGGAAACCCTTATTGGATACTGGAGTGGTACGTTCCCTCCCTGCCACATAGACGGCCTTGCCTCAGGTGACTGGTGGCGGTTCAACCCTTGGCAAGGAACCTGGATCGCGTGGAAAGAATAAAAAACAAAACAATAACCGCAAGGAGGAAAGATGAAAAACAAAGGAACCTTGATCGTGGCCGTAGTATTGGTGTTTGCGGCCACCGCTCTAATGGCCAACTCCAACTGGGTAGGCACCTTTACCGGCGACCACTCAGGTAACTGGAAAGGTACGCTTAACCCAAGCCAGGACCCCTGCTTCACAGGTATATGGGAAGAGATCTCTACCGACCCCCCGGATACAGGCTATCTACGCGGCACCTACATAGAACAAAGGGACAACTACTACTATGTGAGAGGCGACGTTCTAAACGAGGAGAATCAGGACATCGGCGACTGGTCCGGAAACTTCCCCATTCCGGACGCCCAGGCTTCAGGTAGATGGGTGCTGGATAACGGAGATCGGGGAACCTGGAGCGGTTGGAGCTACTAGCGACAAAGATAAACTCGTTGTGACATTGCAATCATTCAAGGAGAAGACATGAAGAAATCATTACTTCTGGTCGTAGGGATCATGCTACTGGTAAGCGCCACCGGACTTTTTGCCGCAACCGAGTGGTACGGCAAGTTCTGGGGCGACGCAGAAGGCGAATGGAAAGGAACCCTGTACGACAAAGAAGTCCTGCCGCCCTGCTTCAAAGGCGTCTGGACCGACGGACACCACGAAGGCGAACTGTACGCTGAACTTGAATATGCCGGCCATGGAGTCTACAAAATCGTGAAAGGCTTGATCTTCAACGAGTACGGCAAAGAAATCGGCAAATGGGACGGTTACTTCGACCAAAACATCAAGCCCGGCTACGCCGAAGGAGAGTGGAAACTCTTAGAAGCAGACCTTTCCGGCAAATGGCAAGGACAGCGAGTACTCCCCTAAACTAGAATCCACCCACAATGGGGGGCAGCCCTTAAAGGCTGCCCCCATTCCTATTTAAATTCGTAGTGGCAGACTCCACCCAAACCTGAAGGGTCGAGAGAACATGTAGCGCGGGTCTTTAGACCCGCAGCGAACCTAAAGGTTCGTACTACTTGACAGTTTCCGAAAATCAATCATAATGAATAGAAAGCCAATGCAAGGAGACCTCGAAATGGGCGATATAGATAAAATAAAGGAGCTTCAGAGAAAGAGGTTCCAGTTTTTACGCCGTCTGTACGAACTAAGCGAAGGGAATATTCATAATTGGGAAAATATGTTCTTAATAGATCAGGAACTCGGCCTCGATAAACAATCCACGATCAATGTAACCGATTACCTTTGGGGCGAAGGTCTCCTCAAGCCAACAGCCTCTGGTGGACTTGTTGGAATCACCCATCCTGGTATTAAAGAAGTCGAAGAAGCGTTAACATATCCCGATAGAGAAACCGAACATTTTCTGCCGATCAACGTTATCCAAATAGGCACAATGAGCCACTCTCAAATTCAGCAAGGCAGCCCAGGGGCAACGCAGGTGGTAACTATCAACGAGGTCGAGAAAAAGGAACTTGAAGAGATAATCCAATCGCTCAAAGAATCGGGCGATCAATTAAATCTTAAAGAGCAGGAGAAGGTAGATTTTCAAGCGAACATCGAGACTATCGAAGCTCAGATGTCTTCGTCGAAATCAAGGAAACCGATCATAATCGAGACGCTAAAAGCCATCCTCGCAAGTGCAGCAGGAACTCTTCTTGCATCAGGATTAACCCAACAAATCTCGGCCTGGATAGGAGGTTAATCACCCTCACCCTGCCCCCTACCATCAAGGGAGGGGAGTTTTTGTTCCACTATCCTTGTCTCTTCTCCCTTGACGGGGGAGGATTAAGGTGCTACACCCTCTACCCAACAGGGACACGCTGTCTCAAAAGGAGGGATAATGCCTACCGCTCCTGTCATTGCGAGCGACCCCAGGTCGCGCGGCAATCTCATATACCAACGTTGAGCTATGAGATTGCTCCCTGCGTTCGCAATGACAAGCCATACAACAGCTTGACTTTGTTATCTGTTTACGTAGACTTAAAGCTAAATTTGATTTAAAAGGCTTCAAGGAGGATTAATGCCAAGAGTTTGCGAAATTTGCGGCAAAGGAGCGCAAAAGGGACATCAAATCTCCCACTCGCACAAGGTCTCCAACCGCCGCTTTGAGGTAAACCTCCAGAGTGTGCGGGTACGCCAGGACGGCAAGGTTCGCCGCATACTTGTCTGCGCCAAGTGTCTTAAAGCCGGCAAGGTCGAGCGCGCCTGACCCTTCCCAAATGATGGGAATCCAACAAGGAGGATAAGATGAGAAAGACCTTGCTTGCAGCCGCGGCAGTGCTTCTTGCGGTTGCATCGGTGAGGGCGGCCGAGGAAGAGCGCCGCACACTTACCGTTACCGGAACCGCTGAGATCTCGGTTGCCCCTGACATATGCTACATGAGCTTTTCCGTCCAGACCCGCCACAAGAGCGCGGCCCAGGCTTATCGCGAGAACAACGAGCTGATGAATAAGGTAAACGCGGCGATCAAGAAACAAGATATACCCGCAAAGGACATGCAGACCGCTAACTTCACCATCTCACCTGAGTATCACTACGATCGAACTACCAATAAAAGAATCTTCGACGGCTACCTGGTCTCCCATACCCTTAACGTAAAGGTGCGCGATCTTACCAAGGTTCCGGACGTGCTGGATGCGGCGGTCACAGCAGGCGCCAACCAGGTGCTTGAAATAAACTTCACGGTCGAAAACCCCAAGAGGTACGCATCCGAAGCTCGTGTGGATGCCATAAAGGCGGCAAGGGCCAAGGCCTCCCAGATCGCACAGCTTACAGGGGTCAACCTGGGCAAGCCCATCTCGATCTCGGAATCCGAGCCGGGCCGTCGTATACTCTACCCCCAGACCTCCATGATGCGAAACGGCGGGGGCTTCGACGAAGGTGTTACCCTTGAGCCGGGCGAGATCAAGCTAACCCACACAGTCTACATTACCTACGAGATCAACTGATGGCGAAAAGGGTCCTCATCACAGGCATAACCGGCTTTGCCGGGAGCCACCTGGCCGAGCATCTTCTGGATCTGGGCGGCTTCGAGATCTACGGCCTTTATCGCTGGCGCTCCCGCACCGAGAACATCGAAGGCTTTAAGGATAAATTCAACCTGATCGAGGGCGACATCCGGGATGCATCATCGATGAGGCATCTGATTGAAGAGATCAAACCGGACTGGGTCTTCCACCTTGCGGCACAGAGTTACGTGCCGATGTCGTGGAAAGCGCCGGTAGAGACTCTTTCCACCAACATCATAGGTGAAGCGAACCTGTTCGAGGCGTGCCGAAAGACAGACTGCGATCCATTGATTCACATCGCAGGCTCCTCTGAGGAGTACGGTTTTGTCCTTCCTGACGAAGTGCCTATAAAGGAGACGAATCCTTTGCGTCCACTCTCTCCTTACGGGGTATCCAAGGTCGCGCAGGACCTCCTGGCATTTCAGTACTTCAAAAGCTACGGCCTCAAAGTAATACGAACAAGGGCGTTCAACCACACCGGCCCGCGCCGGGGCGAGGTGTTCGCAACCTCAAACTTCGCACGACAGATCGTCATGATAGAAAAGGGAAAAGCCGAGCCGATCATTCGGGTTGGAAATCTCGAAGCGGTGCGGGATTTCTCAGACGTAAGGGACATAGCGAGGGCCTATACCCTGGCCTTGAAGAAGGGCGAACCAGGCGAGGTCTACAACATCTGTTCTGGAAAAGGGATAAAGATTCGCCAGCTTCTGGACATGCTTCTTGCCCAATCAAAAGTGGATATAGAGATAAAAGAGGACCCTGCGCGAATGCGGCCATCGGACGTTGGGTTCCTGATAGGCGACGCGACCAGGTTCCGCGCGAAAACCGGCTGGAGGCCTGAGATTCCCTTCGAGCAGACCCTTGCCGATCTCCTCGCCTTCTGGCGCGAGCGGGTCTAGCCAGCCTTTCCTGAACAGGGCCAGGCAGTGTCTCCCTCTCTGAACAAAATACTGATAACCGGGGCGAGCGGATTTGTCGGCGGGCTGCTGGCCAGGGCCGAGATCGAGAGAGGGAGTCAAGTAATCGGGATTCACGACCCGCAGGAATCTCCCGATCTGCCTTTCGAGTCCAAAGGTGTCGATATCCGGGATGAAAAGACACTCCAAGATTTCATCACTCCCCTCGAACCCCAACGAGTTTACCACCTTGCCGCGATCTCATCGGTCAGGATGTGTGAGGAGAACCCATCCCTTTGCTTCGTGGTGAACGTCACAGGCACCCTGAACCTGCTGGGCGCTCTATCCAGGCTTGAGGAAAAACCAAGGGTTCTTTTCGCTTCTTCCTGCGAGGTTTACGGTAACGTCGATCCTTCTCATCAACCGGTCAACGAGGATACCAGGCCGGCCCCCATCAACGTCTACGGGCTGAGCAAACTGATGGGAGAAGAGATCTGTCAATTCTATATGAGAGAGCACGGACTGCCGATAATTATCAGTCGAGGCTTCAATCATACAGGGCCTGGGCAGAAGGATGGCTTCGTTTTTCCTCACGTGGCAAGCACCCTCGTGAAGATCGAGAAGGGCGATGCCGAACCTGTGCTAAAGATGGGCAACCTGTCTGTAAGAAGGGACGTTCTGGACGCGCGGGACGTGGTGCGTGCCTACATGATGGCAGCCGATAAGGCGAAGCCTGGCTCGACCTACAACGTAACCTCGGGGCGGTGTATATCTATAGAAGAGGGTGTGAGGATGCTGGTTGAAATTTCCGGATTAAGGGTTAAGATAGCACAAGAGAGTTCGCGCATGCGCACGTATGATGTTCCCCGGCTTACGGGCGACGCATCGCGTATAGACAAGGATTTAGGTTGGCGTGCAGAGATCAGCCTGGAGCAAACCATGAAGGATTTGCTTTCATACTGGAGAGCAAAGGAAGGCGTATAATGAAGTTACATGCATTCGGGGTCAGGGGAAGCCTACCCTCCCCCTCGACCAGGGGTTTCAAGACATCCGCGTACGGCGGCAACACCACCTGTTACTACCTGGAGGTCGGCCCCTTCCGCATTATCTTAGACATGGGATCAGGCGCAAGGCCGCTTGGTAACCTTTTGATGAGCAATGGAGTAATCGGCAAATCGTTCATCTTTCTTTTGACCCACTATCATTCGGACCACACCCAGGGAATCGGCTTCTTTGTTCCTCTGTATATCAAGGCCAACACCTTTCATATCCACGGCTTCACCCCGGATGAAAGACGGGGTGCAGATCCCATAAGGAACATAGTTCTGCAGTGTCTGGAAGAACAGCAGTCGAGCCCTTACTTCCCGGTTCCTCACGTATCCCTGCCCGCCGAGAAACTCTACCAGGCGCACGACAGGATGTTTTCCGAGGTTTTCTACTACCTGCACAGGGACGGCAGATATACGTATATCTCCGAAAAGGAATCAGCCGAGACCAAATCCGCAGACCCCAAGGATGTAGCCAAGGTAACCACCATCCCACTCAACCATCCCAACGGCTGCATCGGCTACCGCATAGATTACATGAATAAATCCTTGGCCTTCTGCACCGACTCGGAACCCCTTGCCTTTACCAACGACAGGATCAACACCCTCTGCAAGGACGTTGATTTGATAGTACTTGACGGCCAGTATACCGCGAAGCAGCTGCGAGGCCAAACCCAGACCTTCGGTCACGGCACCCCTGAGCTTTGTGTGGATCAGGCTGTCGCGTGCGGTGCGAAAAAACTCCTCATAACCCACTTTGATCCGGGTCATGACGATGCCAAGCTAAAAGAGATGGAGGAATCCTGCATCGCTTACCTGGCCAAGCAGAAGAAGAAAACGCCGGCAATCGTTGAGTTCGCCAGGGAGGGTAGGACCTGGGAGATCTAGGTTGAGGATCCTTGCTATCAACTGGCAGGACTGGGAGGCTCCGCAGAGGGGCGGGGCCGAGTTCTATCTGAAGGAGATACTTACAAGACTGGTAGAATACGGACACGATGTCACCCTTCTTTGCTCCGGTTATCCTGGCGCATCTCACAAAGAGGTGCTGGACGGCGTAAAGATCATAAGGACCGGCTCCCGCAACACCTTTAATTTTCATCTATACGGTAGACCGATCAGGAATTTCCTGAAAAATAACGATTTTGACGTGGTGCTGGACGATCTGAACAAGATACCTTTTTATACCCCGCTCTGGACAGGAAAGACACCTGTGGTGGGCATCGTTATGCACGTATTCCGCAACGAGATATTCAAAGAGGTAGGCTTGATTCCCGGTTCCTACGTTTACTGGACCGAGCGCTTGATCCCCAGGGTTTACCGAAAGGGTCTTTTCGGCTGTCTTGGTGAATCGGGTAAGAAGGAACTGGTCGAAATGGGGATGGACCCCGAACGGATATTCCCCCTACTTGTGGGGGTAAATCCGGTGTTTAGGCCAGGGCCACATAAACGGGAAAAACTCATCGTAACCGCTACCCGTCTGATGCGTTACAAGTGTACCGATCACATCATCTTCGCCATGGCCATGTTGAGACAGCGTAGATTGGACGTAAGATGCGAGATCGCTGGAACCGGTCCGGATTCTGACAGGTTGGACGATTTGATAAACCGGCTGGGCCTGCGCGACCACGTCAAACTCCTGGGCTGGGTACCTTTGGAGGACGTGGTCAAGCTCTACCAGAGGGCCGCTGTGGCGGTACAGCCCTCGGCCAAGGAAGGCTGGGGATTTTTGGCTACGGATGCCGGGGCTTGCGGCACACCAGTGGTGGCGGCACGGGTGCCCGGTTTAATGGATTCGGTCAAGGATAAGAAGACAGGATTTCTCTACGCGCATGGTGATATCGATGAGATGACTACCTACATTGAGAGATTGCTGACCGACGAGAAGCTTCGAAAAAAGATGGGTGAGGCGAACCGCCGCTGGGCCGAGAGCCTCACCTGGGAGCGGGTGGCAAGCAGGGTGGAGAGACTTCTGCACGCGGCTGTGGAGTCGGGAACGAATGGATAAGAAGACCAGGGATCGAATCTTCTTCTGGGGCAGGATAGCCATAGCCGTTATCTTTATTGCCATAATCGTTCTTACAGTTGATCTCAAAAAAACATGGGCTGAGCTACAGCAAACCGAACCTGTCTACGTAGCGTTTGCGGCAGGAGCATATATTTGCTTCCTTGCCTTCCTTACCCTGCGCTGGCTCATACTCTCCAGGGCGCGCAAACACCCATACGGCTTCTTCTACCTGTACCGCAGCGTGCTCATACACATGCTATTCAACAACGTTCTGCCGACCACAATAGGCGGCGACGTGTACCGAATCGTGGACACCAGCGGGTACGAGGGCAAAGGGGTATCCTTCTCCATCGTCTGGACCGACCGGATGGTAGGTTTCATCGGAGTTTTTTCGTTTGCGTTCCTTGCCAGTATCTTCTACGCCGCAGTGAGCGGAAATTTCTTGCTTTTAATCATCTTCGGCGCTGCGTTCATCTTCGCGATTTCCCTGACTCTCGCATTCCTTTCTACGAAAATAAACGCCTGGATCTCCCCCTGGCTTTCAAAAGTGCGAGTATTCAAGTATCACTTGGGTGAAAAGATCGCTGGTGCGTTCCGCTCAATAACCGACTACCGCAATCATAAAATCGCGCTTCTTGCCGCTGTAATCGTCTCTTTGGGCGTACAGATGAGCCTTGCAGGGATATGGTATCTTCTCTTTCGCTCACTTGGCGGACAGACGAGCTTCATTCACATCATGGTGACCATACCGATCGTGAACACCCTTGCCATGTTCTCTGTGGGCGGCTGGGGTCTTAGGGAGCAGACATTCGTGCAGATGCTTGCCACCTTTGCCGTTGCCAGAGAGACAGCACTTGCTACCTCGGTACTCTTCGACGTTGTAAACGTCTTCTTCGGTCTTGTAGGAGGCGTGTTCCTTCTCTTCCGCCGGGGCCGCAGGCCTGCCCCCTCACCGGTAAGAAGCCCCGACTGATTTTTCCCTTTCCGGACCCGATATAAACTCAAGCCAAACCACGGTCTCTTAATCGTGAAATAAAGACCCCTGTTCAGAGGCTCGACAGGGTAAACTTACTTAGGGATCTAACTGAGATAACCGGCATTGGAGCCGCAACATGGAACAAACCCGAGATGGAAATTTGTGAACGGATGCTAATATTGCTATATATGATATTCAAACAATACCTGTGGATGAAAAAATTACCCTAAAGTCCTTGACATGTAAGAAAATCAGAATATAATCTCACATTTTCCTCACCAGACAAGTATGGCAGGGTAACGGGTGTAAGACGAAAGCAGGTTTGCGAACAGGCTGAAAGGAACTATACGATGCGAAACGAACCATTTTGCCGCACAGATGGGAAAGATGGCTTCTGCCCATGACACGGAGACTGTGATTACCGGGATACAGCTGGCGCTGGCCATCACATTGGCTGAGTTGTGGCTGTCTGGGGGCGATGCAAAGACCGCGTTAAATCTTGACTGTGGCTATAACATCCGCACCGGATGTCTCGAAGGAAATTATCTTGAAGAACAAAACCCCACACAGAAGGATCAAGAAGAGGCAAACGATGATAGTACTTCAGATTAAGGAGGAAGTAGATATCGTAGGCGTACGGACAACTGCCAGATCTATAGCACGAGAGATCGGCTTCGGGCTTGTGGATCAGACCCGGATCAGCACCGCTTGCTCTGAACTTGCGCGAAACGTCTTCCTCTACGCAGGCGAAGGAGAAGCCCGCATAGAAGAGTTTGAGAATCCGCACTCCGGTCTTCGAATAACCTTCACAGATAAGGGACCGGGAATCGAGGATATCGAACTGGCAATGAAGGACGGTTGGTCGTCCTCGAAGAGCATGGGCAAAGGGCTGCCCGGCGCGAAACGGCTCTGTGACCACATGGAGATTCACAGCAAATCAGGTCAAGGGACCACCGTGATTATAGAGAAATGGCTGCTTCAGTGAAGGATGCGGACGAGCTGCGCATAGAGGTTGAAGCGCACATCCCATGGGTGCGGGGGATCGTTCGGCGCTTTGCGGAAAGCCTCGGTTTTAGCGAGAAGCTTCTGACTGAGATAGAGCTATGCGTTACAGAACTGGCAACTAACCTGGTGGTTCACGGGGCCAAAAACGGCAGGATTAGTTTTTGCGAGGTCAAAGAGAACGATCTGCATGGAATCGAGATTCTGGCCCAAGACGAAGGACCAGGTATCAGGGATCTCTCAAAAGCACTTCAAGGAGGAACGAGTACCGCAGGATCGTTGGGGCAAGGCCTTCCCTCGCTTCAGCGCACCGCAGACGAGTTCGAGATACACTCAAACTCTCAGGGTACCCGTGTTCGCATGCGTAAGTATCTGCCACCTGCAGAGACCAAAGACGAACTCGCCCGCAGGGATCTTATCGTGAGTGTAGCGGTACGCACCCACCCGGAATCAACGATCTGCGGCGACGGTCACGTGATCCGTCACGACGGTCCGAGAACGCTCCTTGCAGTCATAGACGGCCTGGGACACGGAACCCAGGCAAGAAAAGCGGCGGCAATAGCCGAAGCCTACCTGCACGCGAACCACCGTAAACCTCTGGATCACATGCCTGCTGAATTACACGCTTCACTGCACGGCACTCGCGGTGCAGTCGCAGGGATAGCACGCATTGACGAAGCCGCAAATAAACTCTCCTTTATAGGTGTCGGCAATATAAGTGCCAGGCTTTGGCTGCCTGAGGAAAAATCCTGGGTGCGCTTGATATCAATGAGCGGCACCCTGGGGGTAAGCTTACGCGCCCCGCGTTTGTTCCCTTATCCCTGCAACAAAGGAAGTATCTTTATAATACACTCAGATGGCCTTAAGGAGCGCTGGGAGCTCTCCACCGATGAGCTTAGCCTATCACCCACTGAGATCGCACGCACCCTCATGCGTGATAATTGGCGTAGAACCGACGACGCCACTGTAATGGTAGCCAAATGAAAAATCTCTCCTTCTCCGAAGACGGCGTATGCACCATGCATCTCGAGGGGGTTACGCAGCCTCGCGAGATTGAAAATCTGATCGAAGAATACGTCGCCTCTGTAGAACTTCTGCCCTATCACCTTCGCGTAATACTCATAGACATATCCGAGCTTATCCACATGGGGGCACGCTCAAGGCAGGTGTTCTCAGAACTCCTAATGCAGGCATCAAAGCATTACGGGGGTAAGGTAGAGCTGGTGATAGCATGCGGATCGCTAAACCTGCGCAGGTTCATCCAGCTATTCTGCAAGGGGATAGGTTTTCAGGAGCAAAGCCACTTCTTCCCCACCTTAAAGGAAGCAAAAGACTGGATAGCCAAACGCCCCGCAGAAGATCCCTAGATAGTATGGGTGACGTATGCGTCGGCCCTAACCAACCAGAATAATGTGGAACAGCCTCTCCAGGCTGTTCAATAATAACACAGGCTGAGAGCCTGTGCCACAATCCCTTGCCTAAAGTGATTCGCTGACTATAATCCCTATCAAAACAAAAGGAGCAACACTTGAAACTTTTTACCTTCGACACCGTGCCCGGCCAGGGCTCCATGACCACCTTCCATACCCTTGCAAGGGAAGGAATAGAGTGTTTGTGTCTGGTGTCACCTCAAACCCCAATCATCAGCGTTGGCTACTTCCAGGATACGGCCGCCGAGATAGATTTAGACTACTGCACTTCCCACAACCTGCCTGTGATGCGGCGAGAAGTAGGCGGCGGCGCTACATATCTTGACGCAAACCAGGTGTTCTACCAGGTGATCCTTCGACGCGATAACCCGTTGGCTTCGCGCAAGATATCAGAGCTGTATCAGACTTTATCCGCACCTGCCATCGAGACCTACCGCGAGTTCGGAATCCAGACCCGCTTCAGGCCGGTAAACGACATAGTAACCGTGGAAGGGGAGCGCAAGATCGCGGGCGAGGGTGCGGGAGACATCGGACCCTGCGTGGTCTTCGTGGGTGGTATCCTGATAGACTTCGACTACGATACGATGGCCCGGGTATTGAAGGTACCGGACGAGAAGTTCCGGGACAAGATCTATAAATCCATGCAGGAGCACGTAACCACGATATACAGGGAGACAGGCAAGAGATTTTCCCGTGCCCAGATACGCAGGGTGCTTGTCGAGAAGTTTTCCGCTCTCCTTGGTCCACTTGAGCCTGCCCTGTTTACCCAGGAACTCCAGGCCAACCGGGAAGAAATCACCAACCGGATGCTGGATGAAGGCTTCCTTTACAAACGCACCATGAAGAAGCCAGGGGAGGTAACCATCCGCTCAGGGGTAGATTTTATCATGGGCATGCACAAGGCACCGGGCGGGCTGATAAGGACGGCTTCTGAGGTACATGAGAACAGATTGGCCGACGTTACCATCTCCGGCGACTTCACCTTGCTGCCGCTTGAGGGCTTACCTAAGATAGAGGATGGAATCAAGGGCGCAGAGAGAATACGAGGTGAGGTTGGTACTCGGATCGACCGAGTAATTTCTGAGCAGGGCCTCGAGCTTCCCGGCGTCTCGGTCGAGGATATGCTGCTTGCGTTGAAGATTGAAAGCTAAGTTACGTTTACGGCTCAAGAACAAGAACCTGCTCAATCCAATCCTCGTAGAAAGAAGGTTCTTTGTATTCCCCGAAGATAGGAGAAGTAGAGGGAAGTGTCGTAAATGAAACGAGATACTCATAATCCCCTTTCGCTAAGGCAAACACAAGGAGGGTATCCGGAACCCTGCAATCCCAGAAAATGTCACCGTACTCCAGTGGAATCTTGATGCGTATTGCGGAACGATTAAAAAGAGTACAGGGAGCAATGCTTAAGACGTTATCCCACTTTGGATCAATCGCACGGTTTGCGAACACCCCCTTTTGCTTCGCATCATTAAACATTTGCAATGCACGAGATGCTTCCATCACGTTATTATCTGTAGGCGCCCAGGAGATAGAAAAGAGCCCTTCCAGGTCCGGCTCCTCCCCAATCACTCCAAAGTACCGAATCCAACCCACTTCTGAAGTCCCTGCGCCGCCGTGAAAGTACCAGTTAGGGTAATAGGAATCGAACCGCAAGGACTTTTTGAGCGAGATCATACGATTGTTATAGAGATAATAAATCATCTCCTTGCGCAGCTTGTCGGACAACCCAGCTGCAGGGCCATAACGCGGCTTCAATGAATCAAGCGCCCATTCAAGACTCTTCTGCCACTTCATGGAGTCGGCAATAACGCTGTCTAGCTGCGCGGCAGCACGAGGATGTTCTTTCATTACAGGCATCTCAAAAGGCTTGTAAGGGAATATACTATATTCGTAGTGAAGGTTCCCGTCCTCGATCAACTCGAATAATTGAATTTGCCACCTACGGGCCCACCAAAGCTCATCCCATGATTTGACCTCCGTGGAGATCACGACCCCGAAAAATACAAACAGGATAAACAGAACTCTCTTCACAACTCGTACAGTATAGATCACCCAACGAATATGTCAAGTACCTCTAGAGGTTTATAGTCACCAATTCACCTGGCCTTCGAGACCTCGAAGAACAGAATTCCTATCCCCAACAAGCCTCGACATCTTTTCTCTTTTTGACTCGATTTCCCTTGTTCTTTTCTTAAGCTTTTCCTTTAATTTCTCAACCTTATCCTTTATACTCTCAAGCTTCTTTCTGGTTGCTTCAAGTTCTCTCTTGAGACCCTCAACGTCTTCCGAGGATGTCCCGTTGGCTGTTGAAAATTAGATAGCGGATCCTGCCCTGATAGGTATAATCAGGGAAAGAAAACAAAAGGAGGATCCGCTATGTCGGATAATAACAGAGAAAGAAAGACAAGTCAAG
>Ga0307428_1000097_pt1 | contig 77098 bp, 84 predicted proteins | sample SalMarWE160240MG_FD_202161 | JGI IMG/M metagenome (GOLD analysis project Ga0307428, IMG submission 202161) | Salt marsh sediment microbial communities from the Plum Island Ecosystem LTER, Massachusetts, United States - WE1603-240 | ecosystem: Environmental > Aquatic > Marine > Intertidal zone >...
GCTTGACTTGTCTTTCTTTCTCTGTTATTATCCGACATAGCGGATCCTCCTTTTGTTTTCTTTCCCTGATTATACCTATCAGGGCAGGATCCGCTATCTAATTTTCAACAGCCAACGGGACATCCTCTCAAAATTAGTTGAGGTTAGTGTGCAGTTTGTATTGGGTAGGGCATGGAATAAATTCCTTGGTGCAAGCAGATTTTGAACCACATTCCCGCTTGACAATTCCTCAATCCCTCCTATTATCATCGTTACAACACCGTAAGGAGGAAATATGATACTCTTGTGGATTTTCATAGGCATCATCGCGCTCTTGATCATCATCACAATCGCCGGCTACAACACACTGGTGGTCAAGCGCAACCGCACGCGCAACGCCTGGCACCAGATAGACGTTCAGCTTCGGCGCCGCTACGACCTCATCCCCAACCTGGTGGAGACGGTCAAGGGGTATGCTAAGCACGAGCGCGAAACCCTTGAGAACGTAACCAAGGCCCGCAAGCTGGGTATGGACGCAAAGACCGTGCAGGACGCGGCTAAGGCAAACAACATGCTCTCAGAGACCTTAAAATCCCTGTTTGCGGTCGCTGAGGCGTATCCCGATCTCAAGGCCAACCAGAACTTTCTGGCTTTGCAGGAAGAGCTCAGAACAACCGAGGAGAAGATAGCTTTCGCGCGGCAGTTCTACAACGACGTGACCATGAACTACAATACCGCGACCGAGAAGTTCCCAGGGATAATCTTTGCAGGCATCTTTGCCTTCAAGCGTTTCGAGTTCTGGGAGATACCCGAGGAAGCGGAGGCGGCACGCGGGCCGGTCAAGGTAGAGTTCTAACCCGTAACACACCGTAACACACCGTAACACACCGTAACACGCGGAGGACAGATTGGCTCGTCGCACACTCTACTCCCTCATCGCAGTGAATAAATGGAAGACCTTCGGGTTCATCCTCCTCTTTACAATAATCCTGGCGCTGGTGGGAGGTGCGGTCATAAGGTTCTTTCAATACTACTACGGGATCTACTCAACCACTCCCTATATCCTGTTCGGCCTTTTTATTATCGGCTACAACCTCATCTTCTTCTTCGCCTCTGCGAAGCTTGCGCTTGCCGCCAACGGTGCCCGCAAGGCAGACCCTATCCAATACAAGCGGCTTCACAACGTGGTGGAGGAGATGGCCATCGCGTCTGGTCAGCCCAAGCCGGAGGTTTACATTATCCACGATTCGGCTCCAAACGCTTTCGCCACAGGCAGAAATCCCAAGAATGCAGCTATCGCTGTGACCACAGGTCTTTACGAAATGATGGACCGGGCCGAGCTGCAGGGCGTCGTAGCGCACGAGATGAGCCATATAAAGAACTACGACATCCTGCTTATGACTATTGTTGCCATCATGATCGGGCTTGTGATTCTTGCGCGCGATTTGTTCTGGCGCTGGGGATTCTTCTTAGGGAGAGGCAGACGAAGGTCTTCAGGCAAGGGAGGAGGCTATCTGGCGCTCATCTGGCTGGCCATCGGCCTGGTTCTGGCGATACTCGCGCCGCTGGCAGTGATGCTCATCCGGGCCGCCATCTCACGCCAGCGCGAGTACCTGGCCGACGCATCTGCTGCGATGATGACCCGCAACCCTGAAGGCCTGGCTAGAGCTTTGGAAAAGATCGGCTCAACCTATCAAAAGATGCAGCGGACGTCAACCGCAACCGCTCACCTTTTTATCTCATCACCTGCGTGCAAGGACCGCATCAATCCCAAAAAGCCCCAAGCCAAGGTCAAGGTCAACCTTTTCTCCTCCCACCCGCCCATCCAGCTCAGGGTCGAGCGTTTGCGCAGCCTCAATCTTTCAGGTTCCTACGCCCGGCAGTTCGAGTGGGCACGGGCCGAGGACGCGGGATCGGCAGGTCTCAGTGCATCGTCCGGGGCAATGGGGCTTGCCGCTTCCGCTGCTCCACCTGAGCCTTCTCAAACACAGCCTGCTCCTCGATCCGGCGACAAAAAAGAATCCAAAGACCACTGGGTAGACGAGTACTTCAGGAAGGGCAACTGATTCCCGTCAAAACGAACTCAAGGAAAGTCACGGTATGTAACATCCATTCTGCCAGACAGGTATTCGGCATTTCGAGGGCTTTTCCCCTTGCCGCAGTTGACTTATAAGCTTCCAGAGATATACTTTTGATTCATGTTTTTGAAACCTCACATGAAAGGAGGAAATAGTTGAAGAGGATACTTTTGACCTCAGAGTCGGTGACCGAGGGGCATCCGGACAAGGTGTGCGACCAGATTTCCGATGCTGTGCTTGACGAGGTGATGCGTCAGGACCGGCAAGGCCGTGTGGCCTGCGAGACGTTCATCACCGTAGGTTTGGTTATAGTAGGGGGAGAGATTACAACCACTGGTTACGCCGATCTTGCCGATCTGGTGCGCAAGCTCCTTGCCGATATAGGTTACACCAATCATCGCTACGGGTTCGACGCCGCCACCTGCGCCATACTGAACGCGATAGGCCATCAGTCTCCGGACATCGCGCAGGGCGTTGACCGGGGCGGTGCGGGCGATCAAGGTCTCATGGTGGGTTACGCATGCACCGAGACCCCGGAGCTGATGCCCATGCCCATCATGCTTGCCAACAAGCTTGTGAGGCGTCTTGCCGAGGTCCGCAAGCAGGGCATACTTGGCTATCTCGGCCCTGACGGCAAGTCGCAGGTTACGGTCGAATACGTAGACGGCAAGCCTCGCCGCATCGCGAACGTGGTCATAAGCTCGCAGCACACCGACGAGATACTCGATTCCACAGGTCATCAGATCACGGAAGAGGCGCGTAATGAGATGATCGAAAAGGTCATTAAGCCCATACTGCCTACCGATCTGGACACTTCCGACGTCCGGGTCTACGTCAACCCAACCGGCAAGTTCGTGATCGGCGGGCCGCAGTCGGATACCGGCATGACCGGCCGGAAGATCATCGTTGATACCTACGGCGGTGCCGTACCTCACGGCGGCGGGGCATTCTCAGGCAAGGACCCTACAAAGGTTGACCGCTCGGCGACCTACTTCGCCCGCTGGATCGCGAAGAACGTGGTAGCGGCTGGTCTCGCCGACCGGTTACAGGTCAACCTGGCCTACGTTATCGGCGAGCCTGACCCTGCGTCCGTATCCATCGATACCTTCGGGACGGGAAAGATCGATGATGATAAGCTCCTTGATATAATCAACGCGGAGTTTGATTTCCGGCCCCGCGCCATCATCGAACGGCTCGATCTGCTTAGGCCGATCTACAAGCTAACCGCCGCTTACGGACACTTCGGCAGAACCGAGGATAGCTTCACCTGGGAGAAGCTTGACGCGGTGGATGCGCTCCGCAACCGCGCAGGGGAATAGGTGAGTATCCGAAGATGGTTAATAAACCAGGGTCTGCCCCTTGGGTGCTGTGCAGCCATAGGGTACAGATGACACAGATTGAAACTCCCTACGGTCGTTTCCCTTCGGGAGAACTCCAGCAGGGTTCTTCTTCGGTGCAATTTGAAATGAGCCTCTGTGCCCCTGTGGTTGATTTAAAAGATTGTAACCTTCAATGAAAGGAAATTAATGGCTCACGACGTAAAAGACCTCAAGTTCGCCCCCAAGGGGAAGCTCAGGATAGAGTGGGCGGGCCGGTTCATGCCCGTTCTCAAGTTTATCCGCGAGCGCTTTGCAAAAGAAAAGCCCTTGAAGGGTGTACATCTTGCCGCATGCCTGCACGTGACTACCGAAACCGCCAACCTCATGCTTACCCTGAAGGCGGGCGGCGCAAAGCTCCGTCTCTGCGCCTCAAATCCACTCTCCACCCAGGACGACGTTGCCGCCTCCCTGGTCAAAGACTACGGCATAGAGGTGTTCGCCATCCGTGGTGTAAACAACACCGACTATTACAAACACATCAACTCAGCTCTGGACATCCAGCCTGCGATCACCATGGACGACGGAGCCGACCTTGTCTCAACCCTTCACTCAAAGCGCCGCAAGCTTCTTGCAGGCGTCAAAGGCGGCACCGAGGAGACAACCACCGGCGTCATCCGCCTGCGCGCCATGGCCAAAGACGGCGCACTGACCTATCCCGTAATCGCAGTCAACGACTCCGAGACAAAGTACCTGTTCGACAACCGCTACGGCACAGGCCAGTCCACACTGGACGGCATCATCCGCGCCACCAACTTCCTCATCGCCGGCTCCACCGTTGTCATCGCGGGCTACGGCTGGTGCGGCAAGGGGGTAGCCATGCGGGCCAAGGGCCTGGGCGCCAAGGTGATCGTTACCGAGGTCAACCCGGTTCGAGCGCTTGAGGCGGAGATGGACGGTTTCAGGGTCATGCCTATGATTAAGGCGGCTCCGCTGGGCGATCTCTTCGTTACCCTGACCGGAGACATAGACGTGATCCACGCTAAGATTTTCGAGTACATGAAGGACGGAGCTGTAGTCTGCAACTCCGGACACTTCGACGTTGAGATATCAAAGCGCGACCTCGAAGCACTCACCGTTGCCAAGCGCGAGGTCCGCAAGGAGGTCGTGGAGCACACCCTTTCAAACGGACGCAAGGTTTACTTCCTGTCAGAAGGTCGTCTCATAAACCTCTCCGCTGCAGAGGGTCATCCGGCAATGGTGATGGACATGAGCTTTGCCAACCAGTCGCTGGCCGCAGAGTACATTCTCAAGCATGGGGCAGAACTCGAACGCAAGGTCTACAACCTGCCTGCCAGGCTGGATCAGGAGATTGCAGTCCTCAAGCTTCGCTCGATGGGAGTGAAGATAGATAAACTCACCCCCAGGCAGAAGGAGTATCTTGCCTCATGGCAGGAAGGGACCTGACGGCCGAAGTTCGCAAAACCCGGGCGGTGGTCCGGCGGGTTAAGGGGTTGAGCCTTGTTGGCAAGTCGGATTCAGGTCACTGGACGATGATGGATACGAAGGCGGATGTTGGTGGCAACGAGGCTGCCACCGCCCCAATGGAACTCCTGCTCATCTCTCTTGGCGGCTGCACCGGGATGGACGTGCTCTCCATTCTCGAAAAGATGCGGCAGCCTGTCCAGGATTTTCGCGTAGAGCTTGAGGCAGAACACGCGCCTGAGCATCCCAAGGTCTACACCAGGATTCGCCTTTTATACGTCGTCAAGGGCGACGTTGAACCTCGCAAGCTGGAACGCGCCATAGAACTATCACAGGAGCGCTACTGCCCGGTTACGGCCATGCTCCGCCAAACTGTAGATATCGAAACCAGCTACCGGATCGAACCCGGCGACCAGTAGGAACTAGGGATTCAGAGAGTCTTGCAGGGATGACATCCGTTCCCTGCTTTGTTCCATAATCCATCCGAAAAATTCGAGCCATCCTGTCTTTTGATTAACTGTGTAACTCTTTAGTTTTGAAGGGAGGGGGAACGGTTGTTCTTTTTGTTGGTGTGGTTGTTCTTGACACGGATAATCTCGCAGCGGAAGAGTGAAAGGAATGTGCGCCAGAGAATCTTGAGATCAAGCGCCAGCGAGCGGTTCTGGATATACAGGATGTTGAACCGGAACTTCTCGGGGATGATCTCGTCGATGTACTGTTCGTCAAACTTCGAGGGGTCCATGTGAGACTCAATGTCCACGTAGTGGATCTGTGCCGGTCCGGTGATCCCGGGCTTGACCGAGAGGATGGCACGCTGGCCTGCGGTGTAGTGGGACACGTACTGGGGATCCTCGGGTCTGGGACCGACCAGACTCATGTGTCCGACGAACACGTTGATAAGCTGGGGCAGCTCGTCTATCTTCAAGCGGCGCAAGACTGTCCCTACATGAGTTATACGCGGGTCGTTGCGGTAGGTAAGCTTGGGGCCGCAGCGGTCCGCACCGGCGATCATCGTTCTGAATTTGAATATCTTGAACAGTCTTCCGTCCTTGCCTACCCTGACACCGCGGTAGAAAATCGGGCCCTTGGAGTCGATTGTTATGGCAAGCGCCACAAAAGGGGTGATAAGCGCGAGAAACCAGAGCCCTATAAAGGAAACGATAATGTCCAGAATGCATTTCACGACTCACCCCTCCTTAAGGATCGAAACGTCAGATACTCAGGGCACTTTACTTCCACAGATGGGATTATAAGGAAGCAAGGGAGTAAGTCAATCGGGGGAGAGGCTATAAGTAAATCGTTATTCCACATGTAGTTCTTTAGCAATAATACATTAATAGGTTCCGGAATCTGAGGTTTGGCAATGCCGATCTTTCCGCCCTTTGGCGTTCGGAGGTCTCGGCAACCCGGTGATTTAACGCAAGGGCTGAAAGCAGGCTTTAGATGTCAACCGACATTACCTTCTTCAAACCAGGAGATACATTACTCTGCTTGACCTCTTGAGGATTTTTGTTATACTGTAATAATGGGTAAGTTGAAGTCGATGGGAGGGAGGATACGGGGCAAGACTATAGGAGAGTCCAGTTTCTCAAGAGACGAAGTAGGGCTACAAAGGCAAAAATGAAAAACGCCCTTTCGATTGACCTGGAAGATTGGTTCTGTGTTTATAACCTGCGCGGTGTCGTCGAAAAACAGGATTGGAATAAGCAAGAACTGCGTATCGGGAGAAGTACGAGGCTTATCTTAAAACTTCTTTCCGAGCATCACACTAAGGCCACTTTTTTTGTTCTGGGATGGATCTCCGAGCAGGTTCCAGGTCTCGTAAGGGAGATCAAAGAGGAAGGATTCCATCCTGATTACGGGTGGATCTCTCCCATCAGGAAAATCTCTGGGACAGGGAAGCGGAAACCATGATTGGCATCGGATCGTTTGATTACGTCAAAGAGCCATTGCCTATCCTTAAGAAGATGCGAGAGTCTGCCACCAGCAAAGTGATTATAAGCTTTCTCAGAGCCTGGATATGGATGGTGCCTCTGCGCAGGATCAGGCTTTACTGTGTTGCCATCTTCACCACCCCGAGCTTTTAGGAGTTGAGACAATGACTGTTCTGTTCCTGTGCGCTGCATTCCTTCTGCTTTACTCCTTCTTTGGGTACCCGTTGATCTTGCTTTCAATAGCTGCTTGCTTGAGATGGAGGAAGAGGACTTATCCCCACAAGGAACTTCCCAGCGTGATGTTTGTATTCGCCTGCTGTTGGGAAGGTAAGAGGTTGGAGGAGAAGATCAAGAATTGTCTTAGCTTAGACTATCCTTCGGATAAGCTTGATGTGGTGGCGGTTTCAGACGCAGCCACCCCGGCGACCCTTGCCGTCCTCAAGCGTGTCGAGCGTGAAGGAATCCTTCGGGTATTGGAGAATCCCCGCCGTTCCGGGAAGAGTGCCGCTTTGGCCAGGGCTCTTGGGCAGTGCCAGGCAGATGTATTTGTAGTAACGGACGCAGACGCACTCCTTGAACCGCACCATCTCAAGGAGCTTGTCGCTCCGTTTGCCGATCCCAAGGTGGGGGCCACTACCGGCACCATCCACTACGCGAACGTAGGCGAGTCTGGTATTAGCCGTAACGAAGGGATTTACTGGCGCTTCGAGATGCTTACCCGGAAGGCAGAGAGTCTTCTGGGACGATTGATTGGGGTGATCGGAGCGATCTATGCCGTTCGTCCTGTGCTCTTTAATATAGAGGATCCCCGGCTGGACGCCGACTTCCTTGCTCCGATTCAGGTTCTGGAACAGGGGAAAAAGGTGTTACTACTCGATAGGGTTTCGGCAAGGGATTTCTCGCCCACTACTACCACCTCGCTTTTTGCTCGTCGGGTAAGGACAATCACCCTGGCGCTCTGGAGTCTGGTTCGCAATGCCCGTTATCTCAATCCCTTCCGCTTCCCCATACTTTCCTGGCAGATTTGGTCACATAAGATTTTACGCTGGCTTTTGCCGGTGTTCATGATACTTATTTTTGCGAGCAACGCTTTCCTTGTGACCACCTCGCTTTTCTGGCAGATACTCTTCGGTGGTCAGGTTCTTTTCTATCTGGCAGGTGCCCTTGGGGCGTTGGCTTCCAAGCGCAAACTCAAGATACCCTTGGTTAGCTCCATCTGGTACTTCATCCTTTCCGCATGGGCCTCGATAGTAGCTTTCTTTAACCTGTTGAGGGGCAGGGACTACTCGGTGTGGACCGAGACAGCTAGACGTTGAGTTGTCCTCACAGACTTCGGAGCGGATATCTTGAAAATAATCAACCGGCGATGCCTTTATTGAACCCACGTTTCGATGGCTTGACTGAGGTGATACTCATTCATCAAAGTATTTCTCTTGGGGGCTCCTCGTGCCGCAAGGGATCCGGAGGGCAATCGAAAGAAGACCCTATGGCTGCCAGGTATGCTCGATCTCCAGAATCTCGGAGGGGTAACTCATTATAGAATCCACGAAAGCAATTATTCTATAGCTGCGTGTCTGGTCGTCACGGTCGCAATAGAAGGTGAACCTTGCCGAGTCCAAGCGCACCGGGTGAACACCAAGATCGTCGCCGGTAGGGTCCCACTCGTGGCCTGCGCCGTCCAGGCTTTCTTCGTAGGTGGTGAACTCGGCCAGTGCAGGGGAGTAATATAGAAGGTAGTAGAGGCTGTCGTGTTCAGAAGGCTCTGCCCAGAGAAGGGTCACCGTGTCTTCAAATAACTTATACGTGAGATCCTCAGGAGGCTGAGAGCGTGGGTCTGCAAGACCGGTCCGGGGTGTGACTAACAACGTGTCTGAAAAACCTTCGGCGTCAGGATTCTCAAAGACCGCAAAGATCGCGTGCACGAAGTAGCGGTAGCTCTTACCGTTGGTGACCGAAGAGTCGGTCCAGCACCAGGTTGCGCGCAGGGGATTTACAGGGCCTAACTCGGCCACCTCCTCAAACTTCCCCACGCCTTCCGCGCGAAGCAGCTTGAAGCGGCCGTATCGGTTGCCCTGAGCTAGGAGGGTTTCCTCGGTGAGCCAGAACTGGATCGTGACTCTTCCGTTGCCTTCCAGGGACTTGACCCAAAGGAAGGGCTGGATTTGTTCCGGTGGCGGCGTGCAGGTAATTGCTCCGAGTAGTAAGATCAGCGCCACACATACCTGGAGTCGAGGATTACGTATCATGCCCCCAGGATACTCCTTGTGGCGGATACGTCAACCTGTTTGCTGCCCGATGGTGGCGTTTTCGGCGCGGGCGTCCCTGTAGTAGGGGGTCGAGTTCATTGAGGAGGATGAGGGGGAAGTTAGCGAAGTTATCATCGAGGTGATAGTAATCCGCTGGGCAGGCAACCCCTACTACGAACACCGCTACGCCGGGGTGCGGAGGATCATTGATTTCTAGAAATCTATTTAAAACCGCCAGTCTTGTTTACGGAAGAAATCAGGTAGGGGAACCCATTTTAACCCATAATGTTTGCATACGTTTGGGATTCTAGGACGTGCGTCTGGATTCTTGGGATTAATATTAACATATTTCTCCGAAGTAATGACTGTCCATCTCTTGGTTCGGGCTAAAGCAATCACGAAAGGATCGGCTACCGACTTAAACTTACGTACATTAACAAGTCCTAAATTAAAACCTGGTATAGGGTTACTCATAATCTCTCTCATGTATCTGTTCTGTCTCTCATCTAAATCTTTGAACATCTCTTTTTCCCCTTTAGCCCATTTCAAAAGTTCGTCATCCTTCTGCTCAATCTCCTTAAAAACCTGAAGGGATGAGATTACAAGTCCCTGAGAAATAAGCGCCTCAAACTTTCCCCACAGAGTAGGGAATATATCTCTAGAATACCACCTGCGATATAAATCTATTAACGCATTGGTGTCTATAACATACCCCAGGGGCAACTCTGCCATAATTAAGTTCTTTCAACCATTAATTGCTCAATGTCGGGCAGATGCTTTAGTTTAACCCCCAGATAATCCGCAACATCAGTTGAAGAGATTTTTTCCTCTCTATATGCCTCCAAGACAAACGACACGAAGGGTGCTCCATTTTCACTGAAGCATTTAATTGGCGATAGCGGACCTCCTCCTTTTTTCTTTCCCTCTACGTTTTCCTTTTCTTCCCATTTCTTTTGCCATTGCTCCCGCTTCATTTGGTAAAATCTCTCCGTAGTGAGGTCTAAGATTAATAGTCGTCTTAAAACTGTTTCCCAACTTACTTTGAAGTATCCCGTAAGTTCTTCTATCTCTTCTTGGGGCCATTCAGTATAAGATTTGCTTGATTTTACGAGTTTGTGATTAAGCAGAGCCTCTCGTGGAACCAAAAATGCCCCTGCAAAGTGATTGCAGAATTTCTCAACAGGGAAACGATTGCGGTGTTTCATATCACAGATACTTCCCTCTTCAAGAAGCAGATGAGCGTATTCATGGAAAAGCGAAAAGATTCTAGCGTTTGGATGCTCCTTTTTCGAGTTATTAAGAACAATAGCAGGGATACCTTTACCCGCTAAAGAAAACCCTCTGGTTTCTTTGGGTGGCATGCTCATCTGGAATACCAGAATCCCTAGATTCTCAATTCGTTTCTTCCACTCATTAAGTGCCCCGTAATTTTTTTCCCAACGAGACTGTTCCGCAATCGTTACGCCTAATCGTTCTCTTTCCTTTAGCGCAAGTGCCTCAATAACCTCAGGATCTCTAGAAACACTAGCTTTGCCGATCCGAGGCTTTATTTCGTATCCAAGGTCGACTGCTAATTCAGTGGCTGAATCTTGAAGCAACTGAGCTTTTCGTATAGCCAGCAATGTATCTTCCGAGAATTCCTCCTTCCGCTCCCCTTTTGGGAAAGTTCGATGATCATTGGGCGGTGGTGGTTCTACAGGTGGTTTTGACAAGAAGAACGCCGCAAGAGGCCGTTTATAAAAGTTGGCAAGAGTTTCTAATTGTCTTAGCCGAAGCTTCCTTTCCCCTGCCTCTAATTCCCGTATAAACTCTTCGCTCTTTCCCAATCTACGAGCAACATCCTCTTCACGCTTACCTCTTGTCTTTCGTGCCCATACAAGGACATCAGGTTCTACGAAAACCTCGATAGATTTCTTCGGCATAAGCTAACTATATGGAGCACCTCCTGTGTTGTCAAGTCTACCTTGAGCCTCCTCCACCGCTTGACTTACCCCCAACCCCTCTTATAATCACCGCTAATGGCGAAGCGAAGGAAGAAGAAACCCGTAACACAACCAGCCCAACTAAAGCCTGGGGCTAAAGGTGCAAAGCCCAAGAAATCGGCCGGGCGCAGGGTGTGGGAGTTTGTGCGCTCGTGGGGGACGGTTATACTCATCGTTCTGGCGATCCGGGCGTTCGTTATCGAGGCGTTCACCGTGCCCACCGGCTCGATGGAGAACACAATCCTGCCAGGCGACTTCCTTCTGGTAAACAAGTTCGTGTACGGGTTCAAGGCACCCTTCACCAATGCGAATATCATCTCGGGCCGCATGCCGCGCCGAGGGGAGATCATCGTGTTCCGCTACCCGCGCGACCCGCGCTGGCCCCAGCCCGAGGAACGCTACACCCGCTTCTTCCCTAAGTGGTTTCCCTTGCTGCCTATCTTCTGGGACCGCGAGCTAAAGAAGTTCCACTGGTACTCGCCGCGCAACTACGTGAAGCGCTGCGTGGGCCTGCCGGGCGACACCATCGAGGTCATCAACAAACGCGTCTACGTGAACGGCGATCCATTCGACAATCCGCACGCGGTACACATGGACCGCAGGTTGATCCCGCGCATGGTGGAGTGCGAGGGGTTCAACGAGCGCTGGCAGAGCTTTGAGTTTGAAGGACACTACGAGGTGCGCGACAACTTCGGGCCTATCATCGTGCCCCAGGGCTACGTGTTCGGGATGGGCGACAACCGCGACTTCTCAGACGACTGCCGCTACTGGGGTCCGATACCTATCAAGTTCCTGAAAGGTTCTCCGGTGGTGACCTACTACTCCCTGGGCGAAGGCTCGAACATCCTGGAACGCATCGCGCGCACCCAGTGGAAACGAATCGGCAGGGTTGTCAGGTAATCCTCGCTCAAATCTTTCTACCGGAACTGAATCCTTTTCCAAGATATTTGCCGATTCCATGATAGGTACGAGCTCCGGGGGTGTAGACGATGGGTTGCGCTTTCTCGATGTCCGGATACCCATCTTCCCCAAGTACCTCCTCGTCGGCCTTGACGTCTACAATCTCGCCCACGAACTGGGTGTGGATACCGATCTCAAATGTGTGAAGCAGTCTGCACTCAAGGATCAAGGGAAACTCCTTGACGTACGGTGCGTCTACCAGATCGCTTTTAACCGGAGTCAATCCGGTGGCTGCAAACTTATCCGTGTCCCTGCCTGAGACGATGCCGAAGTAGTCGGCTTCTTTCAGGTATTCTTCGGAAGGAACGCTGATCGTGAACGCCTTTCGCCTTTTGATATTGCCATGGGTATAGGTTGCGGCCCTGAGCGATACGGCCACACATGGTGGGTCGGAGCAGCAAACCCCTGCCCAGGCAGCGGTCATGGCGTTCGGCTTGCCGCGAGCATCGTAGGTACCTATAACCCAAACAGGAACAGGCAAGATGATTGTTGCGGCACCCAAAGACTTCTTCATGACGAGCTCCTTGTATGAATCTTCCATATTACTCGACAGTGCTCTCGTTGCAAGGACGGTTGACTGCAGCACAGTAATCGCTAGACTCTCGCATGAGCCAATCGATCCGCGAGCGCAGAGAAGCACTTGAGGAAAAGATCTTTTTTCACCCTCACGCCACGCTTTCGGCAAGTTCCAAGGGACGTCTGCGGCCTGAGCCGTCCGATCCGGTAAGAACCGTGTTCGAGCGCGACGGCCAGCGAATCCTTTACAGCCTATCTTTCCGCCGGCTGCGCCACAAGACCCAGGTTTTCCTTCTGCCTGAAAACGACCACATCGCCACCCGGATGGAGCACGCTTTATGCGTGGCCTCGATCTCGACGACCGTTGCAAGGGCGCTGGGTCTGAACTCTGATCTTGTCAACGCCATAGCCCTTGGCCACGACCTGGGGCACGCGCCGTTCGGCCACGAGGGTGAGAAGGTATTGAACGAGGTGGTCAAGCCTTATGGCCTTGGCTTCGAGCATGAGCTGCACTCCTTAAGAACGGTCGACCACCTGGCAAAGCTTATAGGCAAAGAAGAGGCAGGGCTGAACCTCTCCTTCGAGGTGCGCGACGGCATCGTGTCGCACTTCGGGGAGACCGCCGAGCCTTTGGTTGAGCCTGATTTCGGGAAAGATCCGTCACGTTTATATGAAACTCGTCGCGGGGTTGACAAACCTGCAACGCTTGAGGGATGCATAGTTCGGATCGTTGACCGCGTGGCGTATCTTGGCCGCGATCTTGAGGACGCGCTGCGCGCGCATCTTGTAAAGGCGGAGGACGTGCCGCAGGTTGTCCGCAAGACGCTGGGGACAAACAACGGGCGGATAATCGGGACGCTCGTAGAGGATCTGATCGAAAGCAACCGGGAGCATCTGCGCTCGATAGGGTTCAGCCCAAAGATCAACACGGCGGTGCGTGCGCTTTACGGATTCAACTACGATCGCGTCTACCTGCACCCTCGTGTGAGGCGCTACAGCGAGAACGCGCGCCGAATCCTGAAGCTTTTATTCGAGCGGCTTTACGAGTATCTTGTGAATGGCGAGGAGACCCAGGAGCCTAAGTCGGACGTTTTCACGCAGCTGGAGTACTTTGTTCGCTACACCTCCTGCGAGCATGGCGCTGACCCGGCCCAGGTGGTGATGGACTTTGTTGCCGGCATGACCGACAACTACGCGGTCCGCTGTTTCGAGGAGCTGTATATACCTAGAGGGATTAGGTAGCCGCCGTTTATTCCCCTCACTTGACGGGAGGGGGTGCCCTGTTGATCCCACCGTCTGGGGCCGTCGGGTAGGGTGAGGGTTATTCCTGTCATTGCGCTGATAGGGAATGATCGTTGACCCTCAATAACAGAGAGATTGATGATAGATGATAAAAGTATGGTGATGAATTCTCGGATTGCGCTCCATATGAGATCGCCACCCTCCATTCGGTCGGTCGCGATGACACTCATCCCTACCTTTATCCTCCGCCAGACGGTGGCACTTCGTCCCATTGAGTGGGAGGATATGAGCACTCCACGCCGTTGCTTAACAACGTCGCGGGGACCCCGAATAAATATCCCTTCTGCGCCAGCGGTAAAAGATCGCAATTAAGGAGGGGAACAGGCGTTTGGTCGGAGAGTCTGTTATGCGCCGAAGATTGCTTCGCGGAACACGAAGAACACCAGGATGGCGAAGAAGATGAGCACCACGCTCACCACCACAGCTATGATGCCTATGCGGAAACCACGGGCGTGACTTACCCTTGGAACCCTTTTAATCATCGTATAAGTATAAGCACTTCGAGCCGGCCGTCAAGTGGACACCCCACGAAGTCACCGCGTCGGCTTGCGCCGTCGCGGGGACCCGAAGAAACATTCAAACCCAATTCTCCCAGCTTCGGGGTGCATCATCTTTCGACTATGGTGACCGGGAAACTCATTGTGCCGAACGGCGTGTCGAAGTAGACCGTGCCCACTATCTTGTATTTTGCTCCGAGGTTCTTGATGGTGGAGATGATTGCGGCACCCACCTGGGCGTAGTCAAGGGTTACCACCGGCGATATCTTGACCGACCCCCCGGAAGGGATTCGCAGCTTGAGGTTCGAGGTCCCGTTGGCCACGTTCTGATCGTTGACGTAGAGGTCGAAGCGCATCCGGTCAAGCACAATGTCTATCCTGTTCGGGTTGGTAACGTCTATGTTGACAGCGAGCCGCAGGTAGGTGAGGGCGATCTCCTTGATTGAGGTTCCTGCCAGCCGGAACTCGCAGTTTTGAAGCTGGGTGCGCCGGAGTATAAAGCAGCCCGGCAGCATCGCGGCCAGCAACGCTGTAAGGAGCAGCTTCTTCATCTATAAGAGCGGCAGGTAAAGGCTTGAGATGGTCGTCCAGGAGTGGTATGCGCCGAGCGGGGTTTCGTAGTAAACCTTGGCCCTGATGCTGTAGGAAGCGGAATGCGATTTGATCATATTGAATATGGCCAGGCCTGCGCTGAGGTAGTCGAGAGCAATATTGGCCTTGAATTTTACCGACCCGCCGGGCGGGATGGGTTTATCCTTGAAGCTTGCCGCCCCACCGCCTATCTCCTGGCCGTTGGCGTAGACACTGAATTGCATGCGGTCGACTATTACCCCGACCCCGTTCGGGTTGGTAACGTCCATCTTCAGCTCGAGCTTGGCATAGGTGAGGGCCTTTTCAACGGTCTCTACGTCGGCCAGCCGGAACTCGCAGTCCTTGATTCCCTTGGGCCGCGTGCCAACGCAGCCTGCAAGAAAGATCGATGTCAAGACTGCAATCACGGATAATGTCTTTCTCATAATTCCTCCATGTGAAAGACTACGTTGTAAAACCTGCTTGTCAAGCCCTTCAATCGAGCAGACGGGTGGTGTTGACTTGAGGTTCGATGGAGGTATTCTTAGTCATGGATAGATGGAGCGCATTTTTTGAATTGGTTGAAACCAGACGAAGCATCCGCCGCTTCGAGGATAAGGAGGTAGAGGAAGAAAAGATCCGAAAGATGCTTGAGTCGCTCAGGCTTGCGCCCTCATCCTCGAACTCGCAGCCCTCTGGCACGTGGTGGTGGTGAGAGACAAGGAGGTAATCTCAGCACTCTCAAGGGCCGCACCTGTGGGTTCGCGCTTCGTGATCTCCTGGATGTCCGGGGCTCCGTTGGTGTTCGTCTTAACAGTGCGTCGGAAACTAACCCACAGGGTGGCCCATGTATTCGGACACTCAAACCTCTGGCTTGACGCGGGGATAGCCGGTGAGCATCTTGTACTGGCAGCACAAGCCCTCGGGCTCGGCACCTGCTGGATAGGCTGGTTCAGTGAAAGGAAGGTTCGCAAGCTTGTTGGACTTACCAAGGCGCATGAGGTGGTCGCCTTGATACCGTGCGGGTATCCGGCTGAGGAACCCGAACCCCGGCCAAGGAAGAGCCTGGAAGAGATATTCTCTGTGGAGCGATTCGGCGGCTCAGGGGGCATGGATGAGATATCCTAAGGAACTTATCCTGGGGTATTGACAAGTGGCGTTACTTCCTTATTATTGTGATAGTGAAAACTGCATGTGGGAGTACAGGTGATTTTGAGTATTTACGATCGTGCTGAGGATTATCTCGGCACGCGGGTCGAGGATCACAGCGATAGGGCTAATGGGCAGTTTGAGCCATGCAATGATCTTAACCCTCAAACCGATCAGGCAGGCGGTTATGCCTTATAGCTTTAAGTGCATCCCCGACAGTTATGGACGTAAACCAAGAAACTTAGTTAAAAAAGCACTCTGTCAAGGAGGGAATTTATGAAGAAAGCCCTTCTCGTTTTCTTGCTTGTGGTAGTAGCGGCGTCTGCTCAGTTTTCGGACGCCACAGGAACTACCGCACACCCCCTTTTAAAGATAGGATTCGGGCCGCGTGCGGCGGCGATGGGTAACGCCTATGTAGGATTTGCACCGGACATCACCGCCCTCTGGTGGAACCCCGCAGGTCTCAACCAGCTCAACACCTACGAAGCCCTGATCTCGCATCACGAATGGCTGCGGGGCATAAGAGACGAGTTTGCGGCCCTCATATGGCCGCAATCTTCCAACAACACCTTCGGTTTCGCCATGAACTTTACAAGTGCTTCAGGCATCGAACGCTGGGATGCAGATAACAATCCGGGAACCGGGGCAGATTCACTCATCATGGCCTACGAGGCTATGCTTGTGGGTTCATACACTCGTCTTTTGGGCGAAAGATTCGGCGTAGGGGCGAGCTTTAAGGGCATTTATGAGAATCTCGCCGGTCCTGCAGGTTACGGAGGAGCGGTTGATCTCTCGCTTCACTGGAAGGCCTCCCCGGTCTTCGCTCTGGGTCTTGCCCTGCAGAATCTTGGTCCCGGGATGTTCTATCCAGGCGGCATGTACATGTTTCCAATGCAGGCTCAGTTAGGTGCGGCACTTACGTTCGAGAATGTCCTCTACGGGTTGAACTTGTTGACCGACGTCCGGGTGCCCTTTGACAACAATGTGAGCGTGCATGCCGGTGCCGAGGTTTGGCCGCTTGAGATCCTGGCCGCGCGCGTAGGGTTCCAGTCAGGTCCTCAGACATTGGGAGAGCTTAACTTCCTTGCCGGCCTGACCGGAGGCGTAGGACTCGTGTTGAACAACTATCGTGTTGATTACGCGATTGCCCCATACGCCCACCTTGGATTGACTCATCGACTGGCTCTTATCGCGGCCTTCGGCGAGAGGCCGCGTTACGGCGGCGTCATAGTTCGCGTGATCGATGCGGAGACGAAGAAATCCCTTGCGGCCCATCTTAAAGTCGAGGGGGTTACCAGGGCAGAGAATGATCTGGTCGAGAATGAAACCTGGGAGCGCAAAGGACTCGCTCCAGGAAGGGTCTCTGCAACCGCCAGCAAGGAAGACTACTACCCATCCTCCGGTCAGGCCCAGATCAAAGCCGGCCAGACAGCCCAACTCGTCATCGCCCTCTCAAAGATCCCGCCTGGAGGAATAACAGGTCGTGTCTTCGACGTGAAGACTAACGATCCCCTTGGGGCCACGATTACCTACGAAGGACCCGAAGGGATCAAGGGCGAGGTCAAAACCGACGAAGAGGGCAACTACACCATACCTGGACTCTACAGAGGCGACTATGCACTGTTTGCCGAGCCGGAGCACCCCAAGTACTTCCCGCAGGATGCCGAGGTTAAGGTAGAGGCGGCAAAAGGCGCAAGGAAGGACTTTGCGCTGCTGCGTGAGAAAGAGCTAATCGTCTTCTACAACGTGAACTTCGAGACCGGCGAGGCCAGGGTCCTTCCCGATTTCTACGACGTGCTCGATGAGATCGGCCAGATATTTGCGGATAACCCCACGATCATAGTGGAGTTGGGTGGACACACCGATTCACGTCCCATAAAGACCCCGGAGTTCGCAGACAACATGGAGCTCTCCCAGGCGCGTGTAGAAGCGGTCCGTGAGTATCTCATAGACAAGTTCCAAATCGATGAAGAACGACTCTCAGCCAAAGGCTACGGCGACACACAGCCTATCGCCTCCAATGAGACCGAAGAAGGTATGGCGAAGAACCGCCGCGTGGAGTTCAAGGTACTAACCGGTATTGAATACTTCCACGAGATCCGCAACATCAGATCAGAGGAAGACTAGAAGAAACCCTATAAGCAACGCAGAACTTTCGACCCCCGTGAGGTTTCCTCACGGGGGTTGTTATTAGCCCCCCCCCAACATCAAAAGCAAGCCCCGGTTAGGGGGCTTTGGCTTTTAAACGATGAATCTTTCAGTTAATCGGCGCCCAGATAATCGTCAATATCGTCAACGTGTGCCCATATCCCATAATCAACGTCTGGGATAACGCAGCCGCATAACTGCTCAAGGACAGAGATAAGTGAGAGGGCATCCTCGGGCCAAGACTTGCCTCCCAACCCGTTAAGGGGCGTTTGTGCACTCACCTGATCTATCGGCACACCCGCCCATGCAGCCACCGCCTGATGAACCTGTTTTTTAGAACAAGAGCTAAGCATAATTTCCTCCTGACCTATATGTTTTTATCGCTCTCAACATCCGAGCCTGGAATCTGTTTAAGCCACTCGTCCAACTCGGCGAGCTCCTTAGTTAACCCCACGCCGGAGTAATTAGAGTGAGCCTGCCTGAGAAGTTCGCGCAAGCCCGGGAGTTCAAATCCCAGCTTCTCAACCATTTCACCGAGCCTTCCGTGAAGCGACCGAAATCGCTCCACATCCCCTGCTTTCTCGGCATAGGACAAAGCCTCGGTAAAGTAACGTATCGCCCGATCCACGGCTCCCTCGTAGACGGCCATCTCACCACGAACCATCTGAATATTACTCATCAGCGAAGCCGAGTCAACCCCTTTTGCCAGTCCTATAGCCTCCCTCAGGAAAGGACCAACCTTATCGAGTTGCTCCAACCCTATGTGAACCCTGGCAAGATTGCACAAAATAATGGCCAGGTTCTTGCGATCCCCTAACCCCTTAAAAAGTCCATATGCCCCTTTCAGAAGTTCCAACGCCTCGGTAAACTCGTCTTGCTTAAGGTGCAGGGCACCACGCCGGAAGTGGGTGGTTGCATCGAGTCTCTTATCGTCAAGTTGTCGAGCGAGTTCCTCAAGTTTCTCGAAACTCTGCATGGCGAGCTTCGGTTCATCCTTTTCCATATAGGAGGAGGCGATGCAGCCATAGCACCCGGCAAGCCCGCGCAGATCGCCAACCTTCTCCAATCGCTTCTTCGCGTCTTCAAGAATCACAATGGCTTGACCGTGATCCCCGTAACGTTGACTGAGAACTGCCCTGTTTACGAGGATACGTCCCTGAAGACGCACATCCCCATTGATGCTTGCAAGTGTCAAAGCCTCGCTCCACGCCTTATCGGCCAGGCCGTATCGGTTCATGCGCGCGTACACATTCCCTAAAGCCAAAATACTCTTGCAGAGGATCTCAGAATCGCCACAGGTAAGGGCATACCTGCGTGCAATTGTAACGTAATCGAAGGCCTCGTTCAGTTGACCACGGTTAAGAAGCGCCTCTCCGGCTATCCGATTCAACTCTGCGCTCTCTACAGCCGTAGGGGTATGTTTAAGCCCCTGGATAGCACAACGCAATGCGTCCTCCGATTTGGATTTCCTGATACACTCACGAGCCTCGGCAAGGAGCTTCGCGCTTTTACTCCTTCCCTCAGCTAATTCACTTGTGTCGTTGTTCAACCTATCCTCTTCTCCATACCTGATTTGAGATTCATCCCATTATTTATATACTCAAAGTTTACTGAAGACGAGCCCCTTGTCAAGCCTCGCGTCGTCAATTGGAGAAAATAGATACTGATTTTTTTTTAAATATTTATATCATTATGCTCAAATCCGTAGTAGACGCTGCCCGATGAAAGCTTCCAGCAAAGGTTGTATCCGTCGCCTGCCCGGCGGACGGTCAGGGTGCCGGTATAGCCCGGGCCGCGGATCGCGTACACGCCGGAGAACTCCACCGAGTCCGCGCGGCGCGAGAAGTAAAGGCCTTCTTTGCGCGGCACCATGCCTTCAAAGCTCCAGTCGTTTAACGAGAGCCACCACACGATGCCGAGCGCCGCCATCCCGATGAACAGCACCGCAATAACCCAACGCTTGCGCACTAACCGCCTCCTTTGCTTGGGACAAAAGAATATTGACGATGACTACGATGTCAAGGGCGGGGTGCAGATGCTAATGAAGAATTCTATATGCATATTGACAAAATCTTAAACTCCTGTATAATTTTAGAATAAATTCAGAGGAGGTTAAGTGATGAACGGATCTTTAGACTGGTTGCGCCCTGGCGCACTTCCTAGCCACATATTACGAAAATTAGCTGACCCAAACGTAGGTATAATAAAAGGAATGACAGATGAAGAGAAAGAAGACATAGACCCTTCAACCTTTGACCTACACGTATCAGATGAGGGTTGGACGATGGAAAAAGGAAGTATAAAGGGTGTGGAGGGGAAGAATTACGAGAATGTACTTAAGGATTTCGGGGAAAAGCTGCCGTTTGGCAACGGATATTATGATTTAGATAGACGTAAAATATACGTCTTCAAATTACGTGAGTATTTGGACTTCACGGAAGAACCTAGATTACATGGTCAAGCAACTGGAAGAAGTTCTGTAGGAAGGCTCGATATTTTGGCCCGGCTCATCGCCGATAAAGCGGATAGCTACGATAGCGTCCCTTCAAAACACACGGGTTCACTTTATGTAGAAGTTATACCTATTAGCTTTGATGTTAGAATACCCGTAGGCTTTCCAATATGTCAATTACGAATATTCTGCGGAAGACCTGCACTAAATCGTATACAAGGTCAGGAATTAGAAGAGATCTATGGGGAGTGTCTATTACGAGATGAGAGAGACGATCCTAAAAAAATTAAGGCTGAGGAGAAGCAAAGATTAAGGCTAAACTTAAAGCCTGACAAGAAAGTAAACAAAATTTGTGCCTTCAGAACTTTAATCAGCGAGGTTAAAGGTCTTACCCGAATTGACTTGACTGGATATCCAAAAGTAAAGACTGACCCACACAACTATTGGGAGTCCGCTAAAGTTGAACGTAATGCTCTTCGAATAGAACCAGAACACTTCCATATTCTTCGATCACGAGAGAGGCTATGTCTCCCGGCGGATGTAGCTGTTTACTGTCAAGCTGTAATGGAGGAGCTTGGAGAACTTCGAGTTCACTATGCTGGTTTCGCCCATCCTTGGTTCGGACAAAATCGTAAAGATGGGAAAAAATCAACACCCCTAATCCTTGAGGTCAGAGGCCATAATGTTAATACTTACTTAAGGCATGGAGAGGCTTTGGCAACTCTTGAATTCTACAGGATGTCAGAACCAATTGATGCTGACGCCAAGAAAAAGGTCGAAAAGGGTAGTTATCAGGAGCAAGAACTTGCGCTCTCGCGATACTTCGGCAAGTGGTGAGAGGGAAGTAGATGTTTCTATGTAGAAAGTTGAATGAAAAACTTGACAAGACCCATCGAAGTGAATATCATTGCCAAGAGCTAAAACTTTCAAAAACCTGGAGGGCAGGAAGTAATGGAGCAACTGAGACTTATACAAGCACCTGTTAAACCGAAACGCAATATTAAGGTCGTCCGTTTTGGCGGGAAGGACCCTTTGCCGGATGGTGGTGTTATGGTGGACCAGTTTAAAGAGTTGATCGAGGAGTGCGAAGATCTTTATCCAGGTATAGATATTTGGTTACGCACCAAAGTACTACATGAGTTGCGGACACGAACATGGCGTTCCTCAATTGTACTTTACGAAAATGAGTTACCCGCTGGCGTCGCTGTTATGCGTCATGGGGAAAAAGCAAAGTTCTGTAATATGCGGATAAGACCGGAGTATCAAGGTTCAGGTTTAGGTAGTATTCTCACAAACCTTGTAATGGCGGAATTCCGTGTCTATCCAACTCAAAACATACACTTTACAATCCCAGCTCATCTATGGGAAAGTGAATTGGGCGAATTCTTACGAGAGTATAAATTCAAGTATAAAGACCTTGCTGAAGTTCAATATCGACAGAGGGGGAATACCAATTCAGACCCTGAGTTAGCTTGTGCCGCACCATTCCTGGGAATTTGGGATGTGGTTCGTGAAAAGATAGCAGAAGGTTACGAGAATTTCATACTTGAGGAGAGTTTCCGGGATATCGTTCTTCTTATGAGTGTAAAGCCCAAATTTGCGAGAGCTATTATACATGGAGAAAAGCGTATCGAATTGCGGAGAAAGTTCGATGCTAAGTGGCAAGGTTCCAGGGTGGCCATTTATGCAAGCTCTTGGTGCGGACCGAGAAGGAAGAACTTATCTGAAGAGGACAGGAAAGCTTTGGAGCTTGAGCGGTCAATCGTAGGCGAGGCAACAGTTGAAAATGTTATTGTAGATACCCCTCAGAATATATGGTTGAAATGCAAGGATGAATTAGGCTGTACATTTGAAGAATTCTCGGCATACACCCAAAAAAGCAAACTCTTACACGCACTTCGCCTGGGTCAGGTTATTCGTTACGTAATTCCTATACCTATTGCCCAGCTTCAAGTCCATGTTAACGAAGAATTAATTGTACCCCAATCATATTACTGCCTTTTAAACAAAGAGAAGTGGCGCGATGCCCTTAAGTGGGGATCGGTTGTAAACGCCAACCGTTAATTCTTCTTCTCCCGTTGTTCATGAGGGATGATAGGCTGGGGGGGTGTAAATGTCAAGTGAATTCACCCCACGCGACCGCTGTGCGCTCGCGCGGGGACCCAGGAAGAAGCCCTAGCCCCTCCACTCGACGAGAAGAAAATCTCCCCTCCCTTGATGGAATGGGGTAGGGGGAGGGTGAAACAGATTACCCACTTCTCCATCCCCTACCCACAGGGCACTTCGCCCCGTCAAGGGAAAGGATTGTAGCGCGTGCTCTTAGCCCGCCCCCCAAATACCCCCAATTACCCCGATTTTGTCCACTTTTTGTCCACTTTTTGTCCACTTTTTGTCCAGCTTTTGTCCAGCTTTTGTCCAGCTTTTTTGGCTCCTTTATTGTATGAGCGGACCGGCGAATCCGCTCTCCATCCTTTTATAAGTGGGCATAGGGGGATCACTTAGGCCTGAAGGTCTGCTCCACCGCCTGCTCAAGCTCGGCGATGCGGTTTGGATAATGAACCAGTCCTCGGCAATCGGGACCGTAATCGTCGTAAATATAAGTCATGCTTATACATGTAATACGGTAGTCAAGACGATCTGTTTGGATAAAGTAGTTAGTAAAGAAACCCCTTTCATGAACTCCACCATCTATGTATGTTCTCCACCATGCACCCCGAATGCGCCACGCTTCTCTGTTGTCGATGGTTATCTTCTCAAACCCAAGGGTGTCGTAGGAGATATAGCCACCATAACTGTACAAAGGTTGTAGGTCAAGGGAGTCAATTTTTTTATGTGGATACCAAAAAATGAGGGTGTAATTATTAGGAACATCTACCCAAATATTATCACTTGTTGAAGAATAGTGTTTAACTACGCCAGTTAAATCATTGCTGTAGCCGTAAATTTTATTTGATGACAGAAAATACGGAACCAATGAAGAATCCCTCTCAATATCTTTACCATTAAAACAATCGTTATGAAAGAAAGGATCCAACGGGCAAGATATTACATTGGAGTACTCTTTCCACTCACTATACCCTTGCGGCAACTCCGGAAACTCAGGCGGAAGCCATATACTCAACAAAAGGGTTAAAAGAATCACAAATAAGTATACTCTTGACTACACGCTTGTCAAGCCTGCTCACGTTCCGGCTCCTGCCAGGGTGGACGGAGGGGGTTCCTTGGATCGGGCGGGAACTCAGGCCACTGTGGTAATTGTTGATCAAACTGTTGTTCATCAGGTAGAGGCTCAATTATCACGTTGAACGTCTCAGCCTCCAGCAGCTTCCACGTCTCTGGCCCGCATATCCTTTACCCCACGAATCTGCTCCGCAAAATTACTCCGCAGGCGTCGTCATTTCATGACGCGGGGACCCCGGCGAGAATCCCCCTTTTATTCCCCCTTATTAAGGAAGGCACAGGGGGATCACTTCACCCTGAAGGTCTGCTCTACCGCGCGCTCAAGCTGGCGAATGTTGTTGGGGTAGGTCTTTTCTGGTTCCCAAATTGCTCGTAAGGAATCTGTTACCTCTGGATCAAGTCCAGGAGGAGGGCCAGCCGTAAAGGTGTAGATGGAAGTTACACAACTGATCTGAAAATCCCACCTTTCCGTGTGGATAAAGTAGAAAGTCAGTGATCCCACTCTTTGCCCTGCCCCATCGCATTGATAATGCCACCAGTAACTGCGGATTCGGTATGCGGGCTCATTGCCGATTGATATTTGTTCTACAGGCGTTTCAGGCAAGGCTAAGAAATCCATGATGAGGAATTGACGTGCCCTGACAAGATAATAGTTAAGTAAGGTGTTCGGTGTTAAATCCTGCTCCTTATGCACGCCCCAATCGACCCAGAGAATGCCTTTGCTAAAGTCGAGAGAGTATAAATCTCTAGTCGGGTTTGCCATATAACGAACCCTACCGTAAAGGGAATCCCCTTTACCCAAATCAAACTTAAGGTTCCCTAGTTCAAACGTGTAGGGTAAAGAGGAACTGTCTTTCAGCACAGGGAGGGTATAATCGGGACGGTATGCATCGTAGTATTTGTCCGGGATAGTATGGGGACCGTAATCTTTCCATTCATAGTCCGGAGGCAGCTGGGGGAAGTTGGGAGGGGTGTTGAGTCCTAAAGCGGAGAAGAGTAAAAACAGCATAAAAGAATAATAATCATTTGTTGCCCTCTGTCAACGGGTAGGCCCACCTGGCGGAGGCGGTAGGTCTGGATCCTCCATTATTATCTCGTGGGGACTCCGTTCATCTATGTACACTCGGCGGTGTTCAGGATCAAGCAGCTTCCACGTCTCCGGTCCGCAAATCCACTGGCTTTACACCCAACGAAGTCGCTTCGCTACTTCGCGGGGACCCCGCGGAATATCCCCCTTATTAAGGGGGACACAGGGGGATCACTTCACCCTGAAACTTTCCTCCACCGCCCGCTCCAGCTCGCGGATCTGCTCGATTCGGTCCGGGTATAAACGTTCATATTTTGAGAGCTGCTTAACTGGTTCATCCACGTCACATTGATTTTGGTCGAATGACGGAGTTCTCGTATAGAATCGAGTTGCGCAACATATCAGGTAATCTAAACGCTTGCCCGGGATAAAGTAAAATGTCAATGCTCCTACTTCCTGGTAACCCCCATCGCATCCATAGTGCCACCAGAAGCTGCGGACTCGGTAGACAGTTCTATCCGCAATCGAGATTTGTTCCACCTTCTTTTCCTTTAATGCAAGAATTCTTGAATAGTCGATCCCGGTTGCGGCAAGGAAATATTTCATTATTGCTTCCGGGGTTAACTCCTGCTCCTTATGAACGCCCCAATCCACTTGAATAATGCCTTTACGCCAATCTCGATCGTATAAATTGTATAGATCCCCACGGGGATTTGCCGTATAGCGCACCCAACCGTAAAGGGAATCCCCTTTCCCAACGTCGAATTTAAGATCCTTAAGTTCTATGGTGTAAGGTAAACAGGAACTGTCTGTCAGAACCGGGAGCTTGTAACCGGGTAAGTATGCTTCACAGTACTCTTGAGGAACATCGTATGAACTGTATTCTTTCCATTCATAACCCGCAGGCAATTGAGGGAAGTTGGGAGGGGTGTTGAAACCGAGCGCGCAAAACAATAGAAAAACCATAACGTATTGTAATCATACGCTGTTTTTTGTCAAGAGTATGGCTAACGGGTAGGCCCACCTGGCGGAGGCGGTAGGTCTGGATCCTCCATTATTATCTCGTGGGGACTCCGTTCATCTATGTACACTCGGCGGTGTTCAGGATCGAGCAGCTTCCAACTCTCCGGGCCGCAAATCCACTTGCTTTACACCCCACGAAGTCGCTTCGCTACTTCGCGGGGACCCCGCGGAATATCCCCCTTATTAAGGGGGACACAGAGGGATTACTTCACCCTGAAGGTCTTCTCCACCGCGCGTTCAAGGCGGCGGATGCGGTCGGGGTAGGTTTTTATGATAAAATCCGGCAAGGTGTCAAGTGCTTCCTCGGGATAGCCTTGCCAAGCCATGCCGTCGTAAAGATATGTCAATTTTTGGCAGATTATGTGGAAGTCAAACCTCTCGGTGGGGATATAGTACATGGTGAAGGAGCCTGTAGGTTGCCAGTATTGATCACATTGCAATTGACGCCACCTGCCCCGGTGACGGTACCCCTTTATTCCCCCTATGTTAACTACATCAAAATGACTGTTAACGGCAATTGGACCTATAGGATCATCTGGAATTATTAGCTCAACTGGCCAGAGGTTTTGCGTAATTGTAAGCGTATCCAGAATTATGTTTTCATGGATAGACCAATATATGGTCAACCACCTGTTCTTTTCGCTCCACGAAAGAGAAGTGTCAACATCATAATCAACCTTTCCGAATGATGAGTCACCATAAGAACTAAGATGTTTAAATCCCTTAAGATGTACCTTAAAAGGAATCAGCGTTGTATCTTTTAGCCTGGGAGTACGTTTCTCGGCAAGATAACTAGGATTGAAATGTTTATACCAGTCCCAATACCAGTGCGCTCCTCCTTTGCTAAAATGATAGAAGGAGTAATCACCCCAATCGCTGTAGTTTGCTGGTTTCTCCGGGAAGCCGGGCGGCACCCACCATGTGATTGGCTGGGGCTCTCCGTTGGCTATGAGAAGGAAAAGCAAAATAAGCATTTCATAATATAACCATTTGTTGAGCTTTGTCAAGGGGGTTATTCGTCTGCTTGTTGGATCTCAACAATCTGGAAGGTATCAGATTCCAGAAGCTCCCAGGTCTCTTCCCCGCAAAGCCACTTGCTTTACACCCCACGATTTCGCTACGCGAACTCGCGGGGACCCCGGTGAGAATCCCCCTTTTATTCCCCCTTATTAAGGGGGGCACAGGGGGATCACTTCACCCTGAAGGTTTGCTCCACGGCGCGCTCAAGATCGGCAATGTTGTTGGGGTAGGTGTGTTCGTAATCCCAGTTGGCAATAACCGAATCCCTAACCTCCTCGGGATAGTCGTAAACAGAATCAGGAATCACTTCTGGACCCTCCATCCTGTAAATCTCGTTGGAGCAAACAATTATGTAATCGTAAGGTTGGGCGAGGATGAAATAGGTGGTAAAAACGCCTATGTATCTTCTGGCTCCGCAACTTCCTCCTATTAGATAGAAACCCCTTAACCTGTAAGCTTGGTTCTCGGATATGGTTATTTCCTGAGGGCCTTGTTGATTCAGCGATAAATACGTAAGGGGTGAAGATATTAAGCCTAATCCTAAATACAAACGTGATTCTACACTGTCATTAGGTGGGCAATCAACTTGATGAGGTTGCCAGAGGAGCAAAATTATTTCATAAGGGAAAGTATCTGGACCTGCCCAATACTTGTACTTGCTTTTTATACAAGTTGTATAGGTAATTGCCCCGGAGGAAGGATCTTTCTCCCCCCAGCAAAACTCGAGCGGCGAAGGAATCGTTATCTCGTACGGCAGGATTGTATTCTCGGTAAGGGGCAAACCATCTTCTATAACTCTAAATATAGGTTTAAACTCAACAAGGTCCTTTGATAGGATGAAATCGGTGTAGCCTTCGGGTAAGGAGGGGCGCTCATCTCCTATAGACGAAACGCAGACAAGGGAAACCAACCGTAAACAAACGCAGACAACGTGGTGGTGCATATCAACATTATAATTAGGCTTGGTTGATTGTCAATTGTCCTACCATGCTTCTGTTCGGACGTTTGGCACATCTTCTCTTACCGGAACGTTAAGAGCTACAAACAAGCCGTTGCATTCCAGTAGTTTCCATGTTTCAGGACCACAAATCCATTCGTTTCGCTCCCAACGAAGTTCCCGGGGGTTTATCGCTAAGGTGAGGATATTACCGGGGTGCTGAAAATATTGTCGATCAAGACCCCAGTTTCCACCACACATATGTTGAGCTAATTCTATCTGCCGATTGGGTGGGTTATCCAAATCTATACCTCTGAATTCTTCTGAAGACTGTAAGAATAGGATTATAAACTCATAACAGACACGTTGAAATTCACGAAGCGTATCCCCTGTATGGTTGCCGAAAACGCCGGCTTCATCCTGAAGTTCAACGCCGGTTCGATCTTCAATAAGACGTTGTATCTGCTCTACGCGTCGCTGGGCAGGTACGTTACTCCAATCCCTGGTGGCGAAATCAAGGGTAGGCCTGAAATCACGTGGATTAAATCGTCCATCCCTCTGCCAACGATACAAATCCCACGCCTTCCATACAAGGACATTGAATGTATTATTTTCCATTCCATACCACCCCCATATCGCATCATAAAGCTCGCCTTGATCACCTGCTCCTCCACAATAGACAGTACATCCTGCGGTTGCATCCCCTATAAATCGTTCCCTACCCGCTCTTTCCACAGGTCCTGCTCCGTGAATTTGGGTTTCTAAAACCGGGGCCAAGGTGTAGTATTTTTCTCCATTTACCCACTGCAGTCGTTTACCCCACCCTGCAGCTACTCGATTGCCCTCTTGTGTGTAGGCCGCAATGTCAATATATGTTAGTCTACGTTGTATTGGTACATTCCCCCAAGTAGCCGTATGTTGCCCCTGCGCCACGAATCCGTAGCCGTGCAGCCACTGGACAGTACGGAGATATCGAGCACGGGTAACTTGGCCAGGATCGCCTGAGCCTGTAAAAGCCCTTACATGTTCGTTGTTTTGAGCATCGGTCCACGCAAGTACTATTACGTCGTTGAATCTGTTCCATACATCGTTCACCAGTTTAATCTCGGGTTGTTCCCAACCGGCCTGTTCCTCTAACTCTTCCTGGGTTTCAGGAAACTCACCCTGTGGTGAGATAGTTTTTGCACCCCTTAAGACAATTATATTCATTTCGTTGGGGGCCGTGTCGAAACGCATGTGAAGGACTCCTGTGAAAAAATTCTCAAGCAAGTCATAGGTCAGCCTAAAACGGTAGGCCATGATTTCGTTATCGCGAAAATCTTCAGGCATCAAAACCTCCAGGTGTATTGCAGGGTTAGGTGTAGCCCTTTTGTATCAAGGCGGGGGCCCAGGCTCAGCCCGCGGTAAACCAAGGAGGCATGAGCAAAAGGGACGACACGGGCAGATAGGGTGTCGCCGGCAAGCCTCACCCCCGAGCCGACCCCTACCTCGAACCTGGGCCCCGATCTTTTCGTTCGCACGTGAAATCCCTCACCCTTTGCGCGGATCGCGAACCGCTCTCCTACCTTGTAGCTGTAATCCTTGATGATCCCCCTCCCTTCCCTCATCTCCACAGATGTGTCGGCAGGCATGATGCTGGTGAAACGCAGCTTGCCCTTGCCGTAATCCAGCGCGATAATCGCCTCTGGCCAGTGCCCCCAGATCGTGTCAGGCCTGATGGTGTCCCGATAGACAACCACGGTCTCAGGCTCGACTTCTTTCCATACGATCTTCTCATACCATCGGATTACGGTGTCTGAGATAACCTCTTCGAGCTTCACGGTATCGCTCGTCACAATTGTCTGAGTGGAATTCTCCGCGCCGCAGCGCATACCCAATATGAATGCACCAGCGATCAGGACAAGCGCGGCAGAAAGTGTTATCCAATCCCTCACCTTCATACCTTAATTATTGTAGGTTCGGTGAAGAGTGCAATAGAAACCTGACGAATTTAAATCCCCATAAAGCCACTTCGTGGCTTTATGGGGGCCCCGAATAAAATGCTCCTTTTTACCTTACGGTAGAAAGATCGCAGAACCGGAACTTACAAGCAGTTGACTATTTGATCTGAATGATTATTCTCAAGGCAATGAGAGAGAAACCTCTGAAGCTTATCCCTATCGGAGTGGTACACTCCCCTTACACCGATCCAGCAGACATCCATCCCTTGCGCTCCCGGTTTATCAAAGGAACGATTGAGATTTTTCCCCAGTACGAGACGGGGCTTAAGGACATCGAGGGATTCTCGCACATCTACGTGTTGTGGCACTTTCACCTCTCAGAAAGGGTTGATCTGCTTACTTCCCCTCTCATGGAACTAAAACCTAAACGTGGAACCTTTGCCACCAGAACCCCTCACAGGCCTAACCACATCGGTCTGACCGTTGTGCGATTGCTGAAACGCGAGAAGAATATCCTTTACGTCAAGGGTGTGGACATGATCGAAGGTACGCCGGTTTTGGACCTCAAACCCTACACCCGCCGCGACCGCCGCTCACACCTCTCGATCGGCTGGCTGGAGGAGGTGGAGCGAAGAGAGCGCTAAACTCTCCTGCGATTTTTTTGCGTTAGCAAAAAGGGGATTAAGGGCAAGGCATGCCTTGCCCTTACATTTTTTGAAGTGTAGAACGGACTCTCCAGTCCGTTCATAATATAAAAGCACAGGCTGGAAAAGGTTGACAATTACACAGATAGAGGTAGAGTGAAGGCATGCTGCGTATGTCGTTTCTAGCCCTTCTCCCACTTGTCTGTTTTGCTTCCTGGCCCAGCGAGGCGCTGGATTGGGGGCTGATCGGTGGGATGGCAGCCGGCGGGTATCTTTCCAGCAAGACCGAGCCGTTTTTTGAAAAGCCTTTAATCCAAGGCCCGGGCGATAAGGAGTACCGCAAGGAGCGGGTGCCCGATTCCTGGGTTTATGTCTCGATGTTAGGCACCGTCGGTCTTGCCTCGCTTCTGCCCAACCAGGAGGGCTGGCTCAATGAACGCAGCTACCGGCACCTTAAAGGAGCGCTTCAGGCAATCACGGCAGGATACATCATCAAGGAGTTTACAAAGGACCTGGTGGGCCGGCCCCGGCCCGATTATTACGACCGCCTTGAGCTTGGGATCGAACTGGATGAAGCGCGCAAGAGCTGGCCCTCAGGACACGCCACCCACTTTTTCACCGCGGCTACCTACCTTAGCCTTTTCACCTGGGATGAGTGGCGCTCGGACGAGCCGCTTGCTGTTGCGGCCAAATCAGGTATAACCGCACTTTTAGCCGCAGGCGCGGGCTGGGTCTGCTGGACGCGTGTTGCCGACAACCGCCATTATCCGGGCGACGTTGCAGCCGGCGCCATCCTGGGCGCTTCAACCGCCCTATTCTTCTACTCCTGGCAAAACTGGTGGGGAAAGCCGGAAGAGGATGAAAATCCTGATCAATCCTCCATCATCGAAGTCACCCCTTTCTCAATCGGAATAAAACTCAACTTCTAATCACACGCCGTATGAAAAAGGCCCGGCTCGAAAGCGCAGGCCTTATGAGGGTAATGCGTGGGTAGTGACTATTCCTTGGATACTTGCTCCTCTGTTTCCGGTAGGCCGAAGGTCTCGGCGATGAAGTGTTCGGGTACACGATAGCCCATCTCGCTCAATGTCTTCAAGGTCTGGGCGAACTCAGGTGTGCCGCGCGGGGGCAGGTAGTCTATCACGAACTGCGGGGCGGCAACGCTCGGGCCGTAGTTGAAATCGGTAAGCCATCTGATTAAGGTGGAGTTTATGGTCGTGTGCAGGAGTCGTGCGTCCGCCGAGATTATCTCCTGGCGAACCTCCTGATGGGTCTTTGCCGCGGCGTAGGAACCTACCTTGCCGACTTCCTGGGTCAGCGTCCCGCCCAGGACGGTCTTTGAGATCTCGGCGTTCATGAAGTCTAAAAGCTCGCGGAAGAACGAACCCTTCTCGCCTACCTGGATGTTCTCAAGCTCCACCTTGGTATCGGCAGGCACGGCGGCCACCGAGTCCTGCTGGAGGTTCACCAAAGCTCGCACCAGGTTGGAGACGTCGGCGTCGGTGAAGTGCGCTGGATAGCGGCCTATAACACTCGGGATGCCGAACTTCTCGGCCAGAACCATCCAGAACGCACAGGCGTGTTTCTTGAAATACCAGGGCCAGTAGATGGACAAAAGCAGGGGCGTGGCGTAGGGTACGTCGTCCTGCGGCTCCGAGCGGTGGCAGATGAACTTGCGGTCGGGCAGGTCCTTGGATTGACCGGTTTCGGAATCAACGAGCCTGAGTTTCGCATCCGACTCAAGGATGAACCGCTCCGGCCTTCTCGTCCTTAAAGCGTCCACCCTTACCGCATCCGGATCTATGCGCCACATGATCTCTGCAACCGAGTGGCCGTACGGGATGGCCTTCAGGAGATGCGCCAGGGCGTGCTCGAAGTTGGGGATCGAGGCAAGGGTCTTGCGGACAAATTCCGCGATCTTTCTGGCTTTTTGTGAGTCGTCTGAGGCCACCACCTCCCAGCTTCGTCCGGCAACACCTGCGCGGCGCGAGCGGAAGGAACTCTGGATGTGCGCATCCGCCATCATCTCATCGAACACGTCCCAAAGCCCGCGTCCCTCGTGGCGCTCCAGAAACTCAGGCGTTGAGCAGGGCATGCGGGAAAGGACGTTGGTAAGCCACAACATAGAACCGCCTGCCGCGCTGAATTCCTTCTCGATCGGTTTAAGATTTTTCATCTTCACCTCCTTAGTGCTCCCTTTGTTCTGAAGGAACAAAGGGTCGCAGTGAATGAATCGGAAGAAAGCGATGTGGAACGTCGCTCCTCACCAAGTTTTTTCCTAAGGGCCCCATGCGAAGACAGTGGTTTTCGCATGGGGTATTAAAATTTCGGCAGCGAAAGTACATAGCTTTCCAGATTCTCCGGTTTTATGCGGTAGTGGCCGCCTACAAGCTCCGCCTTCAGCTTGCGTTCGTGTATCAAGCGCAGCACGGTTGACTGAGAACATGCAAGTATCTGAGCCGTCTCTCTGACCGAGAGCTTGCGTTCCAGCTTTTCCTTCTGCATAATTATTCGTTCAACCTCTTCGGCGCTTATGCGGATGTTGCCGCGCAGCTTGACGGCCTTAAGACGACCCTCGTATACCGCTCCATAGATTGAGTACGGATGACAGTGCAGCAACGCGGCCGCCTCTCTTATACTCAAAAGATGCATGCCTTATCAAGGCGATTCCTCTCCTTCGTGGAGAGTCTCGCTTTCCTCTGTCTCGGGTTCTCGATCAAACTGCGGCAGTGTTAATAGTTCGTTGGCCGCTTTGCCGCTTGTAGCTATCGCGTCGATCAGCACGGCGTAGTTTTTGAGGTGCAGGATTTCCGCCTCAAGCTCAGCGGCTTTGGCCTTAAGAACGCTTGTTTGGGCATAAACGTCGGCCACCTTTGAGAAGGCAAGGCTGTATCCTGCGATAAAGGCCGCCGCCCCTGTGGCCCCAATCAGAAGCACCACAGAGGCGATGGTTGATACCTTCACGAGGATCGGCGCCTGTCCCTTTGGCATAGCTATCTCTTGCCTGTGAGGGTGCGCGCCGCCTTCCATAGCCCGGCAGCGATGCCCCCTGAGAAGAACCCCTGGATCAGGGCGACCCATATGGGTATCACCTGCTCGATCATCCCAATTTGAGCAAGGCCTAGCTCGGCAAGATAGACCAGGCCGCCTAACGCTACGCCTGCAGCAAGCGCCAGAGCGGTGTTGATCCAGCCCTGGGTCTTAAGCCAAACCTTGAGCTTTTCAACTACAGCGGCAACGATCACGCTGCCCAAGAGGGTTACACCGAACAGATTCACCGTTAGTTCTTCACCCCACATTGTTCCTCCTTTTTTTGATTTTTACTCTGTTCCTCAGGTCGGCGACCCATTAGGAGCACCGTCCTTTGGAACCCCTGCAGTCTTTCCGCAAGCCACAGGATCATCTCCTGCGCCTCTGCGCTTCGGTGTATTCTTTGCCTTGCCGGATCGGCCAGGTTCATCCACCATGTCTCGAAGCGCTGGGCCAGCACGTCCAGGTCAAGCAGGAACTCAAGCATGCCGCGGCTAAGATAATCCTCTATCGAATACACCTCTTGCCTCGGACGCAAGCGTCCTTCAGGCAAAAGATCGCAAGGGTTTGTTCCTGGCTTTGCCTCCTTGCCGCGGGGCGATAGGTTGTGATCACCTGGTTTCACAGAACCCTTTGAAGGAGCGGAATGTTCTTTTATGCACTCCATTCGGTTCTCGTTCCACCGGGTGAGGCGCTCCAGATATGGAAGTGCGGCAAAGCAGTCGTGGCAGAGAGCGGGTGTCATCAGCCGCTTGCGCCTCGTGCAGTAGAAGCTCTGACGGGAGATGATTGAGTCACGCTCGCGTCGTGCAGCCTCGATTTGGGCCGCTACCTCTGCCGCGCTGCGTTCCATCATTTTTTCGCCTTTGGAACCGCGTAGAAGGTCTCGCGCGTGACGCGCTTTACCCCGACGCTCCGCAGCGCATCGGAATCCAGCCTGCGCAACGCCTGGCGGTCAATCTCCTGCCTTATGCGGATGCAGTCGCCAAGACCCCTTTGCGCAAGCCGGTGCAAGGTAGTCTTAGGCCGCGCGATCTCAAGCCTCGTTATGACCCTTAAACCTATCCTGCCCCCAGGCAGGGTGCGCGACCTCAAACCATCCGAGTTCTCCCGAAAGAAACCCTCCAGCTCCTGCCTGAGATCCTCTACTTCGGACAGGAACCCGACGCTCTCTTCCCCCAGCCTCTCTTCGATCTTTGATATCCGCCCATTAGCCCTTGTCCTCATCCGCCACAGACGTCCCTGGAGCCTCGCTATCCGGCCAAGCGCCCGGTCAGCGTCTTTCCAGGAACAGATGCTCGTGATTGCTTCTTTCTTCATAATTATCCCTTGACATCGAGGGTTTTATGTGTAAAATCACCCAAATGGATTCAGTCATTGGTGTAATTATAACCCAAATGGGTGCTATGTCAAGGTCTTTTGAGGTAATCTGTAGCCAATCGGGTGACTTATGAGCCTTTCCACAGAAGGCTGGGGATAACTATGCTTGCAGAACAGAGTAAGGATAAGATGGTGGGGCAGCGCATCCGGGCTGCACGGCGAGCGAGGGGACTCAATCAGGAGGAGCTCAGCCGCCGGTTGGGGATTCACCGCAACTCGCTTGTGCGGTATGAGCGCGGGGAGCGCGGGATTGACGTGGAACTCCTGGTGAGGATCGCACGAGAGCTTGAGGTTTCGCTTCACTGGCTCGTGACCGGCGAGGGCGAGATGGAGCAAGTTCCCGACGTGCCCGAGTCCGAGCGTTTGCCTGTTCGCTGGATACCGGTGCTGGGCCAGGTGCCTGCCGGCTTCCCCCACTACACGGCTGAGGTGATCCTTGAGTATCTGCCCGTTCCTGCGGCCACTGCCAGGCATCCGCAGACGTTTGCTTTGATCGTTCGCGGCGATTCCATGGAGTCGCGGCTTGCAGACGGTGACAGGGTTATCGTATGCCCGGACCAATCGCCTCCCAACCGTGCAATCGTGGTGGCTCTTATAGACGGCGAGACGGTCATCAAGGAGCTCAAGATCACCCGGCAGGGAGAAAAGATCGTTCACATCCTTGTTCCTGCTAATCATGACTACCCGCCCCACGTCCTGGGCGAGGGCGACCGCATCATCGGCCGCGTCGTAGCAGTCCAAAAGATGCTGGAATAAAAACTGCTCCTTTTCGCCTGAGGCGAAAAGATCGCAAATCCGCAAGCCGCTTGCATGGATCCTTCAGGTTTTAGTTGACATCGTCATGATTCAAGGGATAATGGGACATACCGAAAGGTGGAAAATGATATCATACAAAAGAGAGTGGCTTGACATGCTGGCGGATTGTTCTATAATTTCGTCTGATGAGTGGTGAATCGTGGGACTATCATGAGATTCCATGGAATTCCTTTAATGCGTATAGCCCTACTTAGTCATTTTATAAATATGGCGCGAAGACAAAAACGGGCACAAATATTTTTCCGCAAACCCCCACCAGCATATGTCTCTTTCGAAACCGTGAGGCAGGTGCTGGAAAATTGTGACTTTGAAGAAGTGAATGTTGACGGGGATCACTTCGTGTACTCTCCCAAAAGCAATATGGAGGTACAAAAAATGATTCGTGCAATAAGCGGACGGAAGGTAGGAAGGAATTATTTCGAAAGGATCCGGCGAAACATTATGCGGTTTTGCCCGGAACTACTTGGAGGTCGAAGATGAAAAGTAAAACCCTAAAGGACTATCTTAAGCAGAAATATGATGTCAGGTACATAGAAGAAGAAGACTGCTGGTTTGCCGAGATAGAAGATTTGCCTGGATGTATGACGCAAGGGGACACATACGAAGAAACTAAGCGGTTAATTGAAAGCGCTCGCCGTCTATGGATCAAGACAGCCTTCAAAAGAGGAATACGTATTCCCGAGCCTGGAGAAAGAACGCAGGCTTGCCAAGTCCAATATCGGCTTGAAATACAACCAATCCGCAGGAAAGAGCTAGTTCCATCCCGTGCGCTGGCGGCATAAATGAGTAATACTCAGGCGGAGAAGGGTTCTGAAGCAAAAATCCGCAGAGCTTATGATGCACTTATTAGGACTCTGCAGTTAGAGGCTATTTGCCTTCACACAGGGAAAGCCTCTTTTGCCTCTAAATTCCCGCCGCCGCCTGGTGAAGTCTTGCCGCTCGACCTCGAAAGGTCAGCAGAATACAAATCTACCGAGAAGGGGTTTACGGTCAGGCATACGTATAAGCTTGACATAAAGAGAGGGGAATCGGGAAAGCGCTACGCGCGGATAGAGTGTTCTTTTATAGTGGAGTACCGCTCTGGGAAACCAATGACCGACGAACTCTTTGAGATATTCGAGAAGGTCAATCTTCCCCTCAATACCTGGCCTTACTTCCGGGAGTTCGTTCAGAATTCGACAGTACGGATGGGTCTTCCGCCCCTGGTACTTCCTGTATTTCAAGTCTCCCGGTAGTCAAGAATTAAACCTTCAAGCCCCCTTGCGGGGCTTTTTATGTTAGCTGGTGCAAGGAAGCTTTGTGTCTACCCTTTCCTTCTCAGCGCGATGAAGCATGGTTCGGAGTCGTCTGAGCCGGTGCAGCGCAGCGCCACAGGAGTGAACTTCTCGTTTACAAGGAAGGGGACAATCCGCTCCACAAACGTCCCGGCATCTATCTCGATCTCCACCGGCAGGCTCTCTGCGTTTGCCTCAAGGAAGCGGTTGCTGTTCGGTCGGTAGCCCTGGCCCTCGGCATCCAGGAGCCGGACACTTTCCACATAGTCCACGCTCCCCTTGCCCGTTTCCTCAGGCATCACCTGCAGTGTGATGATGACGAAGCGGGTGCCCCTCGGCGCTTTCTCTCTCTTTGTTTGGGTTTCGAGTACCTTTGTTTCCGCGACCTTCATCATCCTGAACTGCAAGGGTCCGCTTTGCGCCCACGAGCCAAGCGTAACCAGATTGGTTTTATCGGGCGGCGGATAATTGCCGATCGAGTCGGCCCTGCCGCAGGTTACGGCAGCCAGCGCCACTAATAAGAAGAGGGTTTTGAACGATCCTGCTTCAATATTCATATCCGAAGTTGATCTTCCACTGGCCTTTCTCACGAACCAGCCAGGTGCGGTTTTCTATGCTGACACGGGAGAAGCGATGCGCCTTTATCTCCTGTGCCATCCGTTTTGCGAACCATGCGTCGAGTTTGTCTTCGTCGCCCTTGTATTTTCTATATATGTTTTTGCGTTTGGCTTCCTTGGAGAGACGTTTGTCCAGTTCGTTCAGGTCAGGTACTCGGAAGCTTACAAGCGTCAAAGCTTCATCGCCGCGCTGTTCCAGCTCCTTGATGCGGAAGTTAGACTCCGCGCTCCAGGCCTTTTGCAGTTCCCGGGTTTTTAACGTGTGTTTCATGCCGAAGCTTGCGCTTTCTTCGAAAACGGCCTTCGGAACGTTAAAGCGGCTCTTTTTGGAAAGCATCCGATAGGCGGTTTCGGTTTTACCGTCGATTACGGCCTGCCAGAACCGGGTCGTTGCCTCACGAATTGCTTCCTTTTCGTTAAAGCAGGCAACTGTAAGAAAAAACACGGCGCTTAACAGTAAAACGATCCGTTTCATTCGATTTCTCCTCTTAGTATTTACCAATCCACCCAACTATAACCGGATCGGCGAAAAAATCAAGCTTTTAGGCGTTGATTGTCCTGGTTAAGGAACACCTTATCTGACCATTACTAATCTAGCTGTCTGAGTACAGCTCTCCGACTGGAACCTCAAAAAGTAGACGCCTGCCGAGAGCGGCTCTCCTGCATCGTCGGTGCCGTCCCAGGTCAGGGTATGAGCGCCCGGGCTTTGAGGACTATCCAGAAGCGTCCGCACCTTCCGGCCAAGCGGATCGTAGATTGCTATCCGAACCTCGCTTGATTTGGGCAGTTGATAGTTGATCAAGGTTCTATCCGCAAACGGGTTAGGCTCAGGCTCTGAGAGGATAAAGGTCTCTTGAGAGGGTTCCTTCTCTTCAATACCGACATCGGGTTCCAGCTTCAGAAGACAAACATCCCTATCCCTCGGGTCCAAGAATTCCATCCATCCTGCAACGATGAAACTGCCATCAGAGGTCTCGCATACTGATTGGGCCTCATCCCAACCTGTCGTCCTTCCATACGTCCTTGTCCAGAGGATCCCACCATTCTCATCAGTCTTCATGACATGAACATCATAGCTTCGTGGACCTGAGAACTTCTTGGACCCCGCAATCATGTAACATCCGTCAGAGGTCTCGCAGACTGAATTGCCGTGACCCACGCCATACGTCCTTGCCCAGAGGCTGTCCCCGTCGGCATCTGTCTTTAGGAGTAAAATTTCATATCCAATGCCCAGATAGTATGAGCATCCTGTGATGATGTAATCCCCATCAGAGGTCTCGCAGACCGAAGCGCCGTAATCATCATCTGCGGGTTCTCCATACGTTCTGGTCCAGAGGCTGTCCCCGTTGGCATCGGTTTTTATGAGATAAATCTCTATTGAAGAAACCACCTCCGAAAAGATGTACGTGGATCCTGCAATGATGTAGGAACCATCAGATGTCTGCTTTACTGAAGAGCCTCTAGTCCAGCCTGACTCTCCATAGGTCCTTGTCCAAATGGTATCTCCATTGGCATCGGTCTTTATAAGGTAGACCTGCTGAATCTCACCTGTACCGACCGAGGCTGTATACCCTGCAATGATGTATCCCTCGTCTGGGGTCTGTTGCACTGAAGAGCCTGAGTCCCAACCTGTGTCTCCATAGGTCCTTGCCCATAACGTATCACCGTCCGCATCGGTCTTTAGGAGCCAAACGTCGGCTTCACCCGCGCCAAATGATTCCGTCCATCCTGTAACGATGTATCCGCCGTCGGATGTCTGCTGCACTGACCAAGCTTGGTCCCACTCTGACCCCCCGTATGTCTTTGTCCACAGGGTGTCTCCATTGGGGTCCGTTTTTATGAGCCAAACGTCGGGTTCACCCGCGCCAAACGATTTCGTGTATCCTGCAACGATGTAGGAGCCGTCGGATGTCTCGCAGACTGAATGGCCCTCATCATAATCTGGGCCTCCATACGTCTTTGTCCACAGGGTGTCAGGGGGTTGGGCAGCAAAAAGGGTAGCTCCCCAAAGGAATATCACTATCCCTAAAAGGGATGATTTACTATGTTGTTTGGTCATGATTCCTCCTTCATTCCCGGTTTTGTTTCTTAGCGAGCAAGCTGGCGCTTCTTTTACGCTGAAATCTGAAGTGCCGCTCCTGGTAATGAGATTATGGGCACTTATTTGGGATTTGTCAAGGGGGGGCGAGAGTCGAGATGTCTTGGACTCTCAAGGGTATGGGGGCGTTATTCTTCGCCCTTGAAGACGATACGCCACTCGGCGTCTTCCTTTAGGAGCTGGGTGCTTTCCTGTATCTTCACAAGTGGAATTTCACCCTTCTTTAAGGCCTCGGTTTGCCAACGGATCATGAATAGGGCGTATTCGTGCCCTTCAAGACCCAGGCGCTTGGCTTCGGCGTATGCCTCGTCCGGGAACCAGGTGGGGTCCGGGATGGTAAGGTCAAGAGAAACAATAGCTTGCTTGCGGTTGAGAGATACGTTGCCGACCTCTATCCGGGTGTTGGGATAGTATGCCTCCCAGTATTCCTTGACCTCCTGGATGTTTGTTCTGCCGAAGCCCACCTTTTGCGCGTACTCCTCGTAGGTGATAAATGCCTGGCTTTTTTTATCCAGCATGTTGTAAGCGGACCGTGTCTCGCCTCGGTACAGGTAATTCCAGTATCGTTCCGCCTGCTGGCGCACGATTGGGGCTTCCTCCTTATTCGGACATCCGGCAAGCACAAGGCAGATAAGCGCCGCACACACAAGCAAGAGCAGATTACGCTTCATTTTTCCTCCGGGTTGCATTCATAGACAATCTGAAGCATACAAGAGAGCGTCGGTTCGTCAACCTCCTCAGAATACTAATCGCCACCGGTTATTCTCAAGAATCCAAGTCATCTTGAGCCGTAACTCCCGGGTGGGCAGGCGGTTTTCCTCCAGTGCCGTTGTCATCTCCCGTAGCATCCAAGCTGCCTCATCATCAACTTCGATCTCTCCTGAGTCCAACTGCGCCTGTAGGCTCGCCTGAAGCGCTGCCAGAGCCGGCACGAGCAGTATGACGGTCACCGCTCCTTCCTTGCGCTTTGCCTCTATCCCGAGGATGGTTAGTTTTGCTTTTTCGGCGAAAGCTTCTTTGAGTTCGTCATTTCCTTCGTCCTCAAGAGGCACGAATCTCATCGACTCGCTGAACTCCTGGGGAGTGACGCTGGCGCGGGAGCTATCCGAAAGCATCCCGTACGCCTCTTGTATGTGGCCTCGAAACACGGCCTGCCAGTACCTCTGGGTCAGTTCTTTAAGCACGGGCTCGGGGTCTTCGTTACAGGTTGCGAGTCCCGCCGCCACAATTCCCATGAGCAGAAGATTAAGGATTTTCTTCATAAGCTACTCCTAACGCTCTGCCTTAAGATAGTCGAAGTTTGCCGGAAGTCAAGTTAATGCTCCTTTTGCCCTTCGGGCAAAAGATCGCAATAAAGATAAGAAATGGGCAATCGATAGGCCCTTCCGCGATCTTTTCGCTTCGAGCGAAAAGAAGCTTTTATTTGGGGTCCCCATTCGAACGGTTCCGTTCGAATGGGGTATTAATTCGTCAGGTTTCTATTGTGTTCTTCACGAACCCCATCACAATATGATCATGTTAAAAGGAAAGGAGGTCAGTGGATGACTCCTAAAAAAACACAACTAACGCCCCTTGAGGAGCTTAGCTTTGCCCTCACGGATTATCCCTGGGACGCAGAGGTGGCTGCAAAGCGTGTACAAGATGCATTCGGCTGGTCAGCGCTTGCTTTATACTCGCTCCGGGTGGATACCTCGGCGGATTCTGAGTCGTTCGAGGCATACCCGATGCTTGTTGTGGATATTGTGGATGGTGAGCCGCGCGTGATTCCTTTAGCGCTTTCCGCCGTCCGTGAGGCACTGAGCGATCTCGACGAGGAGACGCGGAGCGCGGTTGATGATCACCTGGACGCTCTAAAGAAACGTCTGGCTCAAATAGAGAAGGCCAGCCAGGAATCACAGACCGCGACTACCGAGGTGGGTACTGAAGGGGCAGAAGATGCAAAGACTGAAGCGGAACCTCAAAGTGAGACCCAAGACGAACGGGGTCCCCGGCCGAGTGCGAAGCAATCGGTTGGGGTAAAAGACGAACGGGGTCCCCGCTCGGATACGAAGTATTCGAGTGGGGTAAATTCCGAACGTCTTGATGCCGCTGAGCGGATCGTCGAGCGCCTGGCGCACCAGGGGCGGCTCTTACCGGCATGGGGACGCGAAGCGCTCGTGGGCTTCATCGCCGGACTTTCCGATGAGAAGAGCCTTTCGAATGAGGGCTTTGAGCCGATCTCCCCGCTGGATTTCTTCACGGGGCTTCTTGAGTCCTTGCCTGCGCTAGTTCCTCTATCGGAGTTCGCTTCTCCCCAAGCTCGTGTGGATAACTCCTTCGAGTCGTTGGGGCACAAAATAACTCAAATGATCAAGTAGAGGAAACTCGAGATGATCCAAGCTTACCATTTTTGTAAAAACACAACCCCTGGAAGTCCATCCGGGGTCCCCGCAGCGTTGCGAAGCAACGGTGTGGGGTAAAAGGAGGTTAAGCATGGTGGAAAGTTACGGAGTAACCGTAACAGAACTGGCCGGAGGCAATCTCTTGGCCGGATCGCACCCGGTGGTGCTTTATCCCATCGTAGTGGGGTTAAATGCGGCCAACGATCTCTCCACCGGTCAGGTGCTCGGTCGCAAAACCTCAGACAACAAATACTACAAGTGGACACCCGCGGGCACCGCTTACGCGGATGAATCCATCGGCACCGGCGACGGGTCAAAAAAGACCTTCTTCGCTACCCTGGCGAACCCCGCAGTCAGCCCCGGTTCGGTGGTAGTTGACGCGGTGTTGCTCGATGACTCGACCGAGACCTTTTCTGACAACGGTAAGGGCGGCCTTATCGGGAGTGCCGGAGGCGACGGTATCGTAGACTACGCAACGGGCAAAATTGTCGTCACCTTCTCCCAAGCAGTCAAGAACTTGGAATTAGTGAACGCCGACTACACCGGTGGCCTTGACGGCACCGAGGTTCCCCGTGCGATCCTTGCACGGGACACCGACGCCACAGAAGAAGATGTTAACACCGTTGCCTACTTCCACGGAGAGTTCAACGAGGACAAGCTCGACTGGAACGATGCCAGCGATCCCCAGATCGCTGATGCAAAGCGCAGGCTCGCCGAGCACGGAATCTACGTAAAGAAGATCGGTTAGGAGGTTAAGATGACTGATCTATTTCACTGGCGTACACTGACCACCGCCATCAACGAGATACCTGCCGCACCATCGTTCCTTACCGATAAGGTCTTCAAGACCAAGGTCCAGGCTTTGGCCGAGGAGATAGACGTTGACGTGGTTGTGGGCGGGAAACGCCTGGCTCCGTTCGTCTCGCCGGTCGAGGGCGGCATCGTCGTAGCAGAACTCGCACGCAAGATGCAGTCTGTAAAAGCGCCGCGCCTTCGTCCCAAGAAGGTGCTGGCCGCAAACGATCTTTTATCGGTTCGCTCGCCCGGAACCGCACTCTATCTCGGAGAAGGCGGGGTAGACGAATACAAGAACCAGCGCATCGGTGTTGAACTTGCCGATCTGAAGAACATGATCGTGCGCACCACCGAGTGGATGGCCTCCCAGAGTCTTCAAGGAAAACTTACCGTCCAGCAGGAAAACATTTCCTTCGAGATAGACTACCTTCTGCCGGAGAGCCACAAGCCCGTCCTTACCTCGGGCAACTACTGGGACGAAGAGACCTCCGATCCTGTGCAGGACATCCTCACCTGGAAGCGGCTCATCTCATCCGACACCGGCTATACCGCGGACGTTGCCATCGCCGGCACCGACGCGATAGACGCCCTTCTGGGTCACTCCAAGGTGCGCGAGATTCTGAACTACCGCAACTTCAACGTGGGCGAGATCTCGGTTGGGCGCTCCAACTACATCGGCAGGTTGGTGGGCGTTGACATCTACGAGTACGACGCCACCTACACCGACTCGGCTGGCGCAAGCCAGAACTTCATCGATCCGAAATCATTCATCATGGTGGCCTCCGATGGCCCGTTCCGCATGCACTACGCCCTGGTCTACGATCTGGACAATCAGGTGGCGGTGGCTCAGCCCTTCTTTGCAAAGAGCTGGACAGAGGCCGACCCATCCATGCTGTGGGTGCTGGCCGAGTCCCGTCCCCTGCCGGTTCCTCACTGGCCCGAGTGCATCATCTACGTCCCAACGGTAATCAAACCTGTATAGTGATGGCCGGCAGGAGAACTCAAAGTAAAGGCTCGGTGCGAACCGTAAAGGTCCGTTTCCTTCGGCCGGTGAAGATGGGCGGGAGCTGGCATCTTGTAGGCGAAGGGATCGTTCTTTCCGCAAAGATCGCGCAGGAGTTCCTCAGACGAGGGCTCGTTGAGAAGCTGAAAGATTCTAGTGGGGGATAAAATGAGATATCTCACAGTAGACGAAGTCAAGGCAGCGGTACCCGCAGACGTGCTGGCGCGGCTTACGGACGACGACGTATCCCATTCCATCACCGAGAAGGTCATAGACGATGCCAAGATCGAGACCGCGATACTCTGGGCCGAGGCGTACGTTGATGCACAGCTTGCCAAACGCTACATCGTTCCTTTGGACCTTACGGCGATTCAATCCGAAGGTGCACGCGATCTCGTAAAGGAAGCCTCGCTTCAGATGACCGTATACCGGCTCTACGCCCGTGTTGAACAGGAAGGCGTGGCAAAGGACAAGCGAGAGCTTGCCGATAGAACCCTTACCGATCTCGCCTCGGGCAAGATAGAACTTCCCGGAGCCGAGCAGCGCGCCCGCGAACGCATCAGATACAGGGCACCGAAACCGCGCTTCTCGGTCAACAAAGAGGATTAAGATGCTCCTTTTTTCCTTCGGAAAAAAGATCGCAGGCGAGCAAGCGGCCAACAGCCTTCGGCTAACGGCTATGGGAGCGGATAGCATAAACGAGAGAGTCCGTTCGGGGTCCCCGCAAGAGCGTGAAGCGGTCTTGTGGGGTGAATGTCCGGGGTCCCCAAGGCGGAGCGAACGACCGAAGGTCGTGAACGTCGCCCCCTACGAAACTCTTCACTTCAGCGACCGACGGTCGTCTGCGAACTTTTCGCCGAAGGCGAAAAGGAGCACAAAATGAGTCTTCCCTACGGACCGATAATGCGGGGCCTTCGAGTCTCCTGGTGCTACGACCGGGTGGAGGAAGGCCTGACCGCGCTGGAAAACCCGTTCCAGGCGATGGTGTTCGCACAGGGTTCGCGGGTGATCGGTCGCGAGAGGCTCGATCCCAGGGTCGCCACCCTTTCCCAGGGACCAACCGCGTTGCTTCACGTGAGTTCGATAACCCTGTCCAACGCCCGCGGCTACGGCGGTCCTGAGGTAATTTACCGCAACGGCTCGGACGGAATAACCCATACCGGAACCGGAACCGAAGAGGTTTCACTCACCGGCACACACTCCGGCAACAACCGCTACGTTCTGGAGATTACCGAATCGGGTACTGTAGGAACCGACGGCTCCTACGAACTCAGAAAGACCCCTTGGACAGGCTCGGATTGGGGGACTGAGGTTCCCGTTTCCTCCGGTTCCATCCCCGCAGACGGCAAGATCGAGGTGGGCAACGGCTCTGTCTTCGAGTTCACCCTTAACGAAAACGTTGTCCAGGGCGACACCTACTCCTGGGAGACCGAGGCGTACAGGGTGACCAACCAGCAGATTCGCAACGCCACAGTACTCATAACCGCCTATATCTATGCTCAGACCGAGGAAGAGGTGATCGGCTCCGGTGGCTATCTGGATCAGTTGATGCTCATGTTCCACAGAAAAACCCTGGCCGCCGAGCTCTACGACGGTCACTTTGAGGAGGTCACCGAGGAGATGAACGGAATGAGCGTTACCCCGGAGATCGAAGGAGAGCAGACCACCTACCGCATAACCTTGTCCCTGCAATACACGGGCAAGGTGTTCATGGCCGAGGTCTCGCCGTTGGTGACCAGATTTGAATACGATGAGCCGGAGATAACAGGGCCTTGAGGCCAGGGATGAGATTAATTAAAAAAAGGAGGAAGAGTTATGTCTACAGAAGACCGCTACTCAGTGGCCGAGTTCGCAAGGCGCTACAAGCTTGCAGAGGAGCAGGTCCCGGCGTTTTGCGAATTGCACGGGGTTTCGCCGGACGAGGTCGTAGCCCGCGAAGAGTTCCGTAAGATGCTTGAGCGCTTCAACGCCTCTGCGGGTCCTTCACAAACCCCGGCTCCAACTAAGCCTCCACCGGAGGTTAAGGAGGAAGTAATGGCAAAAGAAAAGAAACAGTCCCTCAGCCGGTGGGCACAAGAGCGAAAGCTGACGCGCCCGCGCGTAGCGGTGCTTTGCAACGCTATGGGCTGGGACGAGCAGACGAAGATCACTAAGGCTGAACTCCAGGCCGCGATCAACAAACACCTTCTCAACAAGGGGCTTAAGCCCCTTGCCCCTAAGGAGTAACAGATGCCTATAAAAGATTTACCCGGCTACTATCCTACCATTAAGGAAGGCGGGCTTGGCGTTCTGCCGCCTTCGCTGGCCGGACTGTTCTGTCTCGTAGGAACGTCAGAGCAAGGCACAACGGACACTAAGTTCACGGGCGACGTAGGCGACGTTCTGGACGAATACGGATACGGAATCCTGACCGCGCATGCCTACGATGCGTTCTGCGCCGGTGCGAGCCAGATAGGCATCGTTCGCGCGACCGCGGCCAAGGTTGCAACCGACATCACCGTGCCGGAGCAGAAGATTTACGGAGACCCGACCGGCGGGGGCAAGGCAGTAGTTGCTACCGGTTACGTTTCGCCGCACACACAGGTCGGCTACAACCGCCGCTATCGGCTCCGCATCGTCAAGGGCGGCTCGTTTACTACCGCTACCTATCAAGTCTCGGCAAACGACGGTCTTACCTGGAGCGCGGAAAAGAGCTTCGCAGTTACTACCGCAGGCCCGCCGAAAAAATCCAAGCTCGAACTGGACAACGGCACGTACATCGAGTTTACCGAAGACACTATCCCTGCCGATAGCTTCGTTGCCGGCGACGAATACCGCTGGTGGTGCTACGAACCGCGCGCTACGCTGGATGAAATAATCACCGCGTGTGAAAAAGCCGCTGCATGGAAGGATCCTACGTCGGGGATGGGCTTCGAATACGTTTACGTTTCCAACCTGCCCGCCGAGATCTGGACTACCCGGGACCAGACGACCGTCACCAACTTCTGGACCGCGCTCATCACCATCGCCGAGAACCTGTGGACAGACGAACAGCGCCCGATCTTCTTCATCTGCAACGCGCCACCCATGCTGCCTTTGAAGGATGCCGACGCGCTCGAAGAGGTTGACGACTGGATAGATCTTCTCGTCGCCTGTGCCGGTGCCAAGAACTCGGCCCGGCTCGTCGTGAACGCGGCTCAGGCCTCGTTGACCGATACGCGCGGTGCTCTGCAACTCCGCATGGCCGGTGGCTCCGCCGCAGGACTCGTCTCCAAAGCGGACCTTCATCATTCCATCGGCTGGGTGCGCTACATGAGCATTGCCAACTCGCTCGCCATCTATCCTTCGAAACCTCCGTTCGCGATTACGGGCGAACCGCTCGGCGCCGGCGATGATATCGAAAAGACCTTTACGGGATTCCTGGCCAAAGCGCCAGTTTTGCCATGGACGGTCGTAATTACCTCCGACGATACTTCGCCTGAGGAGTTCGTGGATGGCGGAGACGAGATCCTCTACGATTCTACTTCTGGAGCGGTTGCAGGTTGGATACGATATGCGACCGGTGAGTATTCGGTGACCTTTGCTGTAGCTCCGGCAACGGGCAAGACCGTTTCCGCAGACTACGAATACGTTACCAATGCCGTGATGAGTCCTTCGAACGTTGCCCGGCTCAACGACGCACGGTATCTAAGCTTCCGCCACTTCATCGGCTACGGCATCCGGTTTGCCGACGACTGGACAAGGGCTTCGCCGACCTCGGATTACTACTGCATCCGCTTCCGCAGGATAATGGACGAGTCCGTGCGCCAGGTAGGCGTAGCGAACATGCCCTACGTCAACTCGCCAGGTATCAGCGAGAAGGACATGGGCGCTTACAAGGCCGATCTCTCAAGGCCCTTGGAGGCAATGAAGGTAACCGAGGAAGATACCGACAAACCTATCATGAACTATGTGCTGACCCTGCGTCCTGACGCAAACATTTGGTCAAACGGCATAGTAAACTGCAAGGTAGAGATCGTGCCTACGCCGACCAAAAAGAAGCTTGTCGCCACGTTCCAGTTGACGACCGGCGTAAAGGAATAGGAGGCCGAAAATGGCAGATAGCATCCTTATCAACGGCAAGATCCACGACTGGACAGACGTAACCATCAAGATTGCCGCTATAGACTTTACCGGCATCACGTCCATCAACTGGTCGGCAAAAAAGGAAAAGGAGCTGCAGTACGCTGCCGGTTCAGCCCCGCACGGGATCGGCTACGGCCACCGCTCCTACACCTGCGACTTCTCCTTGACCCTGGAAGCCGCAGCCGAATTCGAGGCCATTGCCAGGGTAGCAGACAAGGATGCGTTGGATTACGCTCCTTTCCTCATCACCGTGGCCTACGCTGATAAAAAAGTAGGTTCAGACGGACTGATCGATAAGGAATACAACTGGCAGGTGGTTAACATCATGGACGTGGACGTTACCGACGTCAGCGAGTCTCTGGACGAAAGCACCAAGAAAATCGTGCGCAAATACACGGCAGTAGCCGGAAAGATAATAGCAAAGTAGACATCAAAGGGGCGGCCCTCGCGGCCGCCCCATAAAACGCGAAAGGAGAGAAAAAAAATGGCCAAAGAACAAAATCAAGCACCCATCACCATCAGTGTAGGTTCCGAAACATTCGGCTTCAAGGTGCCGGGACACGCGGAGATAAAATTCTACTACGACACCGGCTCGGAGTCGCTGTATGACGCCTCGCGCAACCTTATCATTGCTTGCTCCCTGGACCATATGGCGATCCGCAAGCTCATCGAGGCCAAGCCCGCTCTGGTTCCCCAGATTGCGGTAAACCTCATGCGCGTGGCAGGCACCGGCCTGGAGGTGAAGCTTGAAAATTTTCCCAAGCCCGGCGCCGGCAGCTAGATCGTAATGTAGTGCTGCAGGCCCAGGCAATGATAAGACACTACTTCGGCAAGGTCCCTGAGAACGAGCGCGAATTCTGGTTGAAATACGGCGAGGCGCTGTGGCTCGAAGAACGTTCCTCCAGGCGCCTCGCCGCCGCTATCGCTAAACTGTTTGGAGGATGAACGTGGCATTAAAGAATAAATACGGGTCAATTCTCGAAAGTTTTTTGTTGGTTTATGAAGTTAGAATGAATGAAACTGGAGACAGGGGGGGCTATATTCCGAACCAGAAAAGAAAGGAGCGCCAGCAACATGAAAAAGTATGAACAGAATGTTACCGCGTGGCTCAACAGCACAAGCGTAGTGGGGTAGAGTATATGAAAGAGCCACAGAAATTTGCATATTGGTCTGAAGATGATTTTAATCCCAGCAACCGACCAAGAAACACAAGTGTAGAATGGTGGAATGAAAATTATGTTGCACCGGCGAGGAGATATAGAGAAAGTTACAGCCGAAAGACGCAAGAAGAGAAAGAACAGGAGTGGGAGAGTTACCCCGATCCTTTGCTTAATCCGGGTTGCCCACTTTATTGGTTCGGTGGTGCTCAGGACCCAAGCTTAGTAGAGGTTGAGGAATTGGATACGGCGGAAGAACCGGAGGATCAGACATCAAATAGTTCTCGTTTAGCCGAAGACGATAGTAATTATCCTGATCTAACCGGTATTGATCTTTTGATAGAAACTGCACCTAGTGATGCTATTCGTTTGCAATTGATTGAGGAACGCAACGCATTGATGTTTGGTGATTCTGTTGATAATTATTTGAAGGAAATACAAGAATGGTATTTACAGATCACAACGGTTGACACATCATGGTATCAATACCGGATGATGTCTACGCCCGACAGCATGTTACCTCCTTTCCTTCAAGGGGGTTGGGAATGGGATTTCGAGATGTTCAAATCTTCTCAGGAATTCTTGAGGCAAAGGGAAGAAGAAAAGGCGAGTTTAGAGGCGCAAGCTCAATTAGAGGAAGCTCAGCATGCATACGAAGAATCTTTGGTGCCTCAGCCAGATGTAACGGGAGCAGGAATTCCGACTAGGGGGGAGCTAAATAAAATATTACAACAAGAGCAGCATGCTTTGAGGGGGTGGAGATCGTCGCCTGCTCCTGTTAGTGAACTCAGGTTTATATCCAAATTTGAAGCCATAAGAGCCCTTGAACAATATTTCTTGAGAGAAGAAGAAGGTGCACCAGGGGATAAGATTAATTGCTTGCTTAGGGTCGGGCTGATAGACTTTATACCGACTGCTGAGGAGATGAATCAGGTGAAGAAAGGCGACCTCTTCTCTCTTTTCTATTCAGGAGAGCCAGATGTACGGAGAGATATTAAACAACGTTATATGACCGACGATGAATACGCCTTGGGGATTTTAAAGAAACAATTAGAAAGTTGGTATAGACTACCAGAAGAGGAAAGATACAAGTGGATACCTGAGTATACCTTTAAGGATATTGAGCTATATTTACAACAAGTAGCGGATTGGAAAAAACTTACGGATAATGCACCATTGCCGGTTGGTCACAAGTGGTGGTTTGGGAATCCTATTAGGATTGAGCGGCCTTTTTTGTATGATTTCAACCAGCAAGGTCCTTTAAACTATGTTCCTCCAGAAAATGAGGCTTTTAATGTAGCATCATCTCCTGGTTTTGGTTTACCTCTTGGCGGTTTTGGTGCAGGCTTTCTTGGGATGCCAGCGGGTGGTGGTGGCAAAGCCGAATCTTCAAGCCTCAGCTTGCCTTCGTTCCCTTCGGTGAGTTTACCCGGTTTGGGTGGAGGACCTTCAGCGTTGCCTTCTCCTGTCGGTCTTGGAGGGGTTGTCGGCGGAGTCCCTACTACACCTTCTGTCGACTTAGCCAACATTGGATGGGACGGAGCCGCGATGCCCACACCATCATTAGGGTTTACCGGTATAGGCGGTGGAAGTGCACCCACCTCGCCATCTCGCGGAGGTTTTGGAGGTGGCGTTACCGGCGGCGGCGGATTCAACCTCGGCGCAGGCCTGGGTGCAGGGGCGTCGGCGACACCGTCTTTTGCCGTGTCGGCAAGGATTCCTTCTACCGACCGATTTATACCGGCTCCCATCGGTGGACCGCAAGCCGACTACCCCAATATCGGCCTGGGTACGACCCCATTAAATCAGATGAATGCACCCCAACAGTCGCAGCAGCCTCAAATGCAGCCCCAGCAGGTTGTTAGAATGATTGTCAACAGGCACGAAACCATCAGCAAGAAAAAGCTCGAACAGTACGTTACCGCCTGGCTCGAAAGCCAAAGTAGAGTGGGGTAGGGTAGAAATGGAAGTGAATGAAGAATATCTAAGACGGACAGGTATCCCTCCCGGGTATTATAACAACCCGTTGCTAAGTTCACCTTATTCACCTTGGAGACGGGCAATTCTGGAGGAGCAGCAGCGGATGATGATGAGAGAGATCGATCCTGAAGGGGTTTTACGTGAACTCGAAGAAGAGCGAAAGAAACAGATACATGAAATTAATGAGTTAGAGATGGCACACCCCGGAATAAAGGAAGATTATGAGGCATTGGCGGCTCTTCAAGGAGTTAAACTGCCGCCGACTATCCACGGTATTTCCCCAGGGATAAAGAAACGGTCAATGAAAAAAACCATCAGGCGTTTTAAGAAGCACGTCCACAGGAAAGTAAGAAAAAATGAGAAATTTATCCCTCTTTACCAAATGGAAATAATGGAGTTAAACCAGATAGACAAGGAGATACTTGAGGTTAAAGAAGCATTGGGAGTATTGACACCGGAGGATAGCGCAGACCTGGCCTGGTTCCGAGGCAGTCCCGTTATTTGCGTACTTGAGAAACCAGGAAAGAAATCCTTAACAGATGAAGTCAACAAGTTCGCTCAAGATATCTGGGAATTTGGATGTTTGGATGCCGGGGATTGGCTAGACATCTGGATTTCTGATAACCCCCAAGAAAGAAAAGCGAACAAATTACAGGCGGTTGAGTCAATCGAATGGGATATCAAACAAGAGACACAGAAACTGATTGACTTAATTAATACTGATCTAGAAAATCTGAGTCAAACGGAATATGACGCTTTAAGGCAACACCTAGGACAGGATCCTAAGGAGTTGAAGCAAGAATTGCTTCATCCGTCATTTGGGGAACACTTATATGAGGGAGCCAAGGGGTTTATTATGGGAACTCCTCTGGGGCTTGCTACTTTAGGCCAGAGTCCATATCAAGGATTTGGGAACTTAGGTATGGTTACGCCTTTTGATGTAGCCTACAACAGAATAAGGGACAGAAAATTTCTTGCTCCCCGTCTTATCGGCATGGTCGCCGGAATGGCAGCAACATTTGCTGTAGGCTCGGAGATGAGTGCTTTAGCACAAGGTGGAACTGTCACTTCGGCCTCTCAAGTAGGAAAGGGAATGAGGTTGCCCGCAATCAGACAAAACACATTGCCCATGTTAGCAAGTGAGTGGGATGAATTTGTGAAGGCCAATTCACTCCTCCATTTTTCGAGTGGGATAGCTGCTTCAGCTCCACAGGCGGCTACTTCTTTAAGTGGCACTTTTGTTTCTTCACCTTTACTCTTTACAAGGGGCTGGCATCTTTCGACTGCGAATTTAATGAAAGGATTAGAATATTATGGATACGCCTTAAATACAAGGGATGTATACAATTTACTCTCGGCGGCAAGTGAAAGCAGACGCATTGTAGAAAGTGGGAGGGAGATATCAAGAAAATCCCCGCTTCCACCTTTTCCTTCTACTTGGGATTTATTCTCGGAAAGACAAGTTCCTGTAGGAATTGAATCTGTCGACGAATGCCAGATTGACAGGATTTCAATTGACGGGGGACCGTTTTTGGACTTCACCCAAATCAGGCAAATGCAGAAGAAGGCAGAGGCGCTTGAGATTCAGGAGAGGGCAGAGAGATTAAGTGAAATCCTGCACCCGGAGCCTGAACCGTCTCCACTTTTTAATCTTCAGAATTCATTGAATCAGCAAAACTACGGGCAAGGCTTGAATCTGTCCAACGGCGTACAGCTGCAGCCTTTCGGCACCGGCGACTTTGGTCTTGATATTGTTGTGGAAGTGGAAGGGGTGAACGAGATTCCTTTAGACGAAAAATATTTAGATAGAATGCTGTGCGAAATTTTTGCAGAGTACTCAAGTCAATAACAAAGGAGGTTATTAATGGGATTTAAAGACGTTGCGAAGGTCGCGCAAAATGCGGCGAGCGGGATCACCGATGCGGTGTTCACCACCCACCGGTCGGGAACATTCTACACCTATACCGATTACCTGGTTCTTGAAGGTGGGGGGATTGAGGTCCGAATCCCCTTCCCCTGTCAGATCACGGTCAGCGGGAGATGCAAGATAGTGATAACCGAGGTTGACGGCTTAATTGATACGGTCAAGGAGGACATGGGGTTCTCGGGATACGACCTCAATATCAGCTTCGAGGCCGGGGATTACCGCAGGCCCTTAATCTCGGGCGGCGGGGTGGTCAAGGCACACAAGGTAATCTCGGCGCTGGCACTGCTCGTACGCAGCCATAAGGGCACGGTGTCCATAACCGAAGGCGTAGGATTGCACTTCAACAGTAAGAAAGTGCAGGACGTGGCGGAGAGCGCCAGCCAGGTGTTTCGCGGACAGGAGTCCTTGTTGGATCCGAGGAGCTCCCTGCTTTCGGACCTGGGGATAAGAATGGTGGTGCTTCAAACCATTGCGGTGAATCCTGTCAAGAACCATCGTTACCAGGTCACACTCACCGCGGTGGCCGAGATGGATGCCGATGCCGATTTGTTTCCAAACGAAGGTTCAGGAGGTTAATTATGGAGTATGATTCCGATCGCGGGTTTTTCCACTCTCTCAACCAGGGAGAGGATATCTGGCTTCTTGCCGAGCTTTATTACGGGGACGCCTCCTTGTGGCGGGTGATCTATCATGCCAATCTTAACGCGCTCGGCGACGATCCGGAAACGACCTCTCCGGGTTTAGAGATTTTTATCCCGTACCTCGATGTCCGGGAGGAAACTTGCAAGGTGGCGGGGTTTATTGCTCAGACCGCGGCCGATCCATCCTTTGATCCGGTGGTTCTTATGGTTACCGATCGCTATCAGGATCCGACTCTGTGTTTCGATCTTTACGAATACAATCGCTGGGATACAGATCACGTGCCCATAGTCGGCGACCGTGTGAGTTACTTTGCACGTGCGAGGAAACCTAATATGCGCAGGGCTCAGCGCTGGCGAGAGATATTCTACAGGGGGCAGTGATGGCGGTACTTCGGCCTGCTTTCCAGGTGACGATTACAAACGTCAATAAAGACGGCAAAGACGTGGGGACATACGATGTAAAAGCCATATCCCAGATTACGGTAAACCAGTCTTCGGAGAAGCCATGCGACAGCGCCGAGGTACACGTCCCCACCTCCAAGAAACCCATGATCAAAGACAAGGAAGGGAAGGAGGCAGAACTCATAACCCCCAAAGATAAGCTGGTGATAAAATTTGGATACATAGGCGAGAAGGCTGAACTGGTGACGGTTTTCTCCGGCCATGTGTCATGGGTCTCGCCCGAGTTGCCGCTGGTGATTAAGGCAGAGGATGCCTTCCGCAAGGCCAAGCACAATTACGTAAACAAGACCTACGGCACCGATAGTAATCCTATGTGGTACAGTGACATAGCCGTGGACGTGCTCTCAAAAGCAGGCCTTAAAGCATACATACCCACTCCCCAAGATGAAGAGGAAGGGGACTGTCGAACCAGCAGTCTTGAGTTAAAGGAACAAACGGTGGCCCAGGCAATGGCCAGGCTCTCCCAGGATACGGAGTGGATACACTTTTGTCTTCCCGGTACCGATGAGGTTTACTTTGGACCTCCATTTCCTTGTCGGAAAAACAAGAAATATCTTCCCAAGGATGCAGGAGCAGAATCATCCCGACTGCTCTATCGCATAGGTTCCGGTCGAGAAAAATCCAACGTTGAGGAAGGAAGCATGCCTTCTGCATCCTGGGGCAATATCATCTCCGCCAGCGACCTCAAGTATCAGAGCCAGAAACCCTACAGGCGTGTTACATGCAATCTGGTTGATACAAAGTACTCCTCGAAGTCAGTTGAAGGAACGGCAGAGGTGCCTGAAGAAGATAAGGAGTGCGAGGAGCAAGAGGTAAGCTTTACCGCGCACTACGATTTTAAGAAAAGCAAGGCGGAAAACGAGGCGGAGGCCATGCGCCGCGCCGAGGAGAGACTCGCTATGCTTAACTCCACCCAGTACACGGGAAGTTTTACTACCTTTGGCAACCCCGGGCTGCGGCATTCCCAGATATTTAAGCTGGAGTCAGCTGAACATCCCGGAAAGATTAACGGTTACTACGAGGCAAAATCGGTCAGTTTCAACTATTCCCCTACCGGAGGATTCAGGATGACGGTTGAGGTCCGCAAGCCGCCGGATGAGTCGCGAGAGGGAGTAATGAGTGCATACGTCAAGGAGATAAAATGAGTTGCGACGCGGTCGCTTTATATTGGAGGTTTTATGAGTACGACATGCTTGTTTTATGTCGGGGGGTCTAATGAGTGACGTAAGAAAGCTGTTCCAGGAACTCTCGGACAAAGGCCTGGATGACGCCATCATCGGTACGGTCCAGGCTGTCCAGCAGACCACACCGGCGGGATGGGCGCTTTCCGACCGCATCCCCGGGTTCTGGTGCGACGTGCAGCCTGAGAAGGAGTCCGAGACGCTCTTGCAGCACGTTCCCATGCCGTTGCGGGTTCTCAACAGGGAGGGCGACAAGGACCTGGGGTTCATCCTGGTTCCTGAGAAGAACACCGAGGTTCTGGTTACCTGGGTAGACGGAAGGCCTACAATAGAGGCGTGCCAGAAATGGGAACGCATGATCCTTAAAAAGGGCGAGAACCTGTGGATCGAGATAGACGTCGAGGACAACATCTTCGTGCAGACCGCGGGTGCGGTGGACGTCAAGGTCTCCAAAACGGTAACCGAAAAGATAGACATCTCAAAGCACGTGAAATCGCCGCTCATCAAACTGGGCAAGAACGCCCCCCATCCGGTTGCGTTGGGCGACTTGCTGATAGGCTGGCTTACCTCTCACGTCCACAACTGTACAGCACCAGGTTATCCCAGCGGTCCTCCGGTGCCACCGCCCACTGGCCTGTTATCTAAAACGGTATTTACGGACTAGGAGTGGAAGTGATCCGCAGATTGCACGGATTGAATCATCCCACTCCCTTGATGGGAGGGGATAAAGGGGAGAGTGAGAACCGCTCTCACCCCCACCCTGCCCTCCCACATCAATGGGGAGGAGAAATCAGGAAAGGAGTTCCTAAGTGGTTGATTTAGGTAGAGATATAAAACTGGAACTCGACTACGACGACGGTCGTATCCTTGATGTAATTATAGAAGACGGGGATTTTGCTCTCCTGGAAGGGGAGGACTGCCTCAAGCAGGATCTATTGAACGAGCTATGGTGCCAGTACTACGACTGGGCGCTTGCCTTCAGTGTGGGCTCGCGGCTTCCGGAGTTCATCAACATGCCCATGGCCGGGATCGTTGTGGCCGATTTATACAACGCGATAAGGGAGCCGCTCGAGCGCGAGGACAGGCTCTTAGAGGGTCGTTATAACATCCGGTTGACCGAGGGCGGCTTTATCTGCGGGGTTTTTCCCCGCTCCAGGGTTCGCCCGCGCGAGATGTCGCTTGTGATAAGGAGGATGTCGTGAGCTTCGCTCACAATTCAAGATTCAAATTGCAAAATGCGGAGCGTCCCCTCAAGGGTGCAAATTGTTCCTCCTCCCTGGTGGACGGTCTCAAACCGGATAAAGGGGAGGGTGATAACTCTCACCCCCTCCCTACCCTTCCCCATCAAGGGGGAGGAGTAAAAGAGGAATCTGGAAAGTTCAATCGCAGTCTTTGCAATGGGGGTATGAGATGAGAGGGTTAGCAGCTATCTCCGCAATACATCCCCAAACCGTCCGCGGATCATACCCCAATCTGTGCAATCTGCGTAATCTGTGGATAAAACCGAAAGGAGGCCCAAATGAGTTTACACTTCAAGACTGCTAGTGAAGTTTTTAACGACATGAAGGCCCAGCTTGCCAACGAGGCGCCGCAGATCACCAACTGGCGCACGCGCGGCGTGGTGCGTTCCATCCTCATGGTGGTGGCCGCGGCCATCAGCCTGCTCTGGGACAGGATCAAGATGATGTATCTTGATCTCTGGGCGCAGTATGCGGACCGCACCACCCTGCGCCGTTACTACGAGCTGTGGGGGCATGACTGGTCGGAAGACATCGATACCGAAACGGCCCGCGAGGCCGTGCTGAGTTGGTACCGCCAGAAGGGCAAGGGAACAAAGGCCTGGTACCGCAGCGTGGTGCTTTCAGAGTACAAAGACTACGTGACCGACGCCACGGTCTCGATGCGCCAGCGCGGCCCGAACACGGTGGACATCGTCGTTTCATACAACGGCGGTCCGGTGCTCGAAGACGACACATTCTCGCTCGCCGCCATCCAGACCTTCTTCGAAGAAGACGCAAACAACGTGGTGGGCGCTGAAGTGCTGGTTAAATCGGTGGAGGCCGCATGAAGACCCACTTTTCAGTGTTGCTTTCCCCTCCCCTGGTGGGAGGGGACAAAGGGGAAGGGGGTCACCCCCACCCCAACCCTCCCCCATCGAGGGGGAGGTGGATTTGGAGGTAGCATGTCCAGATTCCGCTTCAATTTTGCGATACTCACGAATCGTAAGACCTTGATCACCCCACAAAGCAGCTCCGCTCCTTTGCGGGGACCCCGAGAAGTAGCGGATTCCAGAAAGGAGTGTGTCTTATGGGTAGATTTCGCTACACATTCGATGTCCTGACCAACCGCAAAACGTTCCGGGACCTGAAGGAAGATTCACCTCTGCGCAAGCTTATGGAGACCATCCGCACCGAGCTTTCAAAGCGTGAGTGTTCGATAACCGACGAGGATATAGGCACCGGAGACGGCACTAAGAAGCGGTTCTGGGGAAGCCTTGCGAATTACGGAATCAAGCCCTGCAGCGTTTCAATCCGCGCACTGGTCTCAGACGATACCACCGAGACCTTTACCGATCAGGGTAACGGTACCCTTACCTCCAACAAGGGCGGGGAAGGAACCATAGACTACAACGACGGCCGCTTCGACGTTACCTTCAACCTTGCTCCCAAGGCCACCGAGACCGTATCCGCTGATTATACCTACTTCTCCGAGTTCGTCTCCTACGGACTTAACAAGGTCTACGACGCGCGGTTCATACAATACGCCTGCGGCGATGATCTGGATAAATGGGGCGAGACGCTCGGTCTTCCCCGGCCCACCGCAGGGGAACCGCCGCAATACGTAGCAGATGAGGTCTACCGCGACGCTTTGCTTGCCGAGCTGCGCGACTTTACCGCCTCGCTCACCGCCGAGGCGATCAAGAAAAGGGTTGAAGAAATTGAGGGCGGCGTAGGATATGCGCCGGAGATTATAGAGCTCTACACGTTTGCCCCGGACTGGCCCATTGAGTGGGATGACGTAGATGCACCCTATACCACCTGGGTTCCGTGGGATAACCTGGTGGACTTCCTACTGGTGCTGACCTCCGAACCCACCGCAGAGCAGCTCGAAAAGACCGTCTCAGCAGTTCAGGAGACCAAGTTCGCACCGGCCCGCTGCTTTATCGTAACCGAGAATCTGGGCGGGTATTATGATCTCGTGAGGACAGTGGAGTAGGGATGGGGACGCCGTATACACGTTCCATTAGTCCTCTTGGGGTATCGTGGGATTACGTCTTCATCCATTCCTGCACATCCAAATATCCTCCGCCCATACTGAGTAAGAGTTTAGAGTATAGCGCCTTACGCCGTCACCCCGGGATTCCGCTTTCTTCTTTGTGCTTTTCAAGTCCGTTTTTTAAGAGACGGGAGAGGAACTCTTCCTTTGTAACCCGCTCGCCCTTGGCGCAGATTGCGTGCCAGGTGCGATCGAGGGTGTTCCAAAGCTCGTCTGTCACCCGGATCGCAAGGAGTTTGTTCCGCGGCTCCCCTGATCTTGGCCTAGCCATGTTAACACTCCTTTTTAAAGGGCTTGCACATGATCTTGAGACTCAACATAATAATATTTTAGTAAAAAACTTAGGTGTGTCAAGCTATACTCTGAGTGTTGTTCTCGCCGGGTTGTGTTTTGGTTTGGATGAGAACGTGAATGAACGATTTAGCAACCTTACACGAACACTTCGTGTTCGTGCGGGGACCCCGAATTTACACCCCACGCCTTCACTCCGTGCCCTGGATGGCAGGACGGGTGAAGCCGATGGGACCAGGAAAAGGAGGATTTAGATGAGCACACGTTTCAACCGCAACGACGCGAACGTTACTTTACCCCACGAAATCGCTACGTGCTTACGCGGGGACCCCGAAAGGAGGTATAGGTGAGTTCACGTTTTAATAGAAACGATGCAAATGTCCCTAATGACAGATTGTTTCCTGCCGACTTCCAGGTTGATCAGAACGCACAGGACGAGGATATCGGTCGGCTTGTCAAAGACCTTGGATGTTTGCCCTGCATCGGCGGGGGATTGGACGTAACGCAGAAGACTACTACGCCGCCGGTCGTGACGGTCTCGACAGGCTGGGCCTATGACATAGATGTCGACTACGGACGACGCATCACCGTCTCCTCGCCGCAGGACGTCGAGCTCCCCACAGATCTATACAACGTCGACCGCTTCATCGTCATCGCTCACAAGTTCGATACCGATACCCCGCGCAATGCACATCGTACCGGGGCAAGCTACGATACCCGTAAGAAGGATTCGTTTGAGATCACGGTCAAAACCTCTCTGGGAATCGGCGATATCTGCCTTGCCAAGTGCGTACAGCCTTCAGAGGGGGCAGAGATTCAGATAACGACCGAGGGGGTCAGGTTAAGCAGGGAGTGCAAACTCGTTTCTCAGGACAAGGTGCCGGGCGTTATTCCTGAAGGTGAAGAGGCCGCAGGTCCGCCGCCGCCCCCAGGCTCGAAACCGGAACTGCCCGACTATCCCAAGGGCCGGGACGTGCCCATGCCCATCATCCTCTCCGGCACGCGCAACGAGGAGGCATGGGGCGGCATCGAAACCATCATGCCGGAGGAGCTTGGCCGCACTACGGCCGCTCAATCCGCACTTACCCTTGAACGGGTGAACCTGAAGTCCGGCACTCCTCTGGCAGACGTCAAGGTCTGGATAGGTGATTGGGGAACCGGTATCCGCGATTCGGGCAATCACAAAAAGTGCAACTTCACCATGCCTACGGAATCCGGGGTCACCGCATGGAAAACCACGCCTACGCCTCTATGGATCACCGATCCGCCTGGCTATTATTATCTGGTCAAGGCCGACGAAAGCTGGCATTCCAAGATTACCGATTCGGGCGATACCTGGGTGATCTGCGAAGACGACCTGCCTGACGCCGCATCCGGCTCCTACTACATCTGCCCCTACGCGGAGATATACCGCTCCCAGGTGATCCCCTTCAAGAGCGACGCCGAGGTGGACACCACGCACCCACAAACCACGCGGTTTTACAACCGCATCGCCTCGCCCGTAGCGCCCGTAGTCGTCATCAAGGATCTCAACCTGGGCGGCAAGTACAAGATCAAGGTAGCGTCCGTGATCTCCGGTGACAACTATACCAAGTGGGCCGAGGCCGATTTTATCGTAGGCTCCGACCTCGTGGTTTGCTGGGAGCCCGCATCGAGTTATCTCAACGTGATCCCGGTAGACGGCGGCGTGGAGATTGTTATCCCCGCCCCTACCGGCGGGACCGAGACGCCGGAGGCCTACGAGCTGTGCTATACTTACGGTACGGACGCCGCCCCTGATCCGCCTACGCCGGACTTTAACAATGCGGAGCACCCTACCATTCGACCAAAGGAGCGCAAGATCAAGATAGACGCACCTCCTGGGCGCAAGGTGAAAGTCAAGGCGAGAGCTATCCGCACCCGCGCGGTAATGCGCTGCACCGGAGTGGACAAGATCATTACCTCCGAAGACGCCTACGTCACCGCCGGCGGCATCTCGCTGCGACGCAACCGCAAGGCCTTCACTGGACTTATAGACGAGACCCAGCTTCCTGAAACCGAGCCGGATAGCATCGTTCTCGTTGATGAAATCCCGCTTCCCAACCCGGTCTGGCCGGAGAAAATCCTTCTGTTTAATCCCACCGGTGAGTCAGAAACCGACTTCGAGGTCTACATCCACGGAGGCAACCAGAATCACACTTCAGGGCGTAAATTTCAGATAGGCACCGGCGGGGATGAATCTGAGGTAGGTCCCAGAGCTTCGCAGGAGAAAGGCATAAGCGATTACCGCATTACTGACGACACAATAAAGATTACGCTGAAGAACATCGGTTCTGCACCCCAGGACATTAAGTTGAGATACAGTGTTCAGTATCGTGAGGATGCGGAAGGTGAAACTGCATGAAGTGAGTTCCCTCAGTTCCAACTCCTCTCCCGGCGGGAGAGGAGAACCTTTTCCCCTCTCCCTTTGGGAGAGGGGAGGGGGTGAGGGGAGAAAGGAGCTTTATGAATACTAGAAAAGTTGAAGTCATACGTGTTGGAACAATCAACCTGGATATTGATTACCCGGCCAAGCAGATTATTAGACTGCGTGACGTAAGCGGGCTTTATGAAGGTGGGCCTTTGAAAGGACTGGCTGATGCAAAGAAGAAAATAGAGGCGTTCAAGCGAGGCAAGCGGGCAAAGATTACCGAAGACCACTCAATACACGTCTACGACCAGAGCCAGCTTGAGCCTGCGCTGGTGAACCTTTCATCCTCGGTATCCGACCTCCACGACCGGCTGCGCGGCAAAAGGCTTTCGGCCATCAACGTTGAGGTGTGGGATCAGATCTCCGGGGCCTACCTGGGGGCCTATAACACCGACGAGAACGGCACGCTTGTTCTGCCAACTGATAAGAAGTTTGTGGAGGTTTTGCAGTGGAAGCTTGCAGGCGGAGGTTACTCCGACTGTTTCAACGGCGAACGGGCAGCAGGCATGCCAGGATTGTTCTTCTACTTCCCGTGCAACGAAGGCAAAGGAGATCTAATCAAAAGCTTCCCCGGCGTCAGTGGCCAGCAGGCCGACTTGCCGGGTGGTGTCTCGCAGTTCTGGGGGTGGTATGATTCCGGTTTCTTCAACCGCCCAGCCCTGAGGGTTCTTACGGAGTCCGAACCCCTGGAGCTTTTCGGCGCTGATTCTTCAGGCAAGCGAAGCTTTCAGTTCCTCTGGTACTGTTCCGACCCCTCTCAGGATCGCACGCTCTTTGTCTATTCCCTGAGCGTGACAGGCTTTGCTCTTAAGGTAAACCAGGGCGTGCTTGAAGGCTGGCTCTTTGACCAAGTGTCACAATCAGGCACAACTCAGCTTCAGGCTGAAACATGGTATCTTATCCAAATCAACACCCAAATGGTCGGAGGATGGAACCCTAACGCCATACCCCCTGCTTATGAATATTGGCTTACGATGGAAGTCTATCTTGGGGGAACGCTGGAGCTCACGGCGCAGACAGAGCAACCTCTTTCTCCTGGCGTAATGGTGCCCCTTATTAACAACGTGGTTAGCTTAGCAGGCATGGAAGGCGACGGTTTCGATGAACTCAGGCATCTGAAGCGTCATCTTTATGAGTCTGAGATGGGTGATTACGCCACGTTCCTCAAGCAAGGCAGGGTCATTGGGAAATCCAAAGGCTCGCTTGGAGAACCAGGATGGTAGGACTTGACAAAGTTGGATTCGAGGTGATAATAGAAGTATAAAAGGAGGAAGTATTATGAAGAAGCTTTTATTGGCGGCCCTTGTGCTGCTTGCGGCAAGTTCTCTTGTCGCAGCGCCCTTGCTGATCGAGGCGTATCAGGAAGGAACGATTACGATCCCTGGGGATGTAATTGATACGGTCACTGTAGTTGAACTATCGTTCTCTGTGGATACCTCATGCTACGTGCTGTTTACGGCAGGGGGGTTAGCCGATGTGGCAAAAATGCTCCTGCGATTAAATGGGGACAATCTGTTCCCCATAGCATACGTGGAGGAGTATGCAGCCAGTTCTATTCATATCGTTTATACCTATTCCCTTAGTCCTGGAAATCATACCATTCACCTTAGGATAACAAATGGAAGAGGGGGGTCTCGTGCTAGTTGTCGTGACGCTTATCTACAGGCGCTTATCTTCTTGCCGGATACGGCAACTGCTATTGCGGAGCAGCCAGTGGGCGACGCCCAGCCGACGGGCAACACCCCAAGCCTGATAAGCAAAGGACCTTACGTGAACGTTGCCGGAGCAACCGAGCTTGTGGACGCTACAGGGAGGGTGATTGAGAACGCCATCGAAGATGACAAGGTCTACCTCTCCAACCTGCCTACGGGCACTTACTTTGCGCGGAACGAAGATCGGACGATCGTAAAGATCGTTAAAGTGGACTGAATCCATTCCATCCTATCCCCAATCGGGTGGAAAAGCCCAGAGGCCAACCTTACGGTCGGCCTTTTTCTTTTAATAAACCCAACCCGGTCTGGCCGGAAAAGATCTTCCTGTTTAACCCTACAGGCGCTGCACAGACAGACTTCGAGATCTACATCCACGGCGGCAACGAGACATACTCATCAGGACGCAAGTTCCAGATAGGAGAAGGCGGTGATGAGCAGGAGGTCGGTGCCAGAGGTTCCCAAGAAAAGGCGATCTCCGACTACCGCATAACCGATGACACCATGATGGTCACCATCAAGAACATCGGCACAGCCCCCCAGGATTTTGATCTGCGCTACGGCGTCCAGTATAGGGAAGACTCAGAGGCTGAGCAGGCATAAGATTGTAGGGGCGAGGCATGCCTCGCCCCTACCCTCCCCCTCTCCCTCTGGGAGAGGGGGAGGGGGTGAGGGAAAAAGGATCGCCTCCCCTCCCCTGGTGGGAGGGGATAAAGGGGAAGGGGTGAAAGAGAAAGGAGTGAAAATGACAAAGTTCCTTGAGTTCTCAAAAGGAACGGGGACTGCGGGGTCCCCGCGCGAGTGCACAGCAATCGCGTGGGGTGTTAAATGAGCACCAGAACCGTTGAGGTAATAAGGGTCGGAACCATAGACCTCGACATCAACTACCCTGGTAAGCAACTCGTTCGCCTGCGTGACCTAAGCGCACTTTATGAAGGAGGGTCGGTAAAGGACTTAAAGGAGCTTCATGACCGGCTGCGCGGCAAGCGCCTTTCGGCCATCAACGTTGAGGTCTGGGACCAGATCTCCGGGGCTTATCTGGGTTCCTATAACACCGACGAGCACGGCACACTTGTGCTGCCAACTGATAAGAAGTTTGTGGAGGTTTTGCAGTGGAAGCTTGCAGGCGGCGGGTATTCCGACTGCTTCAACGGCGAGCGCGCCGCAGGCATGCCCGGATTGTTCTTCTACTTCCCTTGCAACGAGGGCTTAAGGAGCACCACCATCAAATCCTTCCCAGGCGTCTCAGGTCAGCAGTATACCTTCCCTGTGGAGTCAAGATGGGACTGGTACGACTCCGGGTTCTTCAACCGCCCGGCACTGAGGGCTGATGGGCAGAATTCCTTGCAACTTTTTGGCGCAACACCTGTGGGAAAACGCAGCTTCCAGTTCTTGTGGTACTGCAACGATCCGACGAGCGATTACCAAATCTTTTCCTACTCGGGTTTAGGGCTTGGGGCGCCTAATGATTTTTTGCTCCAGGTAAGCGACGAAAAGCTTGAAGGCGTCCTCGGCGACGGCATAAACGCAGCAGGCACAACCCAGCTGGAGGCTGGCAAGTGGTACCTCGTACAGATAAACACGCGTATGTACAGTGGGTGGGGAGGACTTACACCGAGACTGCTATTTGGATTAGAGATGGATGTCTACCTTGGGGGTGTCTCGGAGCTTAGCGTCGGGCCCACTACTGTGGACGCAGACGAGGCCGCGAACAACCCCCTGGTCCATCTTGGCGGCAAGGAGAACGATGGTTTCGACGAGATAAGGCATCTGGACAGGGAGTTGTACGAAAACGAGATTGCCGATTACGCGGCGTTTCTCAAGCAAGGCAGGGTAGCAGGGAAATCCAAAGGTTCTTTAGGGAGTGTGGGATGGTGAGAAGAGTACTTGACATCCCTTAAAAATTCTCTATACTAAATCACCAAATAACATCAAGGAGGTCACGATGAAGAAAGTATTATTGGCAGCCTTAGGGTTTCTTGTTTCAGTAGCTGCGCTGAGTGCTGCACCATTGCTGATTGAAGCGTATCAGGAAGGCCAGATCTACATCCCTGTGGATGAAGATGCAGAGTTCAATGCAGCTGAAGTATCTTTTTCCCTCGACTCCGCATGCTATGTTCAACTTGCGGCAGGAGGACATGGGAAACTAACACGGGCCTGGGTGGAGTTGGATGGGGACAGCTTGCCGCCGGGAGCATTTTGTGGGCTCTATTATTGTTTGCCATGTCAAGTATCATTCAATATTATTTATACTTATCTAGTTACTCCAGGGGAGCACACCATCTCTTTGCAACTTGCCAATTACTGGAACGTTGACTATGCAACTATGTGCAAAAACAGCTACCTTCAGGCGCTTATCTTCCTGCCGGATACGGCAACTGCTATTGCGGAACAGCCGGTGAATGATGCAGAGCCGTTACCAAACACCCCAAGCCTGATAAGCAAAGGACCTTACGTTAATGTGCAAGGAGCAACCGAGCTTGTAGATGCCACAGGCCGGGTGATTGAGAACGCGATCTCAGATGACAAGGTCTACCTCTCCAACCTACCCACCGGCACCTACTTCGCAAGGAACGAAGATAGGACAGTTGTAAAGATAGTTAAAGTGGACTGAATCCATTCCATCCTATCCCCAATCGGGTGGAAAAGCCCAAGGCCGACCTACGGGTCGGCCCCTTTTTTTAACCACTCCCAAACCCAAAAAACATGCACGAAAGTGTAAGGAAAGTGCATAGTGTTTGGGCATCCCCCCTTATCAAATTGCATAGTCGCCGACAGACTGACAGAGACGGTCGGTTCACTGGACTTGACATTTTAATCCCTGCGGCTAAAGTCCCTTTATGAGCGTTATCCTGCTTGGGATTCTGGCGTTCGTCCAGCCTGAGGACGAATCCACCTACTACGGGATGGACATGAACATAGCGGCGTTCTCGCGCTACTGGGAGCGGGCATACGAGACCTCACCCTTAGCCTTCCGTACCTCTCAGGGGTGCCACGACATGAGGCATTGGTACCAGATCTACGAAGCCAGGGCGGAGGCCACTTTAGCCGGTCCTTTCAGTTTGCGTTATCGTTTTTTCATGCTTCGTGACTACGAGACTTCCATAACCCAGCACCGGTTCGAGCCTTCGATGCGTGTAGCGCGCGATCTCTATCTGCACCTGGTGGCGGTTCCTTCGTATTTCAAGAAGGAGGACGAGGCGGGTATAGGTCTTGCCTGGCGCAGGGATTTTACCGACTGGGTGGCCGTTTACGCGATAGCTCAGGGTTTCGATCACAACGTAAGTCTTATGTATACCCCTGCCGGCCCTAAGAACGACTCCTTCATGCAGATCCCTTACAGGTTCGAGGTTGACGCGAGAGGCGAGCTTGGCTGGATGCGTCTGCGGCTTCATGCCGAGCTGGGCACCCGTTCTCAACAGAGGCTTTGCTGGCCTGACAGCGCCTTATACGAGTGGAAACGTGATCAAGACCATAGCTCGGCGTGGGGAAGGATTGAGCTGCAGCCTCTTAAGGATCTGTGGGTAGGCACGCGGTTTGCCTGGCATCTCGACCGCACCGAGACCCGCTGGCATGCTCAGGGGGTCCTGACGGCCGACACGCTAATAGACCGCTACCTGAAGCCCTTCGTATCATTTTCACCTACCGAGCGGCTTGAGCTTTCATGCACCCATCAGATATGGAGGACGAACCGTGATATGGATTCGGTATCCTACCGCCGCGACTACCACGTCCTTACGGCACTGATGAGCTGGAATCCATGGCCTGCTCTTGTTTTCGAGGCAGGGTATCAGCGCTCGTGGCGCTACATCTACAACAACCACACACTGATCACCGAGCCTTACAGCGGCAGCCTCATCCAGTCCAGGCTGCTTTTGAATCTCGAGATGCGGTTTCGGTCCGGTTTTATGTTTACAATAAAGGAAGGAATCGAGATGGACGACTTCCCCAGGGGAACGTTCGAGTATCCGCACAACCACACCTACGTCTCCATACATATGCCTTTGGCCTTTTTCGATGAGCATGGACGCAGCGAGGACTAGTAAAGCCCTGGGGGGCTTACATGTAGAGTGTTACGGGGAGGTTACCTCCACCCAGGACGTGGCTCGTGCCATGCGTGTCCAGCCGCCCTATCTCGTTTGCGCTTCAGAGCAGAGCGCAGGCAAGGGCAGATTGGGAAGGCGCTGGCGATCGGATAAGGGGGGGCTCTACTTTACCCTGGTCCTCCAGAGACAAAAGCAGGACTGGGCGGTGCCTCTTTTATCCGCATACGCTTTATGGACACAGCTCTCCTCAAAGGTGTCGTCCCTCGAGATGAAGTGGCCGAACGATCTCTACGCGGAAGAAAAAAAGCTCGCCGGGGTTATGGTTGAAGGATGGGACGCACGTCTGGCGATCGGCGTGGGATTGAACGTGAACCAGCTAAGTTTTGAAGGCGACCTGGCTTCCTCTGCGGTCTCGCTGCGTATGCTCGCAGGTGCGGAGTTCGATCTTGAGGTCTTGCTTATCTCCATAGTTTCCGGTATGCTTAAGGTGATGGACGAGTTTGCCGAGCATGGATTTCGATTCTTTCAATCCTCCATTCGCCGGGTTCTCCTGGAGGCCGACCAGCCGGTCAAGGTTTTACGCGCTAATCGGATATGTGAAGGCAGTCTTCTTGACCTTGGGCCATCAGGCGAGGCGTTGATTCAGAGCTCTGAGGGCGAACTCTTCACCGTTCCGGCACAGCATCTTCTTGAGGCGGGATGATAGTTCTGGTTGACGTAGGCAACTCGTTCACCAAGGTAGCCACCGCCGAGGGCACCCGCCTGACCTGGGCCGCGCGTCTGACCACGCATCCCGAGCGCACGCCGGATGAAATATTCATAGAACTTAAAACCCTGGGCATCCGGGAGCCTAAGGACGCGGTGATATGCTCGGTGGTGCCCGCGCTTACCGGGCGGTTCGTTGAGATGTTCCGCAGCCGGTTCAACCTGGGGGAGCCTCTGGTCGTTACCCCCTATGTCAATACGGGCATAACCATCCTCTACCGCAACCTCTCCAACCTTGGTGCCGACCGTATCGCCAACGCGGTTGGTGCCTACTTCGATTACGGCAAGGACGTGGCTATAGTGGACTTCGGTACGGCGACCACCATAGATTTCGTCACGAGCAAGGGTGAGTACCTCGGGGGTATCATAGCGCCCGGCCTGGAGAGTAGCCTGGATCTTCTCGTTTCTTCTACCTCCAAGCTGTTCGAGATCAAGCCCAAGAAGCCTTCGAGCTACGTTGGACGCTCGACCGAGGAGTGCCTGCAGTCGGGTTCCTATCTTCTGACTGTAGGGCTTATCGAGGCGGTGCGGGCCGCGGTCAGAAGAGAAACGAAGATAGACTTTACCTTTATAGCCACCGGCGGACTGGCCGATCGCTTCGCCCCGTTCGCGAACGCCATAGAACTCGTGGACCGCGACCTTACACTCAAGGGATGCCTGCATCTGTACCGGTTGAATAAAGGGGAGGAGGATAGTCGGGAGGACGACGATCGTGATCGAGTTTGAGACTGAGAATCCAGACGAGACCCGCGAACTCGGCAGACGCATAGCCCGGAGCATTCTGGCCGGGGACGTGCTTGCCTTAAAGGGGGAGCTGGGTTCAGGAAAGACCACCCTTATCCAGGGAATCATCGAGGGGCTGGGGGTCGGCGAGAAGGTGCAGAGCCCCTCCTTTGTTCTGGTTCGTACCTATCAGGCTGATTTCGAGATAAAACACGTTGATCTCTACCGGCTCGATCCGCAGGGTGCAGACGGCCTGCATCTGGAGGAGATCTATAATGAAGACGGGGTGATGCTTGTCGAGTGGGCAGATCACGCCGGCTGGCTGCCCGGTACGCTGAGTCGAGTCGAGATGGCGTTCGTTCCCGACGATCCTCTCCATCGTCGGATAACCGTCAACGGCCCTATCCAGAAAAGGCTTGCGTGAACGATCTGCTTTTGGCAATCGAGACATCCTCTATCTGGACGGGCGCGGCGCTTGCCGAGAAGGATAAGATCCTTGCCGAGCGCAGTGTTGAGAGCCGGTCCAGGCACAACGAGGTGCTTTCCGGGTCGATCCAGGAAGTCATGAGAGAAGCGGGTAAGGATTTTACCGATCTCTCGCTCATTGCCTGCTCGATCGGCCCGGGTTCCTTTACCGCCCTGCGCATCGGCCTGCTTTTTGCCAAAGGGATAGCCTTCGCTCATTGCTTGAAGATCGTTCCGGTTATGACGCTCGACGTGCTCAACGCGAGCCTGCCCATCGAGGACGAGGCCGAATTCCGTCTGCCGGTGCTCGATGCGTACAAGGGCGAGGTGTTTACCGCACTCTACAAGGGATCGAAGAGAGTCAGCGAGCCGGTAATCGTTGATCCCGCGTTCATCTCCGCTCTGGCCGGAAGCCCGGTGCACACGGAGCCTGTGAGGATCTTCGGTCCAGCCAGCCTGAAGTACGAAGGGTCTTTGCGAGCGTCCCTTGGCAAACGTCTACATATGCCTGAAAATCCTCAGATCGCCCCCACCCCTGCGGCGCTTGCCCGGCTTGCCTGGCAGAGGCGGGAAGATGCACAAGACCCGGCCGATCTTGAACCATTCTACCTGCGAATGCCCGATGCAAAGAGACCCGAATCTTAGAGCCATGAAGGCGGTTGATCTTGGAAGGGTCTCGGAGATAGAGCGGGCGTCATTCAAAGCCCCGTGGTCAAAGCGGATGATTAAGGATATGTGCGTTCTGCAAAACTCTATTTGTCAGGTACTGGACATGGACGGCATCGTCCGGGGATACGTCTGCGCCAGTGTTGAGAGCTTCGAGACAAACATACTCCACATCGTGAACCTGGCGGTTGACCCTTTGCTGCGAAGACAGGGATACGGCAGGATGCTGCTTGCAGGGATACTCGAACAGGGCCGCGATGCCGGATGCGAGTGGGCCTATCTCGAGGTTCGCACCACCAATCTGGCCGCGATTCGTTTGTACCGGAAAGCCGGTTTTAAGATATTTCGTAAGCGCTCGCATTACTACGAGGACGGCTCGGGCGCATACGAGATGGGAGCCGCAGTAGAGGAATCTCTAAAATCCTTAGGGAGGTAAGAATGCCCGTGACTCTTTCTGAGAGCTTGGCAAAGCTGAAGATAGACGATCCTTTGTTCGTTCGCAACCTGACCGTCTATCCTCTATCAAACGGCGGGGGCAGTTCGAGGAAACTCGTTACCCTTGCCGAGGCCATGGACGCCGGCACGGTGGATGTCAGCGAGCTCGAGGCCCCCGCGGTAGAGGAGATCATACTCGACAACCAGGCAGATGAGCCTTTGTTCCTGCTCGACGGCGAGGAGATATTCGGTGCCCGGCAGGCAAGGGTTACGACCACCGCTGCTCTTATAGATGCTCGAACCTCTGTCCCTGTACCCGTAGCCTGCATCGAGGAGGGCCGCTGGGGCGGTTCAAGCTCCTTCGAGGGTTCGTTCACCTCGACCCACCCCAGATTGCGCTCCATCATCTGCCGGGGGGTAAACTCCTCGCTCAAATCAAAACGGAGCTTCAGAGCGCCCCAGCGACTTATCTGGGACGAGGTCATACGCAAGCTCAGCTCGCTTAAGGTCTCCTCAGCTACCTCGTCCTTTCACGATCTTGCAACCACCCTTGCAGATGAAACCGCGCGCTACGCGCTTGATGCAGAAGAACTTGCAGATGCTCAGGGGATGATCGTCGCCGCTGGCAAGGATATACTCGGTCTTGAGTATTCGTCCGACTCGGATCTCTTCCGCCGTCTTGCCCCACGGCTGCTTCAAGGATACGCGCTTGACGCGCTCGAACGCCGTTCGGTAGGCACACCGCCCGCCCCAAGGGAACTGGATAGATTCATCGATCGTATATCCACTCTGGAACCTTCACGCTACCCTGGTGTGTCCCTTGGCCAGGACTGGCGGTTTGAGGACCGAAGATTGGTGGGCCGCGCCCTGGTCACCGACGACGTGATACTTCAGGCCTCGTTCTTCCCGGCGGTCAATTGATTCGTCAGACCCTTGGCAAGTACCGAATCCTGCGCTGGCTCGGCGGCGGTCAGTTCGGCGACGTTTACTTAGCGCACGACACGATCCTCGGCATGGATTTCGCACTCAAGGTCTCGCGCATGAGGGCCGCAGACATTCAGATGCTCAAGGACGAGGCGCGGCTCCTGGCAGGTCTTTCTCATCCTCATATCGTCCGTTTCTACTCGGCGGACAATATAGACACCCACTTCGTTCTGGTCGCCGAATTCGTTAAGGGCTCTGCTCTACGCGACAAGCTGCAGCGTGGCAGGCTTGATATCCCTGAGGCGTTGCGTATCGTAAGACAGACATTATCCGCCCTCGCCTACGCTCACGAGAGAGGTGTTATTCACCGCGACCTCAAGCCGGAGAACATACTTCTTACAGAGAATGGGGAGGTGAAGGTCGCGGACTTCGGTCTGGCCAGGTTTCTTAAGAAAGGCTCGCTTGCCTCCTCGGTGGCTGGCACCCCTTTCTACATGTCCCCGGAGGCGTGGTCAGGCAGGTTCATGCCCTCCTCCGATCTTTTCAGCGTCGGCGTCATCCTGTACGAGATGCTTACCGGTGTCCTCCCATTTCAGGGAGCCAACTACGAGGAGATCCGCACGAAGCTCATGAATGAAGCACCCACCGATCCGTCGCGCCTGCGGCCTGAGATCCCCAAAACGATCACCGACACCATCCTCTCTCTTTTGGCCAAGGACGCCGAGGCCAGGCCGCAGACCGCCGGAGAGGTGCTCGGTGCTCTGGAAACCCGCGGTCGCAGGATAGTCCTTCCCGGCGTATCCGCCAAGAAAACGCCGTTTGTGGGAGTAACACTCACCGCTGAGCAGCGCGATATCGTTGAATCAGCCGAAAACCGGTTGCTGGTGGCAGGAGCGGCAGGTACGGGGAAGACCACCTTGCTGGTTCACCGGGCCTATCATCTCACGAAACAAGGCTTATCCCCTGATCGGTTGCTTTTTCTCGCCTTCTCGCGCAGGGCGGCTGAGGAGATGCGGACGCGGCTGGAGAGGCTGCTTGGCAGAAGCCTGCCCGACGTGTGGATCGAGACCGTCCACTCGTTCGGCTGGCGCCTACTGCGCATCGAGGGATGGAGGCTTGATTTATCCCCTGAGTTCAAGACGGTGAGTCCAGAGGAGATACTTAAGGGTCTTGCAAAGAAATGGGGGAAGAACCGTGCGAGGGCCCTTGCCCGGAGCCTTGCCGACCTCAGGCTCGAAGGCGAAACCCTTGAGGACTATCCTGCTCGGACACCGTCAGAGAAACAGATTCGCGATTTCTGGCAGGACTATGAACAAGTCAAGAAAGATTCCAACGCGGTTGATTTCGACGATCTTTTGATCAATACCGTCGGTTTGCTTGAGCGTGATGCCGAGCTTCGGGACAGATGGCGTTCCAGGTTCCTCCATATATTAGCGGATGAGCTGCAGGATCTGCATCCTTTGCAGTTCAAGCTTCTGCGTTTGATATGCGGTCCGGATACAGGCCTATTTCTTACGGGCGACGCGGCCCAGTCCATCTACGGCTGGCGCGGTGCAGACCCAAGGTTGATAGAGGCCGCGGCAAAGGTGTTCGCACCCATCGAGCGCCACGAACTCAACGCCTCTTTCAGGATTGGGAGCGAACTCATTAAGATAGCAGGGAACCTGATGTCCGGCTCCGAGTATTCCTCAGGGGTTCCGCATCTTTCCCTTGCAAAGAACGCGGGGCGATTCGAGTTCTACAAGGCCAGGGGTGTGGCGGACGAGGCGCGTTTCGTTGTCGAGCGCATCAAGAGTCTTGTTCAGGAAAAGGGCTACAGGCCCTCCGATTTCAGCGTGCTCTACCGGGTAAACTCCTACTCGCGGGCGTTCGAGGAGGCGCTTGCCGCGGAGCGCATTCCTGCGAGCGTGATCGGCTCAGAGCCTTTCTACGAGCGCGAGGAGGTGCGCTGTTTGTTGGATATCCTTAAATCGCTGCGCGAGCGCTCGTTTGCCGGCTCCATCCCGGCCTGGCAGTGGCTTCTGTCGCTGAAACCGGAAACCAATCCGCTGATAATAGAGGAGGGTCTCCTCAGGCTCTCGCCGGATGCCAAGACCCGTTCCCGCCGTTCGATAGAGCGGTTCTTTGCCGATCTTGCCGAATGGGGTAAGCGAGCGGATGAGGTTAGTCCTTCCGACCTGCTTGAGTTCATCGCCGGCAGCAAGGTCGCCGCCAGGAGGTTTTCCTCTTCTCAAGCATCGGAAGTCCTCGACGAACTCAAGGAAGCCTCGGCACGCTTCCGCAAGGGTGAACTCGGTTTGTTCCTCGATCACCTGGCACTTCTGGAGGATCTGGAGCTTGCCCAGTGGTCGCGGGATGCGGTTAAGCTCTTATCGATCCACTCCGCCAAGGGGCTGGAGTTCAAGGTAGTGTTCCTGGTTGGTTTAGCAGAGGGTCTTTTCCCCCTTACCCGCAGCCTTGCCGACCCAGATGCTTTAGAAGAGGAGAGGCGTCTGTGCTACGTGGCCATAACGCGTTCGCTTTCCGAGCTTTACGTGTCTGTGCCCGCCCGCCGGTTTCGTCAGCCCACAAGGCCTTCCCGGTTTCTTTTACAGATGCTGGGACTCCTGTAGGGTGTTTTCCCGGACACCGGGGTTGCCGCGAAAAAAGGCGGCTGAGTCTTGACAACGTTGGCCTGGTGACTATACTCAATCCAAAGGAGGCTCGATGATCGAATTCTTCCAAAAGGGCGGCCCGATGATGTGGGGCCTGCTGGCAATATTCCTGCTCGGACTGGCTTTCATCATAGAACGGTTTATAACCCTTCTCATCAAGGCTCGTCTGAACCCAATGAAGTTCATGGATCAACTTACCGCTGCTGTGGATTCAGGTGGAGTAGAGGCTGGACGTGAGCTTTGCGATGCGACGCCTCAGCCGGTTGCCAAGATACTTGGCGCCGGACTGGCCAAGGTCAAGCTGGGACGTGAATTTGTTGAGGAAGGTATTGCAGCCGCCGGTGCTGTAGAGCTGGCCTTTCTCGATCGCGGGATGCTTTGGATCGCCATGGCATCTACTTTGGGCCCGATCCTGGGGTTTCTTGGCACCGTTACGGGTATGATCAAGGCGTTCGCGGCTGTCGCGATGGCCGGTGAGGTTGAACCTACAATCGTGGCCACCGGCATCTCCGAGGCGCTTATCACCACCGCTACCGGTCTGCTTATCGCCGCACCCATGGTGCTTTTCCACACCCTTTTTACCTCGATGATAGACCGTTACTCTCGTGATATGGAGCAGGCGGCCAGCTCGCTTGTTGATCATCTATTAGAGAAGGGGATCCTGAAGGGTTAGGAAGGGGTTATGATTTCTTTTGTCAAAAGGAAGAAAGCCAAAGCGGATATCCCTACGGCATCGATGGCTGACATCGCCTTCCTTTTGATCGTTTTCTTCATGACGGCTACGATCTTCGCCCGCGAGAAGGGACTCACTATGCTTCTGCCTGAGAAGGGGGAAGAGGTCAAGATCGCCAGCCGCAACATCATGCAGATCCTGGTTTCTCCCACAGGAAAAGTGCTTGTGGAAGAAGAGGACGGCACCCTGTACGAGTACAGGATCGCCGATATAAGAGCTGAGGTTGAGGCGGCGCTGGAGCGTACCAACGACTCGATCTCAGTTGCGATTAAGGTCTCGCCATTGGCCCCGTACTCGGTGATGATAGACGTGCTGGACGAGGTTAAGATGGCGGATGCCAAACGTATCAGTCTTATTCCTTTCTCTGAAGGAGGCGGTGAATGAAACTGACCAGGCGATCGCGGGGCGGAGCCGCTATCCCCACCGCTTCGATGTCTGATATCGCGTTTCTACTCATCCTCTTCTTTATGGTAACGACCGTGTTCAGCACCGAGCAAGGACTCAAGCTTATACTGCCCAAGGCCGAGGCCACCCAGAGGATCCGCCTGCGCCGCAATACGCTCAACGTTTGGATCGACAGAGAAGGACGTATCTCGATTCAGGATAAGCTCATGCCTGCCGAAACCCCTGTAGAGGCCTTCGGCAACAAACTGCTCCAGATACTTGCCGAGAAGCCTGACCTCGTTGTGTTGCTGCGCGTGGACGAGAATGCTCGCTACGGACAGATTAGCGAACTTATCGAGAAGATGAAGGAGGTCAAAGCGCTCAAGTTGACCTTCGCAACCCAGTTCGAGGAGTTGTAGGAGTAAAGATGGCCAGGAAGCCCGTAGCTGATTTGAAGCAATCTTATCCCATCTCCATGCGTTGGGGTATTATAGGCGCTTTGCTTATAAACATCGCATTGTTTGCGCTTGCGCCTAAAAGTATGAACGTTAAGCCATACCAGACCAGCCAGAAGCGCGCGATCATCTCCGAGGAGATCAAGCTGGAGGTTGAGAATCTCATCGAGCCTCCTCCCGAAACAAAGCCGGCCATGCCTGTTGAGGCGGAGTCCGAGGAAGAGGTAGAGGCCGCGACGATGGCAGAAACCGAGTTCGCAGAGGTCTACACCAAACCAGAGGAGTCGGTCGAGATTCCAGTTGTGGCCTTCTGGAAGGTTGAGAAGAAACCACAACCTCTATACTCGCCCAAGCCTGAATATCCTGAGAAGGCACGAGTAGCCGAGATGGAAGGACAGGCTATAGTTGAGGCGCTCGTTGACATTGACGGCAAGGTGATTGACGTAAGGCTTGTCAAGAAATCCGGCTTCAATGAGCTTGATCAGGCCGCTATGAATGCGGCTCGCCGCTGGACGTTCTCTCCGGCCGAGCAGCGTGGCAAGCCGGTGCGAGTATGGGTCAACATACCCTTCAACTTCAGACTGAACGAGTAAAGCTCAGGCATGGTAATCGGATTGAAGGGATAAATTTGAGGCGGAGACGGCCTTATGGCCGGCAATGACTATAATAAGGGATACGTTGCAGAGAGCCAGGCGGATGGTTAAGTTAGATTGTGAAGACTGCACTCTCAAGAAGCGTGTGCGGAGTTAAGATGAAGAGCCCCATCGCGGGAAAAGACCTCCTAATAGCAGGCTTTCGCGCAACGCATCCCGGTCTTTAGGAAAACGTGGCTGCAAAAGCCACGAGGTAAATCAGGCTATACAGCCAAGGAGGATATAAATGCTTAAAAAACTCATGGTACTGACGGTGGTCCTTGCGGTGACCGCCTTTGCGGCATACGGTCCTATCCCGATACCGGCAGGGGTGGAGCCCGATGTCTACCCTGTCCTGCCACTGAGAGATGGTTCGATAACCCCTATCTCATCCAGCCCAGCAGCCGCGCCTCTGGTCGCAGGCGACCAGGGCGGTGTTACCATGTACGATTATCAGCAGAACGGTGCGATGGGCAACCGTATTGCGGTTGACACCATCGGAGACGCTCAGATCTGCTGGATGCATTCGGAAGACGAAACCTTTGCCACCCGTGATGTCTACTACAATGCGTGGGAAAAGGCTTCCGGGGACTTCCTCTGGACCTCTGGAGTTAAGGCCTCCGGGGTTCCACGTGCGGGTTACACCACTATGGGTGCTCTTTCCGACGGCCGGGCAGTGATCGCTTTCCATCATACGCCGACTACTGATAATGTTTCGGCCGTTGTAGTAGACGCTTCACCCAAGTTGGGTGCGTTCAGCTCACCGGTTGATGTTGATCCCGTTACCGTTCCCGAGCAGCCTATCTGGCCGCACATCGTTGTGGGAGCGGACGATGTGATCCACGTGACCGCTCACGTCTTTGGCGAGGGTAATCCCTACAACGTTAACTATCTCTACTACTCTCGTTCCACCGATCAAGGGCAGACCTTCTCCCCCTGGCAGGTTCTTGCGCAAAACGCCGGCAGCGACGCCGCCATCGCTACATCCAAGGACGGCAGCAAGGTTGCCGTAGCCTGGCTTTCCGGCGTTCCGGTCCAGGGTTACCCGGATAAGATAGCTTCCAGCGGTCACATCAATTACATCGAGTCTACGAACAGCGGTGCGAGCTGGGGTAGCCCGGTTAGGATCACCGATGGGTACTATCCGAATGAGGCTCCGAATACCACGGACGAATACTATCTCTACGCCTGGTCCCGTGATCTGGATTGCGCCTACGATGCGGCAGGCAACCTTCACATCGGCTTCGGCGAAGGACCACG
>Ga0307428_1000105_pt1 | contig 73813 bp, 66 predicted proteins | sample SalMarWE160240MG_FD_202161 | JGI IMG/M metagenome (GOLD analysis project Ga0307428, IMG submission 202161) | Salt marsh sediment microbial communities from the Plum Island Ecosystem LTER, Massachusetts, United States - WE1603-240 | ecosystem: Environmental > Aquatic > Marine > Intertidal zone >...
TTACAAAAAGGACCTCCTTGAGGTCCACGGCCGCAAGCGGAGCTTCTGGTCTAAGTATGGTCTGTAATTCGTGCAGGAAGTGAGGCTTTCCTGCCAGGCTCCAGAGACGGTGGTGAGCGATTCCGGCCTCTTAGCTCCATATCCTAGCAGTGCGGCGTCTATTATGACCCCACGAATACAGGTTCTTACGAATGCAAGTTTCGCGCCGCGATGAACGACAGGCCGCGCTTGGTAAGAGCAGCGGCGGTGCGGTTCACCGCATCGTGCTTATCCAGGTAGTTCCGTTCGAGAAGGGGCATCATCCCTTGCGCCTCGATCTCATCCTTAGGGAGGAAGTACTCCAGGATATCGGAAGGGTGCTCGCGGGTTGTATCGATCTCTGGACCGGCCCCCTCGTGCTTGGCCGATACATTCGCCACGTGGCCCGCCAGTTCGACCAGCTCCGCGGTTCGGTCGTACGGCTGGATCACGATCGATTTATAGGTCTCGGTGATGTGGTGCTCGAAGCGGACCACGTTCTCGAACCCGAGCGCCTTGCGCAACGGGGCGCTTGCCTCGATCGTCTTGTTGTTGACCGAGTTCGCCCAGTTAAACCCGATGAGCGAGGTCGTCCCATCCTCGCGCGCGAAGAGCTTCGCCCCGATCAAAGTCCAGAACGCGGCGTACGGGTTGTCGTTCCCCATGTAGACCGAGATCTTGAACTCGATATCGACCCCCAGCTTGTGCAGCAAGTAACCGAGGAGGACGGTCCCCGGGTTGATATTTAGCACCTGTTTGATCCCGTAAGTGGTGTAGTAGTGGAGGCACTCGTCGACCCACGCCAGGGCATGCTCGTTCGGCTGCCCGATCCCACCGAAGTAGCCAGTGATCGTCTCCGGCCCGCCGAGATGGATGTTCGATCCATCCGTTCCCTTGGTATCCATGGTCTCCACGTAGCTCGCTCCGACGATCTGCATCGCAGCGGCGACAGCCAGAACATCCCCGTTGTCGGCGACCTGCTCCGTCATATTGCGCACGCGAATGAACCGTCCGGGCATCAGTTCGCCGTTTTCGATCGCCTGTTTAGCCTCGGCGATCAACCACGGGAAGAACTGGAGAGCGCTGATCTCCAGGGTCACGGCCCTCTCATCGTCGAAGCGCATCGTCGCCGCAGCGGGGCCGAGGACCTTGCTCCGAAAGTCGGCGATGGAGATGAACGCCCCCCTATCCCTCTCTTCGGTCAACCATTTGACATCGGCGAGGTAGGGAGAGTTCTCCTCCTCAAGCCGGGAAAGGAGGTTCTCCAACTTACGCGCCTCGTTCGCCTTTGTGTTGATCTCCTCCGGTCCACCGTAGCGTTCTACTACCTCGAGGAAGCGGTTGATCACCTCGTTGTTCGGATCGAGGATAAAGTCGTTGATCTGCTTGACGTGATCCTCACTTATTCTCAGACGGCTTCGCAGGTCGCTCATCTATCTCCTCCTGTCCTTGGAAGGACGATCACTCGTATTCCTTGATCATCTCTTCGAACTTCTCGCCCTCGCCCTTCAGCATGTGGTAACAGTGCTCATCGGTAGGGAAGGCTCCTGCCCTTACGTCCTTCTTGTACTCGGTCATCGCGTCGGTGACCACCTGCGCGACGTTGGCGTACTTCTTTACAAACTTGGGGGTGAACGCCTGGAACTGACCGATCAGGTCCGAGACGATCAGGAGCTGGCCATCGCAGTACTGCCCTGCCCCGATGCTGTAGACAGGGATGGAGAGCTTCTTGGTGATGAACCCAGCGACCTGAGGAGGGACCGCTTCGAGGAGCAGGAGCTGCGCTCCGGCCTCCTCGATCGCCAGGGCGTCCTCGATCAGGAGCCGTGCCGACTCGATCGTGCGCCCCTGGGCCTTGTGCCCGCCGAGCTGCCCCGAACTCTGCGGGGTGAGGCCGATATGGCCACAGACGACGATCCCCGCGTTGAGGATCGCCCTTATCCGGCTGACCACACGCTTCCCGCCCTCGAGTTTGACCGCATCGACCCCGGCCTCCTTGAGGAACCGACCAGCATTTGCCACCGCCTCCTCATTGCTCGTCTGATAACTCATGAACGGCATATCCCCGATTAAGAACGCGGTCGGTGCAGCGCGGCAGACCGCCTCGGAATGGACGATGCACTGATCCATCGTCACCGGTATGGTCCCCTTATACCCATAGATGCACATCCCCAACGAGTCCCCGATGAGGATCATCTCGATCCCTGCCGTTTCGGCGAACTGCGCGGTGGGATAATCATAGGCGGTTAGCCACGAGACCAACTCCCCCTTCGCCTTCATCTCGCGGAGGGTGAGAATCGTGATCTTCTTACGTTTCTCCATCGTGTATCTCCTTTTTCGGTCTTTCTTTCTCTGCGCGGGGAAGATTTTAGGGAATGGGTGGCTTTGCGAGCAAGTCGAGCCCCAGCTCCCGCAGAAGGAGGACGAGGCGGCACAGGGGTAAGCCCATGACGTTGAAGAAGTCCCCACAGATGCGGTCGACAAAGACGGATGCCCGTCCTTGGATCGCGTACGCCCCGGCCTTGTCCGCGTACTCATCGCTATCGAGGTAGGCCTCTATCTCCCGCTCGCTGAGGGAGCGGAACCTGACGAGCGTCGTCTCGCAAGCCTGGCGAGAATCCCCTGTCACGGTGGAGAGCAAAAAGAGCCCGGTGAGGACACGGTGTTCCCGTCCACTCAGTCTCATGAGCATCTCGCGTGCCTCGTCGCGGGCGTGTGGCTTCCCAATGATCTCACCATTGAGTTCGACGATCGTGTCCGCTCCGATGATGATCCCCTCCTGCTGCCGCGCCACCTCGCGCGCCTTGTCGCGTGCGATAACGATGACCTGTTCCTCTGGAGAGCCGTTCGCCACCTCATCGATACAGCTTGGAATCGCGATGAATTTGGTGGTGAGTTTAGAGAGGAGTTCGATCCGCCGCGGCGAAGCGGAGGCAAGGACTATCTGGTCTCTCATCATAAATCGACTGATGAAACGGGGTTGATGCCAGTACAGTCCGATCGCATGACGTCACGGAGCATCGGGTGGCAGAAACTCTGTTCTGCCACTCGCGTAATTCATCGTAAACGTCTCTGCAGGATTTACACGATCCGGGAGGAGGAGGATTGCGGCGGCCAAGTCGCCTTGTGTAATGTAATTCAACCGCCAGAAGCCTTCTGTTAGATCAACGACGTTGTCACGGACAAAAAAGTCGGTCGTTCCATGAGTCACATAGAGGTTCCAGATTGTGAATGCCGCTCCCGTCGGTGAGAACACCCACACCATCAGTGCTCCCGAACCGATATAAGGTTCGATCCGAGTAAGCAAGTCTGCGGAGAAGGCCCCGTTTTGGATACCTTCTTCAAGCCGAATGAATAGAAAGCGCAACTCTTCTTTTGGATAAGTTACGATTACCGTTCCGACCAGACTCTGATCAACATCCAAGAGGCCAGCTACCACCTCTGCGGAGAAATCACCCTCGGTTAGAGCCTGCTGCAAATCGGTGATACTCTCCGGCGGAGAGATCTCAACCGCAGGGTGCGAAGGAGTGGTCGTCGATGTAGGCGGAGCGGACACAGGGTAGGCTGCGGTTTGTTGGGCGACATCGAAGCGAACGCGCACCCCTTGATAGCTCACCCAGAATGGCCGCGCAATGTCGATCCGATCCTCCATCACCAGGATTCCCTCGCTCCCAGAGCCGTAGGAGGATCCGCCCGGGTTGACCTCGAATTGTCCATCGAGGAATCCCGGTGTGATCTCGATCCAGTCGCTACGCGTTGGGGTGAACGAAGAGCCTCCCTCCTGTTCCACGGTGAGCTGTTCGGGGAAGAACGGGAAGGAATTTACTACCTGTTCCACGGTCGGGTTGACATACAACGCATTCCTGCCCACGTAGTGACGGAGGTTCTCTTGCAGGGTCGGTGAGATCTTACTTGAGAACGCACGTTCATTGATGACAACGATGAATAGTGCAAGCTCCGTCCCATTGACATCGACGGTCAACTCATTGAAAAGGTCAGGAGCGAGGTCTATCTTAGAAGCGATCTGCTCATGAGACCCGGCAAGAATCCCGAGGCTCGTGAGCAGAAGAACACTGAGACAGACCCCCACCCGACGTGCTAAGGTTACACGCATCATATCCCTTCCCTTCGCAGCCGATGGTGCTTATTTACAGAACACTTGCAAGCTACAAACTAGCAGGGGCCGCCGCACCAGAAACCAGCAAAAGCGAAGATCCAAAACGCCCAGAAGAAGGACAGCAGAAGCCAAGCGCTGAGACACATAGTGCACCTCCTTAGTAGACTCACTATAGCACAACCAAACAGGAAAGGCAAATCACGATCCATCGGATTCTCTACCCCCGGAACACGTTCCTTATCGAGGATGAAGAACCCCGTAGGAAGGATCCTAATAGCAAGCCACATTGAGGATATCCTCAATGCACGGACTGCGTCGACAGGTCGGTCCCCGGGCGCAGCACCTTCCGGTACTGATTGTAGCAGCGGTCGACGCGCATCCCCGCGCGCTCGTACAACCGCGTCGCGCCGGTCAGGTTCTCCGAATCGGCGTGCAGAGCAACCTTGTGGATCCCCCGCGTGTAGAACTCGCCAAACGAGTGGTGCAGTAGGGCGAGGCCGAGTCCTTTACAACGCCAGCGACGGCGAACGGAGAGATCACCGATGTAACCGATCCTTGGATCGTCGTCCGTTTTGGGGTAGCAGAGCGACATTCCCGCGATCTCGTCCCCATCTATGGCCAGGAACCACAGCGCAGGGATGATATCCGGGTCGTTCTCCACCCAGTGTCGCCACTGTTCGAGCTCCTCCTCGACCGGGGTCTCAACAAAACCCCAATGGTCGCGGAATGCCTCACGATCCGCGGTGGCGATGGCGACAAGACCCACGTCGAGATCGGCAGTACGGACGTGGATCCCCTCCGGCCAGATCGGCGATGGCGGCGGCCCCTCCATCGTGGTGAGCATACGCCAGCCGCGACGTACGATCGCAAACCCTTCATTTGCGAGCAGGTCGTTCGCGGGAGCGTCGCTGTCGAGCGCCTCGCCGAACAAAGCCACCTGCGCATTGGGTGGAGCCTTGAGGATCGCCTCGCTAGCGCGAACCTCGGCCCAGCGTAGCAAGGAAGTGCCGATTCCCTGTTTGCGATAGGCCGGATGAACCTGGCCTCCGCTCCATATCCGGACATGCGGCTCGTTCGTATCACGCACGTAGACGTATCCGACCAATGCACCATCCGGGACGAGGACGACGCAGCCGTCGGTCGCCGGATCGAAGCCGGGCTCCTGCCAGCCGACCAACAACCGCTTGACGTTGTGTTCCTCTTTCTCGACAAGCTGCATGTCGCACAGATTGAGGAGCGCGGCCACATCCTGCACATTATCCAAGGTCAGAGGACGTGCCGTAAATCCTTTAGATAGATGGGTAAGCATCATTGATTCTCTTTTTTGGTCCCTTATCGTTCTTACTGAGTAGCGCAAAGTCGAGCCTACCTGCGGTTTTTTCATGAGGGAACCAAGAATTCAGGAAGAAAAACAAGATTATAGCTCCAAACAATGTTTCTCACGCTTCAGACAAGGGAATGGATAGCTATAAGGGCTCCTCACACTCTAGGCAAGGTACGGGGCAGAAAGATCTCCTTTTCCGTCACTGTTTCTTGTCTTCTGCTTTTCTTGGTGTTCTCTGCGTCTTGGCGAGAGATAGAGGCTCTTCCTCTCGCTTGCTCGCTCAAGCCGCAAAGATCGCTAAGAAGAGCCAGTCTTTCGAGACGCTAGCGCACGTTGACGACGTGCAGACAGACTCGATCGTAGTAGTAGCTACCATCTTGATCGATGATGGTGAGTGTGATCCACAGGTCCTCACCGATGGGATAGTACGTCGCCGGGATGTAGAAGAGGGGATCGCTTACCGTCGGATCGAGGAACGTCCCTTTGCTTGCTTCCCAGCGGAAAGTTATGCGATCGCAGACCGGTTGAGCGACTGTGGCATGGAGCTGAATGACCCCGCACTCGGGAATACACGGCGAGACGCTCCGATTGATCCCAGGGATCGAGCAAGTCCCACACGAATAGGAGAGTGTTGCACACGGCACGGTACCTGTGCACGGAAGAGACCACTCTCCCTGACAGCCACCTACAAGCTCAGGCAGGGATCGCACACGATCACACGGATGCTGAGAATGCAGGGAGACAATCGGTGCGGGGATCGGTTCCACTGCTGTAAGGGGATGAAGCGACATCACCGGCTCGGTGTAATCGACACCCTCGACCACAGATGTCCCCTCGACAACTGCTGGTGCCCCCAGGAAGAGGAGGAGCGCCACACTGATCGCAGCCGCCCCAATCAACCAACCCCAGAACGAATCACTCATGACCTGTTCCTCCCTTAGAGTTGATCCCCCTGAATCCTTTTCACCTTGAGTTTGAGCCTACACCAGTTTGCGGGAGAAGTCAATCCGAGGTTCCGAGGTACAAAACTGTTTCACCACGAAGGACACGAAGGAGGAGGACAAAGCGCTTGATTCCGCTCTTAAGATTGGTGGCATTGCACAGACAATTACCCGATTCGCGAGATCATCGAATTACATTCTTCGTGTCCTTCGTGCTCTTCGTGGTGAATTCTCTGTGGTATCCGTCCCGTGCGAACCGAAATTAGATGTCACTACCTATTCGAAACGACAAGGAACCAATAGAGAGACACCTCAAGTAGGGTTTGAAAGCAAGCTTACAGAAAGATCCCTAACGCAGAAATTCAAGATTCAAGATCCTGTGTTGTGAACTTGCGCATGAGGGCCTGTTCGACGCTCTTGGGGACGAATGAGGTAATGTCTCCCCCATACTTCTTGACCTCCTTGACGATCGAAGAGGAGAGGAAGCTGTAACGACCGGCGGTCATGAAGAGGACGGTCTCGATGTCGGAGTCGAGGTCGCGGTTGGTGAGCGCCATCTGGAACTCGTAGTCGAAGTCGGAATTGGCTCGCAATCCTCGTACGATCGCGGCGGCTCCGACCTCCTTGGCACAGTCGATCAGCAGACCGTCGTAGCTGATCACCTCGATCCCGCAGATCCCTGCCTCAACAAGGGCATCCTGCGTGATCTTCACGCGCTCTTCGATGGAGAAGAAAGGTTTCTTGTTTGGATTGGCGACAATGGCGATCAGCAGACGAGAGAAGAGTTTCTTCGCCCGGCGGACGATGTCTATATGTCCATAGGTGATCGGGTCGAAGCTCCCTGGATAGATGGCGCTTGGTATCGGCATCGCGGGGTGATTCTAGCGCAATCGTCAGCGGTTCACAACATCCGTATTTCCCGGGCCGACGATCGCCAGGTTCATACGATCCAATCGAACGAAGCGCGCGATCGCGCGCGAGGTGTCCTCCATACTGACGGCGTCCAAGCGGGCGATGAGCTCATCCGGGGAGAGGATCTCCTGGCCGGTGATCGCGGCGCTCCCGAGGCGAGCCATACGGTTGGAGTTCGTCTCCAGATCGAGGATCAGGTTTCCGCGCAGCTTAGCCTTTGCGAGATCGAGTTCATTCGGGGAGATTCCATCCCGCTCAATCTTTCCCAGCTGATCGAGCATGATCTCACTCGTCTCCTGTGCGTTGTGTGGGGCAACACCGGCGTAGACGAGCCAGAGGCCGACATCGGAGTAGCGGAAGGCGGAGCTAGAAACGGCATAGGCGAGGCCACGCTCCTCGCGGATCAGGCGGAAGAGGCGCGAACTCATCCCTCCGCCGAGGACGGTGTTCACCACTTCGAGAGCGAACCGATCCTCATCCTTGCCATCGGCACCGGGAAGACCGAGGTAGATATGAGTCTGTGCGTTTTTCTGTTCGTAATAGTTCCGCCCGCTCTTGAGGCGCGGGAGTGTACGTTTCGTCAGGGCATCCGCGTGAGGGGAAGCAGGGAAGAGCCCCTCTACGTGGTCAACGACCTCTCTCGCCTCGACCGCGCCGCAGACGGCTAAAACCATGTTCTGTGGGGGGTAGAAGCGCTGGTGATAGTCAACAAGCGTCCCCCGCCGGACTTCCTCGATCGTTGCCTTCTCCCCTAGAACGGGGCGAGAGAGAGGATGCGATTCATGCCACAGCCCGGCGTTGAACAGATCGTATGCACACTGCTCTGGATCGTCGTCGTGCCCACGGATCTCCTCGAGGACGACCCCCCTCTCCCGTTCCAATTCCTTGGGAGCGAACACAGGGTGCTGAACAAGGTCGGAGAGGATCTCGATCGCGGAGGGGAGGCGGTCGGAGGGGAGATCGGCATAATAGAAGGTCGATTCCTTTCCTGTCCCGCCATTCAGGTGCCCTCCGATCGCGTCGATCTCGCGTGAGATGGTGATCGCGTCCCGCGACGGTGTCCCTTTGAACAGGAGGTGCTCCAGGAAATGAGCCAGCCCGGGATGGGGCTCCGGATCATCGCGGCTTCCCACGTTGACCCAGAGCCCCACACTCGCCGAACGCGAGGAGGGAACTTCCTCCACCAGAACCCGCAACCCACTGCTAAGGGTTGCGGAGAAGACTCCCGGGTAGAGGGATTCGGTCACCAGCGGTCCTCGAACTCGGGTCTCTCCTCCTCCTGTTCCTGTGACGCCTTCTTCTCGAACTCAGGTCTCTCCTTCTCCGCCTCAGAGCTCTGTTCTTCGAAGTGCTGTTCGTTCTCCTCTTTCTGTTCCTGTGGCGCCTTCTTCTCGGTCTCGGGGACGATTCGGCGGAGCTTGTAGCGGCCACGATCGTCGATGTTAAGCACCTCGACCGTTACCTTATCTCCAGCCCGCACAACGTCCTCCACACGCCTGACGTAGTCGTCGGAGAGAGCGGAGATGTGGATCAGACCTGTCACGTCGGATGTCAGTTCGACAAACGCCCCGTACTCGGTGGTGTTCTCGACCGTCCCTTCGATGATGTCTCCCACCTCAACCGTTCGTTCCGGCTTTCGTGAAGGACTCTTCCCATTTCGCCGGGTAGAACCGCTCTTCCCACGCCGCGGGGCACTATCCTCTTTGTCCCATCCTTCGACGACGCGGCGCAGATCGGGGCGGCCCATCTTGTCCTCCCCGATTACCTCGATCGTGATCTCATCGCCGGGTTTGACGATGTCGCGCACGCTCTCCACGAATCCAGGGGCGAGGTTCGAAACATGCACCAGCCCTTCGCTCCCATTCTTCAGTTCGACGAACGCCCCGAAGTCAACGATGCGGGTAACCTTGGTCTTTATCACTGTTCCCACTTCTAGCTCCGAGGTGAGGTCCTCAATCCACTGTTTGGCGGCAGCAACGGCTTCGCCGTCGACTCCGGCTAATTTGACGGTCCCATCGTCTTCGATATCGATCGACGCACCGGTTTCCTCGATGATCTTGCGGATCATCTTCCCGCCGGGCCCGATCACGAGACCGATCTTCTCCTGCGGAATGCTGATCGTCTCGAGCATCGGGGCATATGGAGAGATGTTCTCGCGTGGGGCAGCGATCGCCTGTTCCATCTTGTCGAGGATGGCCAGGCGCGCTTCCTTCGCCTGGGATAGTGCCTGGCGCAGGGTCTCTGGACCGACGCCTCCCACCTTGACATCGAGTTGGAATCCGGTGACCCCGTCCCGTGTCCCGACGACCTTGAAGTCCATATCCCCGTAGTGGTCCTCGGCTCCCATGATATCGGTGAGGATCACGCGACGCTGAGAGTTCTCATCCTCAATCATCCCCATGGCGATTCCGGCGACCGGCTTCTTGAGCGGTACGCCGGCGTCCATCATCGACAGGGATGCGCTGCAGACGGTGGCCATCGATGAAGAACCGTTCGACTCCAGGATCTCAGAGACGATGCGGATAACGTAGGGGAACTCCTCCTCACTCGGAAGGAGGGCTCGCAACGATCCCTCGGCGAGGTAACCGTGGCCGATCGAACGCCGGCTCGGCGAGCCAACCCGCCTCACTTCGCCCACTGAATAGGGAGGGAAGTTGTAGTGGAGCATGAACCGCTTACGCCCCTCTTTCATCATCTGATCGATGATCTGTTCATCGTTCCGGGTCGCTCCGAGGGTGGTGACCCCAAGGCTCTGGGTCTCACCGCGGGTGAACAGGGCCGAACCGTGCGTGCGGGGAAGGACCCCAACCTCGCAGGTGATCTCCCGAAGCTCGTCGGAACGACGTCCGTCCAGCCGCACCCCTTGCTCCAGGATTCCTTCGCGCATGTACGCCTCCAAGAGGCCATTCACGATTTCGGCGACGACCTTCTCTTGCTTCGCTGCTTCCTCCTCGGAGAGAATCTCGGAGGCAACCGAAGCCACGGCCCGTTCCTTGATCTCTTTCATGAACACATCCCGCTCTTGCTTGCTCGAACAGGTACGCATTCCAGAAAGCTCCGGCCAGACGAACGCGCGGACACGCTCTTGCAGCGCGGTTTTGGTTTCATCGACCGTGGGGACGAACTCCTTCTTCACCGGGTTCACCCGTGCGATGAATCGCTCTTGTAGCTCGACGAGCTCTTGAATCGTGCGGTGAGCAAGGCCGATCGCATCGATGACCTCTTCCTCGGAGAGTTCGTTCATCTTCCCTTCGACCATGGTCACCGTCTTCTTCGTCCCTGCGACGGTGATCTCCACCCCTCCCTCTTCCTGAACGACGGCGTCGGGGCTGACAACGAGCTGTCCATCCTTCATCCCCACCTTCACTCCGGCAATCGGTCCGGCGAACGGGGCCTCGGAGATCATCAGCGCGGCGGAGGCGCCGAGGATTCCGAGGATGCTCGGGGAGCAATCCGCCTCAGCCGAGAGGATTGTGGCGATAATCTGCACCTCTTCCTTGTACCCCTCCGGGAACAGGGGTCGGATCGGTCGGTCGATCATGCGCGCACTGAGGATCGCGACATCGCTCGGTCGTCCTTCCCTCTTGAAGAACCCGCCTGGGATCTTCCCGCTCGCATAGAACCGCTCCTCGTAATCGACACGGAGCGGGAAATAATCGAGGTCTTCCCTGCCTGCCTGCACACCAATCGTAACCAGAACACGTGTATCTCCATACGACGCCAGCACGGCTCCACTCGCCTGCTTGGCCAAATGCCCTGTCTCCAGGGTGATTTCTTTTCCGTTCAGCTCAATACTTTCTCTGATAACCATCGTTTCCTTAGACTCCTCTGATTTCTAGTCGTTGAATCAATTCCTTGTACGCAGTGAGGTCATGGCTCTTGATGTACTTCAACAACCGGCGGCGCTGGCCGACCATCTTGCGCAGGCCCCATTGTGAACTGAAGTCCTTCCTATGTTCGTTCAGATGTCCTGTAAGTTCTTTGATCCGCTCGGTGAGCATTGCGATCTGTACCGCTGCGGATCCTGTATCCGTATCACTCTTCCCGTAATTCTTGACGATCTCTTCCTTCTGTTCTCGTGTCAGACTCATTTACTCCTCCTATTGAACCCCGCTTCCGAGATGGGGTGAGCACGCTAGGGGTAAACCCTCGCGATGGTGAGCCCTCATCCCAGGAGGGGGCCGATCAGTTTCTGTAGCGTTTCGCTATCCTCTTTACCTCGTGTTTTACGCGCTCCTCCTCAATCGTGAGGAGTTCCTTATCCTTCAGGAGGAACCGACCGGCAACGATCACGTCGGTCACATCCTCCACGTGTGCCGCGTAGACAAGCGCTGAGAAGGAGTCGTAGGCAGGAAGAGTCCGAATGCTGTCGAGGTCGATCAGGACGAGGTCAGCTGGTTCGCCGACAGCGAGCCGTTTCGTCCCCATTCCGAGTGCCTCGGCCCCGACCCGAGTGGCCATCTCGACCACATCGCGAGCTGGGAGGGCCGTTGGATCCTCTTCTATTCCCTTTTCCAAGAGCGTTGCCATCCGCATTTCTTCGATCATATCCAGGCTGTTGTTCGTCGCCGCACCGTCTGTTCCCAAGGCAACCCGTACCCCAGCCGCGCGCATCGCCGCGAGTGGGGCAATCCCGTTTCCCAACTTGGCGTTGCTCTTCGGACAGTGAACGACCGTCACCCCCCGCTCGGCGAGCAGTCTTATATCTGCCTCATCGACCCACACACAGTGCGCGACCAGTGTCGGGGCCGAAAAGGCGCCGATCCGATCGAGAGCGGGAACAGGGCGCAACCCCAGGTTTTTCTGGCACCACTTTGTCTCCTCTGCCGATTCCGCCAGGTGCGTGTGAATGGGAACCGCGTACTTTCCCGCGAGGTCGATCGCCGCGTGCCAGACTGGTTCGCCACAAGTATAGATGGCGTGCGGGCTGACCGCGGTCCTGATCCGCCCGTTCGCAGCTCCTTCCCAGTGAGTGATCGCCTCTTCCGCCTTCTTCAACTCCCTCTTCCCATGTGCGTCGAGCCTCTCAGCGATGATCCCGCACGAGAGGAGCGCCCGCATGCCAACCTCTTCCACCGCACGCCCGATAGCGTCGGTATGAAAGTACATGTCCGCGCAAGTCGTTGTCCCTCCGTGGATCATCTCAGCTAAACCGAACAACGCCCCCCAGTAGACCTCCTCCGGGTGGAGATCCTTCTCGATCGGCCAGATATGCTCTTCCAGCCAGACGCGCAGCAAAAGGTCATCGGCAAGGCCACGGAAGAGGACCATTGGGAGGTGTGTATGAGCGTTGACAAACCCCGGAAGGACGAGCTTCCTCCCCCCGTCGATGACCGTGTCGTCGGCACGGAGAGGTAACTCTTCCTCGCTGATAGCGCTGATCGTTTCCCCTTCGATGCGAAGCTGAATGACCTTGGCCTCTTTCTCCGCGCCCGTGACGATATTCCTAAGAATTATCCCCAATCAAAACCTCTCTGTCTATCCATCTTTCCTGAATTATAGCTATTTTGCGATGGGGTCGCAACGTATGTTTCGCCAGTAGCTTCTTGCTCTCATCCTCTGTATACCGTTATTATATTGAGAACATGATGAATGGTAAAGGTCAGCAATTGGGAAGAGAGGGAGAGAATCGGGCTTGCCAATACCTGCGCCAACAGGGATACGGGATCATCGCGCGCAATTGGCATTCGCGGTTCGGCGAGATCGATATCATTGCTCGTGATGAGGGGAGCCTGGTCTTCGTCGAGGTAAAGGCCCGCTCAAAGGCCGGGTTCGGCGGACCGGAAGCGGCGCTCGATGTGCACAAACGCAAACGGGTCATCGCGGCCGCCAAGGCTTACCTGAGCGTGGTCGAAAGCGATCTCCCGGTTCGCTTCGACTTCGTCGCCCTACAGGGAGAAAAGGTCACGTTGTACAAGGGTGCGTTCTGCGAGGAAGAACCATGTTTGCACGCTTACTGAGCGCTGTGGTGATCGGAATCGAGGCACAGTTGATCGAGGTCCAGTGTGATGTCGCCGGCGGTCTCCCTGCTTTTCAGGTGGTCGGTCTCCCCGAAAAGGAGATAACAGAGAGCAGGGAGCGGATCCGTAGTGCGATCAAGAACTCGGGCTACACCTTCCCTGCAAGACGGATCACCGCAAACCTCGCACCAGCGGACCTGCGAAAGGAGGGGGTAGGGTTCGACCTTCCGACGGCGCTTTCGATCCTCATCGCCTCGAATCAGATCAGGCCATCGTCCGCACGCTACCTGGTCGTGGGCGAGCTCTCGCTCGACGGGGAGGTGCGCGGGGTACACGGAGTTCTACCGATCGCTCTCTCCGCCAGCGGTGCGCACCTCGACGGGGTGATCGTCCCCGCAGCAAATGCTGTTGAAGCGGCTCTCATCGACGGGGTCACTGTCTACCCTGTAGAGACCCTCGCCGAAGCGGCCGCCTTCCTCAGTGGGGAGAAAGTCCTTCCCCCGTTCACGATCGATCGCGAGGGAGTGATGCAACAAATCGCGCGCGCACCTACGGTCGACATCCACAACGTCAAGGGACAGGAACAGGCGAAGCGGGCCCTCGAAGTAGCGGCTGCCGGAGGGCATAACCTCTTGTTAATCGGTCCTCCAGGAGCGGGAAAGAGCATGCTGGCGCACTCCCTCCCTGGGATTCTTCCTCCCCTCTCCTTCGATGAGGCCCTCGATGTGACACGGATCTATAGCATTGCAGGGCTCCTTGCTCAAGATACCCCGTTGATAACACAGCCACCGCTCCGCGCCCCGCACCACACCATCTCCTACGCAGGGATGGTCGGAGGAGGACACGGCCTCCCTGGGCCGGGGGAGATCACTCTCTCTCACCACGGTGTTCTTTTCCTGGATGAGCTCCCCGAATTCGACCGCCGTGTCCTGGAGACCCTGCGCCAGCCACTCGAGGATCGATCGATCCTCATCTCCCGTGCCGGGGTCTCGGTGCGCTACCCGGCGAGCTTCACCCTGGTCGGGGCGATGAACCCCTGCCCGTGCGGACACCTTGGCGACCACTTACAGGCGTGCACGTGCAGTCCCTATGAGATCAAACGCTATCGCAAGCGACTCTCAGGCCCGTTCCTCGATCGAATCGACCTCGTTGTCGAGGTTCCCCGGTTGACCCCGGAGGAACTCCTCACCCGCCCCCGCGGGGAGAGGTCGGCCGCCATCCAGACTAGAGTGGGAGTGGCAAGGAGGGTACAATGGGAGCGATTACGAGATGAACCAGGCCGTTTCTCCAACGCCCAACTGGATTCGCAGGAGATCACGCGGTACTGTTCGCTCGATAAGGAGGCGGAGGAGCTCCTGAGGATGGCGATCGACCGATTTGCGCTGAGCGCGCGTGCTTATACCCGTGTGTTGAAGGTGGCGCGAACGATCGCTGATCTGGACGCGGCGCGCTCCATAAAGGCGCAACACCTGGCAGAGGCGATCCAGTACCGGCCAAGCGACGAGACTCTTCACTAACGAGGAGGAAATATGATAGCAAGAAGGTTATGTATCCTGGCATGGATAATGATGATAGGGTTAGCGATCGCGGCAATAGCGGCCGACCTTCCGCTCACCGTGTCGGGGATCGAGGTCGAGGGGAACGTGAAGATTCAGGCGAAGGAGATTCTCGATGTCGTCCCGTTTCACGTGGGCGATACGATCAATGCGGATGACCTGAAGGAGGGGTCCCAAGCGATCTACGACCTTGGCTGGTTCAGCGAGGTGATCCCAACGATCGATGACGCGGGCTCGATCCTCTTCCGCGTGGTGGAAAACTCGGTGCTGAAGAAAATCGAGATCACAGGGAACGTGAACACAGAGCCATTCGAAGTCTTTGGGGTCACCCTCTTTCGCACACCGATCATGCCCTCCGACAAGATCCGTCGCATCCTCCGTGACAATGGGGTGAAGACGAATAAGGTCCTCAGCAACAAGTCAATCGAGGATGGGCTGCAAGCGGTGATCGATGAGTACGAGAAGAAGGGCTACACCCTGATCATGGTGGGGAAGGTCATCCCAGGCGAGACGCTCTCAATAGAGATCATCGAGGGGAGGATTACCGCGAACATGGTCAGCGGCCTCGAAACCGTTCCCGAAGAGGTTGCGCAGGAGATGATAGAGCTTCCTATCGGTGTATGCCTGAAGAAAGCGTCGATCCAGAGGGTTCTCGCTCGCTTCAAGGAATCGATCTTCTTCTCCGATGTGAATATCGTTCCTCAGCAGGGAGCAACCCCGGATGAAGTCCGCCTGCTGTGGACCTTCACCGAGAGGCGGCTGATCGAGAACCCGATCGAGATCAACGGCATCACCCTTGCAGGGGTGACCCTCTTCCCGCACGAGCTCGCTGAGAGCTCGCTCAGTGAGATCCTACCAGGGTCGATCGACAACTACGCCTTCCTCCGGATCATCCAAGGGCTCTACGACCTCTACTACCGCACCGGGTACGTCATGGTCCGTCTCTCCGTCGGCCCGATCGAGGAGGGAGTTCTCTCCTTGACGATAGAGGAAGGGAAGATCGGCGATATCAGCGTCGCGGGAAACGATCACACAAAGAACTACGTGATCATGAAGACCCTGGGCATCCACGAAGGAGAGATCCTGAATCAGGGAAGACTCGCTGTCGCTTACCAGGGACTTATGTCGCTCGGTTACTTCACGTCGCTCGATATCGTCCCCGAGTGGGTCGATGACCAAATCTCCCTCTCCATAGCCATCGTCGAGAACAAGAAACTGGGAGGGATCAACGGGTCGATCGCGTTCTCTCCGGAGAGCGGGGGATTGGTAGGGAAGCTTGACTACAGCCAGAAGAATCTTTTTGGAACAGGCCAAGATTTTTCTTTCTCCTACAGTCGCGGGCTGATCGAGGATAAGAGCGCTGTCTGGAACCTCGGTTACAGTACGGTCGCTTACTTCCAGGATTTCAACCGCGTGGGGCTCAATCTCTATCGCCGAAGCGATGAGAGGTCGATCGATGAGGATCAATCACAGACGTTCCTCACTATCGGAGGAACAGGATCGGTGAGCTATCCGTGGGCCGACTACACCGACCTCACCCTCTCCTACAAGCACGAATCGGTAACTACGAGCGACGATTCTCTCTGGCAACCGATCGATTCCGTCACCATTGGCCTACGCTTCGATGACGTGAATAATCCGAGTTTCCCAACGGCAGGGAGTCGCCGCGCTCTCTCCTTGGAACAAGCAGGCGGGTTTGCGGTTGGCCCTGATTTTACCAAGCTTGACGTGCAATGGGTTCACTTCTCGCCAGTGCGAATTGGTCTCCCGTTTCTTGCCGAGCGGGATCAAGTTATCGCCATTCGCCTTGCCCTGGGATGGGGATACCACCTTCCGTTCTCGCAAGCTTATGATCTGGGTGGTCCCATGACGATACGTGGCACCGATGCTTCTCCTGTTCGACGGCTCTGTTACGCCAACATTGAATATCGCCTTGCGGTAGTGGAGGGGCTTACCGGGGTTCTGTTCTTCGACAGCGGGGTGAACTTCGACCAGGTAAATTCCGAAGGGGCGAAGGCATCCTTCGGATTGGAATTAGGGATCGAGGCAGCCGGAATGTACGTACGGTTGGATATGGCGTGGGTTCTCGGCTCCGATCTTGGATGGGTCCCTCACTTCAATTTTGGATTCAGTCCGATGTTCTAAGGGTGAGCCGAGGGGGGACACCCTGTATAATCCAATTCGGTTTTTCTTGTAAAGCGAAAAAGGAGGAATAGCATGTCCAAGAACACAATGGTTGTCGCTGTTGTCGCTCTGCTTCTCGCGGCCCTCGCACTGGTCCTTCCGTTTGTCCTTCCCTCAAGCGGAGGAGGGGATGAGGCCGCACTGAACGCCCTGGGTGATCGGATCACGAATCTGGAGAATTCATCGAGTTCCCCGCTCAAGATCGCCTACCTGAACGCCGAGGATGCCTTCAGTGTCTTCACCGATGCGGTGAGCGACCTGCGGCAGAAAGCGGTCGATAAACAGATGGAGATCGCCAAGTTACAACAGGATTTCATGGCAGGAACGATCTCCAAGGATGAATACCAAAATACCAATGATCGCCTGCAAGTCGAGCTTCTGCAGGCACAACTCAACATCGATATCGGCACGATCGACAAGATGATCGACTCCTCGGGATTCAGCAATATGCGCAGCGACCTGCAGCAACTCAGGGATGAAGCCCAGCCGGTCGTCGACGAGATGAAGAACCTGGTGACGACGATACGCACGGGAGTAATCGATACGCAGGAGTTCGAGAATCGTTACACTCAGGTGAAGAACGCGTTCACCCAGCTCGATCAGCTCCTCACACAGGCCGCGACGTCGAAGATCGTGGAGGCGGCGAACAAGGTGGCTCTCGCTGAGGGGTACGACCTCGTACTGCGTGTCAAGAACGTCATCATCTACCGCAACACGGCCAAGATGATCGATATCACCGACATGGTCAAGCACGAGCTCAGTACGTACCTGTAAACGAAGATGGTACGGGATATCGAGGCGATCCGGCGGTCGTTACCCCTGAGGTATCCCTACCTGTTAATCGATCGGATACTGGAAGAGGGAGAGGGGCGTGTCGTCGCTGTGAAGAACGTGACGATCAACGAGCCGGTCTTCCAGGGTCACTTTCCCGAACCCCGCTCCGCGGTGATGCCGGGAACGTTGATCCTGGAGGCAATGGCCCAGACAGCTGCCTTTCTCATGGGCCTAGAGGGTGAAGGAATGGGCTACCTGGTGGGGATTGATCAGGCCCGCTTCCGCCGAAGGGTCGTCCCTGGGGATCAGCTTCTCCTCACGGCACGTACGCTGCGTAAGAGGAGAGGATTACTTCGCGCCGAGGTGGAGGGGACGGTCGCCGGTGAGCCGGTAGCAAAGGCGATCATCTCGCTTGTCGCCGCAGGAGAGGAAGATGTGGGATAGCATCATCGAGTGCGTTCCCAACATCAGTGAGGGGCGCCGTCGAGAGGTGGTCGAGGATGTCGCTGCTGCCGTCGCCGGACCGGGGCGACAGGTGATTGACTTGAGTCTCGATCCCGATCACAACCGCTCGGTGATCACCATCGTCGGTGAGCCGGACGGCCTTGCCGAAGGGGTCCTCTCCCTGGTGAGAAGAGCGGTCGAACGGATCGACCTGCGCGAGCACCACGGGGAGCACCCCCGCATGGGAGCGGTCGACGTCATCCCGTTCATCCCGGTCCGAGGGGCAACGATGGACGACTGCGTCAGGCTCTCCCGAACGGTCGGCAAGAGAATTGCTGAAGAGATCGATCTTCCGGTCTACCTGTACGAAAGATCGGCGACGAATGCCGCCCGTAGGAACCTGGCCACGATCCGCAAGGGTGAGTTCGAAGGGTTCGCCACGAAGATCGCCCTCCCCGAGTGGGAACCGGATTTTGGCCCCAAAGAGATCCATCCGAGTGCTGGCGTCGTCGCGGTCGGCGCGCGAGAGTTCCTGATCGCCTATAACATCAACCTCGCCACCTCCGATCTTACAGTGGCAAAAGAGATCGCTTCTGCGGTCCGTTCTTCGAGCGGGGGTCTGCGCTACGTCAAGGCACTCGGATTTCCGCTCGCCGAGAAGGGGATCGTACAGGTATCGATGAACCTGACAAACTTCAAGAAGACCCCTATTTTGCGGGTCTTCGATCTTGTGAAACGCGAGGCAGAGCGCCGCGGGGTCTTGGTCGCGGGAAGCGAGATCGTGGGAACGCTCCCCCGTCAGGCCCTCTATGACGTGGCATCGGCAGCATTGCAGATCAAGGGGTTCTCCTCGCAACTCGTGCTCGAGGAGCGAATTGAGAGCGCGCTACGTTGAAGATCGCCGGGCAAGAGGTCGAAGACGCTGCAGTCCTTGGCTATGCCCGTACCGGCAGGGCGACGACGCAGTTCCTCCTCAATCACGGTGTCCGCCCGTTTGTGAGTGACTCCGGGTCGCTCTCAAAGGAAGACCGTGCCGAGCTTGAAACGCAAGATGTTCAATACGAAGAAGGTGGACACACCGAGGCAATCCTTACAGGTTCCAATCTCATAGTCCTGAGTCCAGGGGTGAAGCCGAACCTGCCTCTCCTCGTCGAGGCAGGAAAGCGCGGGATCACGATCCTCTCCGAACTCGATCTCGCTGCGGAGGTCTGTAGGTCCACTCAATGTATCGCAATCAGCGGAACGAACGGGAAGAGCACGACCGTGCGCCTCACAGAAGCGCTCCTGCGGATGTCCTGTAAGAAGGTTCTGGTCGCGGGGAACATCGGAATTCCGTTCATCTCCATCGTCGATCAGGTTATGGATACCGATGTGGTCGTCCTCGAGGTCTCAAGCTTCCAACTCGAACAGAGCGAGTCCTTCCACCCACGGGCCGCGGTCCTCCTGAACATAACCCCGGATCACCTCGACCGCCATAAGACGATCGCCGCCTACACCGTGGCGAAGGGACGCCTCTTCCGGCGTCAGACGCGCGAGGATACCGCAATTCTTCCCAGTGACCTTATCGCAACCTTCCCGGAGATCAGGGCGCGAAAGGTCCTCTTCGACCGGGTGGAGCTTCCGCCCTCTCCCTTTCTCGTCAATCTCTCGCCGCACAACCGGGAGAATCTGAAGGCAGCTGTCGCGGCCTGTCGCGCCCTCCTCCCTAGTTTCGATACCGGTTCGATCCGGTTCGATGATCTCAAGGAGGCGTTCGCTCTTCCGTATCGCCTGCAAGAAGAGGGAGAAGTGAACGGGATCAGAGCGCTCAACGACTCCAAGTCGACGAACGCCGCCTCCACCCTAGTCGCCCTGCAGAGCGTGGATAGGCCTGTCATCCTCCTCCTCGGGGGTAGGTACAAGGGGGCCGGGTACGAACCACTCGCGGCCGCCATCCTAGAGCGACCGGTGCGGAAGGTCATCCTCTACGGGGAAGCGGCTCCTTCTCTGCATGAGACACTGAAGAAAGCAGGGTACGCCTCGATCGCACTCGCGAGTAACCTCTCCCAAGCCGTCGACATCGCGTTCCATAGTGCGCGCAGCGAGGACGTTCTCCTCTTCTCGCCGGCCTGTTCGAGCTACGACCAGTATTCGAATTACATCGAGCGCGGCAAGGATTTCACGCGCCTCATCCAAAGCCACCGACTCTGAGCACGATCAGCACAACAAGATATTCATCACCTCTTATTTGGTGACGTCTGTACGGTCTTCGGGGAGCGAATTCTATCCCTCGCTGCGACACCTTTCCTTTCGTGCACGGGACAACTGCCGTATTGATAGGAGGCAGCGAGCGCGTGGGCATAAAGAGGGCGATGGAGGCGTTACGTGGAGAGACGAGTCGATCGGGGGACCGTAGTCACTACCGCACTTCTACTCCTTTATGGTCTGGTGATGGTCTACAGTGCCAGCTCTCCGTTCTCCCTCCGCCACTTCGGAAGCGGTAGCTATCTCTTCCTCAAGCAGTTGATCTCGGCCGGAATAGGGGTGGGTTTTCTCGTCCTCCTCTCCCACCTTGACTACCACCGACTGCGCCAGATCGATGATATCCTCCTCATCGGAGCGTTCCTCCTGACCGCGTTGACCGTGCTTCCCTTACGGATCAGCGACGGGCGGTGGCTACACCTGGCGGGATTTACCATACAACCGACCGAATTGCTGAAGTTTGCGCTGATCGTCTACCTGGCAGCGACCATAGAACGGAAGATGGAACGCATTCGGTCGTTCTCCGGGGGGGTTCTTCCGTTCGTCGTTGTCCTGCTCATTCTGGCGGCAGTGGTGATAAACCAACCGGACCTAGGAATGATCCTCGTCTTTAGCGCCCTGACTGCGGTGATGCTCTTCCTTGGAGGGGCGAAGATCGTCCACCTGGCCCTTATCACCCTGTCGAGCCTTCCACTTGTCTACCTGGCGATCCTCATCGCGCCTTACCGTCTCGCCCGTCTGCTCTCCTTCTTCCATCCCCAGGCTTACAGCACCTCCTCGGGATATCAGATCATCCAATCTCTCGTGGCGATCGGGTCGGGAGGGATCTTCGGACGCGGGTTGGGGGCGTCACGTGCCAAGCTATTCTACCTTCCACAGTCCCACAACGATTTCATCTTCGCGATCACCGCCGAGGAACTGGGGTTGATCGGAGCGTCCATCCTGATCGGTCTCTTCGCCCTCTTCGCCTGGCGTGCGTTCGCCGTGGCGAGCCAGGCCCCGGATCCATTCGGGCGGCTTTTGGCGTTGGGAATCGGATTTAGCATCTCCTTCCAAGTACTCCTCAACATGGGGGTGGCAGTCGGGCTCCTCCCGGTAACCGGACTAACCCTCCCATTTATTAGTAACGGTGGATCTTCGCTTCTCATTACGCTTTCCATGGTTGGCGTTCTGCTCAATATCTCGAAACAAGGAGTATCATGATGCGTGTTCTGATTGCTGGTGGAGGAACAGGGGGGCATTTCTACCCCGCTTTAGCCGTGATGGAAGAGTTCTCGCAGCGGGAACCGGGGGCGAGGCTCGCCTACATCGGGACACGCCACGGGATCGAGGGACGTATCCTCCCCTCCTACCTCTGGATTCGTTTCTTCCCGATCCACGCTCGCGGGCTCGAACGCGGAAACCTTTGGCAGAATCTATACGCGATCGCCCTCCTCTCCTTGGCCTTCCTGGAGACGTTTATCGCGATCGTGCGCTTCCGTCCGCAGATCATAATCGGGATGGGAGGATACGCCTCTTTCCCGAGCGTCCTCCTCGGTTCTCTGCTGGGGAGGGTTATTCCGATACGAACGGTCATCCACGAACAGAACGCGATCGCAGGCCTGACAAACCGGATCCTCGCCCCATTCGTCGACAAGGTACTCGTTTCCTACTCCCAGTCGAAAGCAAGTTTTCCCCGTGCCCGACGCATCGCGGTCACTGGGAACCCGATTCGCAAGGAATTCCTCCTCGCCAAACGAACTGCGGAGGCCTACCAACGATTCGACCTTGATCCGGACAAGCAGACCGTTCTCGTCTTCGGCGGCTCGCATGGATCGTCGGCGCTCACGACCGCGATCATTCGAGCAAAGGGATCGATCGCCAAGAGCGAGAGGCTGCAAGTCCTCCTCGTCACCGGGAAGAGCGGGGAAGAACGCGCGATCAGGGAGGAATTCAACCGCGCCGGGGTGCACAATATCGTTGTTCGCCAGTATATCGAGAGGATGGGCGAGGCGTTCGCCGTGGCTGACCTTGTCGTCTCCCGTGCCGGTGCCACAACGCTCGCGGAGATCACATCATGTGGGAAGCCGGCCCTCCTCGTCCCGTGGGGTGGGGCAGCTGGCGGACACCAGTGGGAGAACGCGCGCGTCCTTAGAGAGGAAAAAGCATGTGCATTGGTGAATGAAGCGGATATTCTAGAGCACGGATTGGCGGAACTGATCTGCCAGATGGTAGGGGACCGCGAGGCCCTCACCAGGATGGCGCACAATTCCATGCGTATGGGAAAACGCCAGGCAACCACGTTGATCCTGGGAGAGATCATAACGCTTGTTGAGGGGGCACGGACGTGATTAACGCGGGGAAGAGGTACCACTTTATCGGAATCGGCGGATCGGGGATGAGCAGCCTCGCCACGGTGATGCTCGCCGGCGGGAGCAAGATCTTTGGGTCGGACTTGCATGAAAACGCGGAGACCTTACGCCTCCGTCGGAAAGGGGCGACGATCTACCTCGGACACGATGAGCGCTTTCTCGACGAGGAAGGAATCGATGAGGTGATCGTCTCCTCGGCGATCGGGACGGAGAACGTGGAGCTCCAGGCTGCGATGAGGAATAAGCTCCCTGTCGTACGTCGTCTGCACGCGCTGGCAACTCTCCTTCACGGCTACACGAGTATCGGAATTGCAGGGACGCACGGAAAGACAACGACCACAGCGATGGTCGCCACGATCCTGCGCCAGGCGGGGAAGGATCCGAGTTACTTGGTCGGGGCCCACTGCGCCGGACTAGGCGGGAACGCGCACCTCGGCAATGGCGGTCTCTTCGTCACCGAGGTCGATGAAAGCGACGGCCTCTTCCTTGCGCTTCACCCTACGATCGGCGTCCTCAACAACATCGGTCGCGACCACCTGGACACCTACAGAAGCCTTGATGGGATCATTCAGAGCTTCACCAAGTACATCCGTCAATCGGAGAAGGCCGTGCTGGCGATCGACGACGAAAATGTGCGGGTGCTGGCAGAATCGTTCCCTGACGCTCTGACCGTTGGGCTCTCTCCGCTTGCCGATCTGCAGGCGAGGAATATCCGCCACTACCACTTCCACACCACCTTCGAACTCGTCTATCAGGGGGAAGAGATCGGACCGGTTTTCCTCCCGGCTCCCGGGGATCACAACGTGAGGAATGCTCTCTGCGCGATCGGAGCCGCTTTCCTTGCAGGGGTTTCGCTTGCAGAGGCCGCATCGGCCCTGGACTCGTTCCTCCTCCCGCAACGGCGTTTCCAGCTTCTGGAAGAGAATGGAGTTACCGTGGTCGATGATTACGCCCACCTCCCGGAGGAGATCGAGGCGACCCTGCAGGCGATTCGTTCTGGCTGGGAGAAGCGACGGGTCGTCGCGATCTTTCAGCCCCACCGCTACAGCCGCACCCAGGCAATCGGCGATGAGTTTGGCAAGGCATTCCAGCTTGCAGATACGGTTGTCGTGACCCCGATCTATCCCGCCTACGAGCATCCGATCCCCGGTGTCTCGTCGCAAGGGATCGTCCGAGCGATCACCCGTTCCACCGGGGCGCAGCCCTATCTCATACATGATAAGGAGAAGGTGGTCTCCTTTCTCAAGAGGTATATCGAACCGGGCGACTTCATCATCAGTTTCGGAGCCGGGGACATCTGGACAGTCACAGAAGAGCTATCGTGCTTCCTTACGGAGGGGAGCTTCTGCCTCGCTTAAGCCGCTCGGACTGGGAATCCCGCTTCGCCCCATTTCCGATTGAGATTCGCCTTGATGAGCCCCTTTGCACGCACACCACGATCGAGATCGGTGGACCGTGTCACTGCTTCCTCCTCCCAGAGAGCACAGACGCGCTGATTGCGTCCATCCGGGCCTGCAAGGAAGAGGAGGTTCCCTACCGGTTCCTCGGTGCAGGATCGAACGTCCTGTTCGCCGATTCAGGCTATTCGGGCGTCATCATCGCGACCGAACGGCTCGTAGGAAGCACCGTCCATGGGGATCGCGTCGAGGTTCTCTGTGGCGAACCACTCTCTTCTTTGCTCGCAACCGTCGCGCGAACGGGGGAGCAATCTCTCGGATTCCTCGCGGGGATTCCCGGCTCCCTGGGGGGGGCAATCGCAATGAACGCGGGGATTCCAGCCCACTCGATCGGCGATATAGTCGATCGAGTAGCCGTTCTCGACACGCACAACGACGTACGGATTCTTAATGCCGAGGAATGTCATTTCGGCTACCGGGAGAGCAAGATCCGCGCGGAACGCCTCCCCGTCCTCTGGGCAAGCCTACGCCTGGATGAGGAGTCTTACGACTACGACGCTATTCTCGCTCATCGTCGTGCAACCCAACCGATCTCGGAACGGAGTTCGGGGTGCGTGTTCAAGAACCCACCAAATCTCTCCTCTGGTCAACTGATCGAGGAATGTGGGTTAAAGGGGTTTCGGGTTGGAATGGCCAAGGTGTCTGAAAAACATGCTAATTTCATCCTTAACCTTGGAGGGGCAAAGGAGGCTGAGATCCGCAAATTAATTGACATTGTGCACCAAAAGGTGTATAAAAGTTTCCATATCTCGCTTGAATTGGAGCTCGAGGTTATTGACGGGTGAACGAGGGGGAACCGAAAAGAGACGTTTTTCGTTGGGTCGTTATTATAGGGGGGGTTCTTATCGCTGCTGCTGCCATCGCCCTGTATGCACCTTGCTTATATCTCCTTGATCTACGGGATATTGAGGTGAACGGGAATCATTATATCTCGACCGAAGAGATTGAATATGTCGCCGGTTTCTCAATAGGGGAGAACCTTCTGACCGCGCCGATAGATCGAGCAAGGACAGCCCTTTCCTCTCTCCCCTGGGTAAAAGATATCTCTATAAAGCACCTCTATCCCCACACACTTGTAATCACTGTCCAGGAGCGTGCGCCAATCGCGGTGACCGCCGTTCCTCATGAGCGACGTCTTCTGGTGATCGGGGAAGGCGGGATTATCGTCCAACGGACGACCGAGATGAATTCGCAAGCCCTGGCAGTGTTCGGGGCCGACCTCACAGGCGCGGACCTCGGGAGCTACTTTGTGGACAATCGCGTGACTGCGACACTCGAATATATCTACAAGAAGGATTTTGAAGACGGAATCCTTCGCCGCATCGATTTTTCCGATCCGACTCGGGTCACGCTCCAGGGTGAGGGGGATGTGACGATCATGCTTGGAGCCCTTGACGGAATCGATAAGCGGATCGATGCGGCGGCGGCTCTCCTTGATACGATCGATCTTGCGAAGTATCGATCGATAGATCTCAGATTCGGGGGTGAGGCGATTCTTGTGCCCCGTTAAGGTGGTGAACTGATGAGAAAAGAGAAAGTGGTGGTTGGCCTGGATGTAGGGACTACCAAGGTTGTCGCATTGGTCGGAAACGTAATCGATGGGGCAATCGAGGTTATCGGTCTTGGAAAAGCGGAGTCCCACGGCCTGGAGAAGGGAGTTGTCGTCGACATTGGACGCACGATCACGTCCATCCGAAAAGCAGTCGAAGAAGCAGAGAACATGGCCGACGTCAAGATCGGCTCGGTCTACGTCGGGATTGCTGGGAAGCACATCACCTCGATCAACAACAGCGGGACTGTCTCCATCAACCGTCCGGACCGGATTATTGCCGAAGATGATATCCGACGCGTAGTGGAGACAGCGCAGGCGATCCAAATCCCCCCAGCGAGCGAGATGATCCACGTCATTCCGCGGCAGTATATCGTGGACGGACAGGATGGAATTACGGACCCCGTGGGGATGACGGGGACTCGACTCGAGGTTGATGTCCATATCGTGACTGGAGCGGTCACCGCAGTGCACAACCTGGTCCGCTGTGTGCAAGACCTTGGGGTTGGGATCGAGCAGATCGTGCTCGAACCGATCGCCTCCTCCCTTGCCGTCCTCTCCTCCGCGGAAAAGGAACTGGGAGTGATCCTGCTGGATATTGGCGGTGGAACGACCGATATCAGTGTCTTCCGCGGCGGAGATATATGGTTCTCTAAGGTGATCCCGATCGCCGGTGAGCATATCACAAACGATATCACCGTGGGATTACAAACACCGATCGAGGAGGCCGAGCTGATCAAGAAACAATCGGGTACGGCCATGGTCGACAGTGTCAGCGAGGACGATCAGATTGAGGTGGCAACGATTGGAGGGGACAAGAAAAGGTCTGTCTCCAAGAAGAGACTTGCCAAGATCATCGAGCCGCGAGTTGAGGAGCTCCTCGACCTAGCGATGCAAGAGGTCGAGGACGCCGGGTATCGAGACCTTGTTCCAGCCGGCTTGGTCCTTACCGGGGGAACTTCCCTCTTGGATGGAATCGCCGAGTTTGCCCAGCAGCGCTATGGTGTTTCGGTGCGGCGGGGAAGGATCCCACAAGGGATTCACGGACTGCGGGACATCGTCGAATCACCGATCTACGCGACCTCGATCGGGTTGTTGCGTTATGCAGTGGAGACGAAGGACTTCAAGAAGAAGCGCTACGATCGGAGGAAAGGTTCATTAATCAGCAAACTCTTCTCCTGGTTCAACCGTTTCTTCCGGGGGTAGAAAAGATGGTAGATGAGAGGAACAGCAATCCTCCAGCACGGTTGATGGTGCTTGGCGTCGGCGGCGGCGGTGGAAACGCAGTCGATCGGATGTTCGACACTCGCGTCGCCGGCGTAGAATTAGTCGTCGTCAACACCGACGCGCAGGTCCTGGAGGTCGTGAAGGCACACCGAACCCTCCAGATCGGACGAAAGCTGACTAAGGGACTTGGGGCGGGCGGAGAGCCAAAGATCGGACAAGCCGCTGCCGAAGAGAGCCGCGAGGAGATTATGGACCTCCTGGAAGGGATCGATATGGCGTTCATCACCTGCGGGATGGGGGGTGGAACCGGAACCGGCGCTGCTCCGGTTATCGCGGCACTCGCCAAGGAGGCAGGGATCCTCACAACGGGGATTGTCACCCGGCCGTTCTCCTTTGAAGGGCTCACGCGGGGAAAGAAGGCTGAGGAGGGAATAGGTCACCTCTCCAAGGTGGTCGATGCCTTGATCACAATCTCCAACGACAAGCTTCTCAAGGTTGCTCCGTCGGAGACACCGATCACCCAGGCGTTTGAGATGGCCGATGAAGTCCTACGGCAAGGGGTCGAGGGGATCTCCGACCTGATTACCATCCCCGGGATGATCAACCTTGACTTCGCCGATATCGAGAGTGTGATCCGCAACGCCGGGACAGCGATGATGGGAATCGGCGAGGGAGAAGGGGAAGGGAAGACAAAAGAAGCGGCGCGAAATGCCATCTCCTCTCCGCTTCTCGACGGATCGATCAAAGGAGCACGCAAGGTTATTCTGAACATCACCGGCGGGTCCGACCTCACCCTGGAAGAAGTTACCGAGGCTGCCTCTCTCATCCGCGAAGCCGTCTCGGACAAGGCGGATATCATCTTTGGTACGGCAATCCGCAACGGCCAGGAGAAAGTACGACTGACCGTAATAGCGACCGGATTCGCTACCCGCCGCTCCGGTGAAGACGAGGAAGGAACACCGATTGGGGATGAGACGATGCTCTCTAAACTGGAACATGAGAGTCGCATCGGTGTCAACGACTTCGATATCCCGACCTACTTGCGACGCAGCCGTAAGTCCAGGGACGATGCCGTGTCTCGTCCGTGGGGAACGGATCAGGATTGAGTGATTGAACCTCCCAATCTCTCAATTCTTCAGCGCCCTTTGCGGTAAAATACTTGGGGCTGGGGATCTGTGCAACTTATGCCAGAGGTGGGGGTCGAACCCACATGACCGCGAGGGCCACGGGATTTTGAGTCCCGCGCGTCTGCCAATTCCGCCACTCTGGCTCAGGTCGCCTCATTTTAGTCGCCCCAGTCTTCCACGTCAACACTCACGCTGCACGAGAGAGACGGATTTCTCGCGACCTGTTCACGCTTGACATTCTTGCTCTGCATCGCGACCCTTTACGCGAGATGAACGCGATAGAACACGAGATCGAACTACTACGAGAAACCCTCCGTCACCACAACTACCTCTACTACGTCCTCGACCAACCGGAGATCACTGACTCAGAGTACGACAGCCTCTTCCGCCGCCTGCAGGAGTTGGAGGAGGAGCATCCGGAGATCATCGCCGCGGATTCTCCCACGCAACGGGTCGGTGCGCCACCATCGGAGGGGTTCAAAGAAGCGGTCCACGCCGTTCCCATGCAGAGCCTTGCAAACGCGTTTTCTATCGATGATCTGCGGGATTTCGATAGCCGCGTGCGCAAGCTCCTCGATGTTGACATGGTCAGCTACGTGGTCGAGCCAAAGCTCGACGGCCTTTCGGTCGAACTCGTCTATCGCGACGGTACGTTCGTGCAGGGTTCGACACGCGGGGACGGGGTAAACGGTGAGGATGTGACAGGGAACCTGCGCACGATTCGCAGCATCCCGCTTCGCCTGCGCCCACTTAATGGTATCACCCCGACACTTCTCGAGGTGCGGGGGGAGGTCTACATCGAGAAGGAGGACCTAGCGCGACTCAATCGCGAACGGGAGGCTGAGGGACTCCCTCCGTTCGCCAATCCGCGAAACCTCGCCGCGGGGTCGCTGCGCCAGCTCGACCCACGCGTGACCGAAAGACGCCCCTTGCGGATCTATTGCTATACCTTCGGGCGCATAGAGGGGATCACGGTCGGCTCCCAGATCGAGCTCCTGGAAACGCTCCTAAGGCTCGGGATCCGTGTCAATCCGCTCCACCGGCTCTGTCGTGGAATCGATGAAGCGATAAGTGTCTACGAGGAGTTTCAGGGACAGCGCGGGACCCTCCCTTACGAGGCCGATGGGATGGTGATCAAGGTGAACGACTTCGCCGCTCAGAAAGCTTTGGGCACAATTGCGCGCAGCCCGCGCTGGGCAATTGCAGGGAAGTACCCGGCCGAGCAGGGGATTACCAAATTAAAGGATATTATAGTCCAGGTAGGGCGCACAGGCGTTCTAACCCCGGTGGCGATCCTCGAACCGGTGCGGGTGCGCGGCGTCGAGATCACGCACGCCACGCTGCACAACGAGGACGAGATCGTACGGAAGGATGTTCGTATCGGCGACACCGTGGTGATTCAACGGGCCGGGGATGTGATCCCGCAGGTCGTGGGCCCGCTCAGCGGGCGCCGCACCGGTGACGAACGCCCGTTCGTCATGCCAGCAGCCTGCCCGGTCTGTGGAAGTGAGGTCGTGCGACTGGAGGGGGAGGTGGCACACCGCTGTCTGAACGTCTCCTGCCCTGCGAGGATCAAGGAGTCGATCCGCCATTTCGTCTCCAAGGGGGGGTTCGACATCGACGGCTTCGGCGCCAAGCTCGTGGAACAGCTTGTCGACCGCGACCTTATCAAGAGTGTAAGCGATATCTTCCACCTCGATCGGGAGACGCTGAGCGGTCTTGAACGGATGGGGGAAAAGTCAGCGGAGAACCTCCTTGCGGCGATCGAGAAGAGTAAATCGCTCTTGCTCGCGAAGTTCCTCTTTGCCCTGGGAATCCCCGAGGTGGGTGAGCACGCTGCCGACCTCCTCGCGCAAGCCTTTCTCACCCTAAGGGGTCTGATGGAGGCTTCGGAGGAGGATCTCCGCGCCATCCCTGAAATCGGGCCGCGCACCGCGGAGGGGATCGTTGATTTCTTTTCGAACCCTGCGAACAAGGAGATGATCGCCGAGCTTCGCACCTCTGGGGTAAGGGTCGCCGTGGCGAGTGCCCCGGCTTCTGGAAAGCTCATTGGTAAGAGGTTCGTCCTCACCGGAACGCTCTCCTCGATGCCCCGCAGCGAAGCGAACGAACGGATCAGGCGACACGGCGGCGCGGTCTCCACCTCGGTCAGTGCACAAACAGATTACGTCATCGTGGGGGAGAACCCAGGGAGCAAGGTGCAGAAGGCACGCGAACTGAATATAGCAACCCTCAACGAAGAGGAATTCATCGCCCTCCTTGGAGAACGATGAGTAGAGAGACGCTCCTCGATCTCAATCGTGACGAACTGACGGCGTTCCTCGCTAAACGCGGCGAGCCGAAGTACCGCGCGAAACAGATCTGGCAGGCGATCTACCGTGACCTCGTCCCCTCCTATGAGGCGATTACCTCTCTACCAAAGGAGTTGCGCGCCTCTCTCGCGGAAGCCCTTCCTGTGGAGCCCCTTCACACAGTCGATTCGATCACGAGCCGCGACAAGCGTACCCACAAGGCCCTGTTCCGTCTGGCGGATGGCGAGACGATCGAGACGGTCCTCATGCTCTACGAGCACCGCCGGACGGTCTGCCTCTCCACGCAAGTAGGCTGCGCTATCGGCTGCCCTTTCTGTGCCACCGGAAAGAGTGGGTTCACGCGCGACCTCACTGCTGGGGAGATCGTCGCTCAGGCGCTTCACTTCGCGCGCAAACTGCACAAAAGAGGGGAGAGGCTGACGAACATCGTCTATATGGGGATGGGGGAGCCGTTTCTCAACTACGAGGCAACGATGAAATCGATCCGTATCCTGAACGACCTGAACGGATTCTCCCTCGGGGCACGCCACTTTACCGTCTCCACCGTGGGGATCATCCCGGAGATAGAACTCTTCACGCGCGAGGACCTGCAGGTGAACCTGGCGATCTCCCTCCACGCGGGGGACGACGCGTTGCGCGACCGCCTCGTCCCGATTAATCGCCGTTATTCACTCACACCTCTCATACGTGCCTGCCGCGACTACATCGAGGCGACCCATCGGAGGGTGACCTTCGAGGTCGCACTGATCGATGGGGTAAACGACGCGCCCGAGGAGGCACACAAGATCGCCTCCCTCCTCGCAGGGCTCCTCTGTCACGTCAACCTGATCCCCTTAAACCCGATCCCAGCGTCCCCCCTCCGCCCAAGCTCCCGTGAACGGACCGACGCGTTCGCCAGTCTGCTCGAAGAGGCAGGGATTCCGGTGACAGTGCGCCTGGGGAGGGGAATCAAGATCCAAGCCGGGTGCGGTCAGTTACGAGCTCGGGGTCAGATCTGACCCCGAAGTTTGTAGTAAGTAGTGGGTAGTAGGTGGTGGGGCAAACCCGGTCATATTTGTTTGCCGCCGGGATCGCTAACGAACGCTTAAGTTGACGGGAAAGGAGAGACTCGACCTTTACCACTGCCATCGTTGTGTGCTGAATAAGTTCGGCTCCTGCGCGTTCTCTACTGGACACAAGCGGTTGAGCAAGCACACCCAAAGTTGATCTTGCCGGCGATTTTACTACCCACCACCCTCTAGTCGTTTAACAGGCCGCGGTAGAAGTCGAGCGCGCGGTGTCCCCAGCCCTCGGTGATGTTGGTCAGACCCTGGTGCACAAGTTGACGTGCCCGCTCGCGGCTGATCTCCATGATTCTCCCCACATCGGCGAGGTTATACGAACAGCCGTCCTCGATCCCGTAATGCAGGCGGATAGCAACCGCCTGGCGTGCCGGGATCACATCGAGGACCCGTTCCAATTCTTCGTGGAAGAGGAGCCGGAGGGCCTCTCTCTCCGGCGAGAGGACGGTCTCATCGTCGAGCAGTTCGTCCAGGGTCTCATCGCCCTCTCGGCCGATGGTTCGGTCCAACGAGACGATCTCGTTCACTTCCTTTTCAATCCGGCGCAGACGTTCGCTCGAAATGCCGAGAGCACGGGTGATCTCCTCATCATCGGCACGGCCGTCGCGGGCGAGGGCACGCATCTGTTCGAGCCGCCGCACGGCGCGGAAGAGGTAGTCGGGGATGCGAATCATCCGGGAGTAATCGGTGATCGCTCTCAAGATCGCACGGCGAATCCACCATGCCGCGTATGTACTCAGCTTGTGTCCGCGTTCGACATCGAAGCGGTCGACCGCCTCGATCAGGCCGATATTCCCCTCCTGGATAAGATCGATGAGGGAGAGTCCGGCTTCGGAATACTCCTGCGCGATCTTGGCCACCAAGCGGAGGTTGGAGGTGATCAGCCTTTCCCGCGCTCCGTCAACCCCCGCGGCCATGGCGCGTGCCAGCTCCCGCTCTTCCTCACGCTCGAGGATGGGGAAGCGCACAATCTCACGGAAGTATATCGCGAGGATATCCGTGCTCCTGTGCGACCGCGCCTCAGCGGTCGGCTGTTTCTCCTCCAAAGTATCTCTCATCGTCTCTTTCATCAAGCAGACTTTACGAGAATAGCGCGGGGCTGTGCAAGCTCAATCTTCAAAAATCCGGGAAAGACTCGGATGTAACATCGATCACATCGAGTTCAGCAACATACGATGCAATCCCGAGCCGCTCGCTGAGGCTGGGAACGGTCCGTCCCCCGTCTCCGGAGATGAGCTCCTTGATGTAGAGTCCCCCCTCCCCGCGCAGGATGAGGTCGGCCTCGCGCGGCGCGAGGAGAGTGCCGTCGGCATCGAGGAGACGACGCTCGCGTACCAAGTCGGCACGACGGTGAGAGACGCGCACCGGGGTGCGTTGGTGAATCGTCCCCACGAGAGATGATAAGGCCCGGGCAAGGTCGGCCGGCGTGACCTCACTCTCAAAGCAGACGCGCGCGCGGTAGGTCTTCTCCGCGTGCGTCTCCTTCACCAGGGCCACCGTCTCCCGTGATACGAAATGAAGACCGCTCACCTCTACCTTTCCTGCAGAACCGATATTAACTGCCTCCTGTAAAAGCGAAAGGTCGAGAGTACGGCGTCGAGGTGAGAGGACTTCGAGGATGAACGGCCGTCCCGTCCCGAGCATACGAGCGTCGATGTCCTCGCGTCCTGCGCCGTGCAGGTGTGCTTTCTCTGCCCCCGCAGCGGTGAGAAATGGGGCGGCGGCGATTTCTTCCACCGATTCGGAGTACTGCTTCCCCGTGAACCCACAAGCCTCACAACCCTTCCCCTGGCAGAGCCGACACGGCCAACGGGTCTGCGGAATCCCGCGTACGAGTTTGCAATAGCGCCCGTAGATGTAGAGAGAAAGGACGCGAAGTTCTATTCTGTCCCGTTCCAAATTGATTATGAATGACAGGTGAGGATGCGTGAGATCGAGAGTTCCGTGGCCGACCCTCGCCTCGAATGCTTTCCCCATCTCCCGATTGAACGCGTGTTTGAGCGGTTCTGCGAGACCAGTTGGAAACTTCTCCCCGAGGAAGAGCTCCATCTGCCGCAGCCGTGCGGTAAGCTTCACCCCAAAGAGGTAGCTCTCGTACTCGACACCCTCCACCGCGGCGACCGCACGCGCTGAGAAGTCCTCTACCCGCGAAAAGAGCCCGTCACAGACCCAGCACGCCCCGGTTCTTCCGGAGACGCCGATCATAGAGAGGATGGTACGCAGCGATCGACCACGCTCTCCGTTGGAGAACCCGTGCCCGAGCTTAGCGAACGCGCGACCGAGACACTCATCGCAGATCGGACCGGAACGCAGAATAGCCGCGCCAGTCTCGATAATCTCTCCCACACGGCCCATGTTTTCTCCCTCGCTCATCGCTTGCCTCTTTTGTCCTGGAGTCAGCTTTGAATCTTCGCGCATAGATAGGCGTGTTTCAAAGGACGGAAGCCTCCTGTTGATCGTCAGGATCCACGGTCTGCACATCGCTGGGTTGAAACATTGGTAACCGCCCCACATAGTGGCATAATAAGAGCGGAGGACATGAACCCGATGATCAAACGGTATAGCCTTTCCCCGATGAAGGAGTTGTGGAGCCTGCAGGCTCAGTATGATCGTTGGCTACAGGTTGAGCTCGCGGCTCTCTACTCAATGGAGGATCTCGGCGAGGTTCCCGAAGGGACATTCGCTGTTGTCAAGAAGACTATCCGCGTCGATCTTCCCCGCATTCGCGAGATTGAGGAAGAGATCCGGCACGACCTCCTCGCCTTCATCCGCACACTAGAGGAGCAGGCCGGGGAAGCAGGGAGATTCATCCATCAGGGTCTTACCTCCTCGGATGTCAAGGACACGGCTCTATCGCTTCAGATGCGTGATGGGCTCGACCTGATCGTGCACGAGGCCGAGAGACTACGGACGCTTCTCTTCGAGAAAGCCCGTCAGTACCAGGATCTGGTGATCGTCGGGCGCACGCATGGGATGCATGCCGAACCGACGACTCTCGGCTTGAAGTTCCTCTTGTGGCATGAAGAGTTTGGGCGCGACCTCTCTCGCTTGGTGCAGGCACGAGAGTCAATATGTGTAGGGAAGCTCTCAGGCCCAGTAGGGACGTACTCGTGTGTCACCCCTGCGGTGGAGGAGATAACTTGCGAGAAACTTGGGCTTCGTCCGGTGAGGATCGCAAACCAAGTTCTGCAGCGCGATCGCCATGCCGAGGTCCTCGCCGCAATCGCAATCACCGGGGCGAGCCTGGAGAAAATAGCCCTCGAGTTTCGCCACCTCTCTCGCACCGAGATCGGCGAGGTGGAGGAGCCCCACCCTGAGGGGTCCTCCTCGATGCCGCACAAGCGCAACCCGATCACCTCCGAGCGGATCTGTGGGCTCGCAAGGATCCTGCGGGGGAACATGCAAGCAGGTTTGGAGAACATCTCTTTGTGGCACGAGAGGGATATGTCGCACTCGTGCGTAGAACGGGTCATCCTCCCCGATAGCTTCCTCCTCATCCACTACATGCTCGTTAAGATGCGAGGGATCATCGAGGGGCTCGTCGTCCACGAGGGGCGAATCGCAAAGAACCTTTCGCTGACAAGGGGGGCGATCTACTCGCAGATTCTCCTCATCGAGCTCATCGAGCGCGGAATGGCGCGGAGCACGGCCCATGAGGCGATCAAGGCAGCGGCGCAACGCGCGCTTGAGGCGGATTCATCGCTCGTTTCCGCGCTGAGAGACGATCCGCAGGTCGCACGGTCTCTTAAAGGGGAAGGGATCGATGAGGAAACGCTTCTCGAACGGGTACGGGTCACCAGCCGCCGACTGATCGAACGAGCTGCTTCGTAGCCGGTCAAGAATCGGCGATGAGGATCACGTCTTTCTCTTCGAAACCGACGGTCACTCGGCCTCCAATTCCCGGAAGATCCTCTTTCGTGCCCGCGATACGCGCTCGCAGGCTTCCGAGCGGGCTTACCAGCGCAATTACGGTTGCGTCCCCGCGGTATTCGATCCTCTTAACCTGCGCGATGAGGGTGTTTTTCCCGCTTCCATCAAGGTGAAGGTCCTCCTCCTTGATGAACAAGGTAACTCGCGTTCCGGATGCTGCGCCGCTGTCGGCAACGAGAAGAAGCTCTCTGCCAACTTTCACCTGCATGCACTCATCTACATAGCCGATCACCGTCCCTTCCAACCGGTTCGTATGGCCGATGAACGAGGCGACGAACGTTGTCTCAGGGTGATGGTAGATCGCCTTCGGGGTCCCGATCTGTTCGATTCTCCCCTCGTTTATCACCCCAATTCGATCGGAGAGGGCGAGCGCCTCCTCTTGATCGTGGGTGACGTAGATCGCGGAGAGACGGATCTCCTGCTGAATGCGACGGATTTCGCTCCGCAGGGATTCACGCAGCTTGGCGTCGAGCGCGGAGAGCGGTTCATCTAGGAGGAGGAGCTCCGGTTTGGGAGCGAGGGCGCGTGCCAGGGCAACCCGCTGGCTCTGTCCCGAAGAGAGTTCGGCCGGTCGTCGTCGTTCGAATCCCCGTAGGTCCACGAGGTCGAGGAGCTCTTCTACGCGACGCTGCGTGTCGATCCTCCGGTCGAAGCGTACCCCGTAAGCGATGTTCCTTGCCACAGTCATGTGCGGGAAGAGGGCGTAGTTCTGAAAGACAAACCCGATCTGCCGCTTCTCCGGGGGAACGGGGAGGAGCTTCCGTCCATCGAGGAGGATCTGCCCGGCATCGGGCCGCTCGAACCCGGCGATCAGGCGAAGGATCGTCGTCTTCCCGCAGCCCGATGGCCCGAGGAGGCTCAAGAATTCACGCCTCTCGAGTTCGAAGCTCACCTTGTCCACCGCACTGATAGTGCCGAACGTCTTCTCGATCTCGACGACGGAGAGTTTCACCACCTGAGTCCTCCTTTCCCCTCTCTTCCTCCCAAGAGATCTATAGCAAGGAAGGAGAAGGCGGTTACCGCGATGAGGACGACCGCCATCGCGCTCGCAGCCCCGAACTGGCGCGCCGAGAGGAGACCGTAGACCGCCACGGGAATCGTCGAGAGGCCGGGGCGCATTAGCATGATCGTGGCGCTCATCTCCCCCATGCTGAGGGCGATTGCAAAGACCGCAGCGACGAGCAGGCCTCGTCTGATCAGCGGAAATTCCACCTCGAAGAACGCTCGCACCCGCGAGGCTCCTAGTGAGCGAGCCGCCTCGATGAGCCCCACATCGAGCCCTTCCAGAACCGGACGGAGTGACCTGACAACGAATGGGTACGTCAAAATACCGTGTGCGAGGGCGATCGCGAGGAGAGTCCCTCCAAGGTGAAGCGGGGATCCGGAGAGCCCTCGCAGGACGGCAAACCCGATCGCCACGGAAGAGACGGCGAGTGGTGCCATCAGAATAGACTCGATGATCCTCCTCCCAGGGAGGCGACTGCGCACGGCGAACCAAGCGACGGCGGTCCCTACAGGAAGGGCAATCAGTGTGGAGATCCCCGCGATCAGGAAGCTGTTCAATACCGTGTGCAACGGGGAAGACCCGAGGAACGGGCTGTAGGAGAGGGAGAGGAGTTCGCAATAGTTCGAGAACGTCCAACCCCCGCCGGCGCGCAAGGAATCGGCCAGAATGGAGACGATCGGGCCGAGGAAGAAGATCGCCGCGAGGAACGAATATACAAGGAGCAACCACTTTCCAATTGTGAGCGGCCCGCGCAAGAGCGGCTGCGTGGGGATCTCCCTATCTCCCCTCGTCGTGGAGGCGAAGCGCCCCTCCGTGCGCAGGTAGAGGTAGGTGAACCCGAGCGAAAGAAAGGTCTCCACCAGGATCAATGCCGAACCGAGTCGGTAGTCGAGGAGGGTACGGGTGAGGGTATAGATCTCCACCTCGATCGTGGCGTAACGGGCCCCGCCGAGGGAGAGGACGATTGGGAAGGAGAGGAAGGTGAAGATGAAGACCAAAGCCGCGCTGGAGAGCAAGGCCGGGGCGAGGCGCGGGAGGGTGATTCCCAAGAACCGCCGCAGTCGCCCGGCCCCAAGGGAGATCGACGCCTCGTCGATCGCGGGATCGAGCCCCTCCCAGACGGCGTTCACCATTCGCGTAACGATCGGGGCGTTGTAGAACGCGTGCGCCAGGACGATCCCCCGCAGAGAGTAGAGGAGGCGGACGGGCGGGCGTGCCAGGTGAAAGATGCTCATCAAGAACCGGTTCAGGTGGCCGCTGTTTCCGAAGAAGAGGATGAACCCTAACGCCACCGTGATCGCGGGGAGGACGAACGGGACGACGGTGAGCGAGCGGATCGTCTCCTTTCCCGGGAACGTGTATCGCGTGAGGAGGTACGCACCCGGAAGACCGATCGCCAGGCTGGCAAGCGTGCTCAAGGCGGCCTGTTCGATCGTAAAAACGATGAGATGTAGGTAGTAGGAATCGGCGAGGATCTCCTGCAGCGGGGCCAGGGTCAGCCGCCCTCCCTCGCTCAGCCCGGTTCTTAGGATGAGCCCGAGCGGGTAGTAGAAGACGAGGGCGAGAAATCCTGCTGGTATGGCAAGGAGAACGAACCAGCCCTTTCTCACCGCGTCGTGATCACCCGTGCCCAGTCGTACAGCCAGCTATCCATACGTGTACCGACGATCTCCAACGGGAGCATCAGCGGGTCGGACGGAATGATGGCGTGCTCCTGATACTCCTCTGGGAGTTCGGCCGTCTCGTTCGCCGGGAACATGATCTCGGTCCTTGGCAGGAGCTCCTGTATCTCCTTCGACAACAGGAGATCAATGAACGCCTTGGCAAGTTCCGTATGGTCTGTCTCCCTGACGATCCCCACCCCGTAGACCGTGCGGTATCCCTCCCCCCCTGGGGCGAACGCGCGATAGCGTAGCGAATCCTCGTACATTGCCCCGTAAGCGGTGTCGGTGGAGAAGCTAACTGCGATGGGAGCCTCTCCGTGTGTGAGTAGTGTCCACGCCTCACTCCACCCCTGGGTAATCGTAAGGAGGGTCGGATCGATCGAGCGCCAGAAGTCGAGGTATCCCTCCTCGCCGAAGTGGGCGATTGTCCACAAGAGGAACGAGAACCCGGTAGAGGAGGTGCGCGGGTCCTCACAGACGAGCATCCCCTTGTAACGCGGGTCGGTGAGCCCCTCCAGTGTTTTCGGTAGATCCTCCTCACTCAGAATCTGCGAGTCGTAGGTGAGGGTGATGTACCCATGCTCGTACGGGACAAGCCCCGCGGTTTGGTCGAGCAGGAGCTCCTGCGGGATGTGCGCGAGGTTCGGAACATCCTCTACCGTAACCGGGAGGAAGAGGTCGTAGGTGGCAATCCGTGGGACGTCGTTTACCTCGGCCATAAACAGGTCGGCATCGGTACCACCGGCCTCCCTCTCCGCGAGGAGGCGGGAGAGGGTCGCCTTGCCGCCTCCGGCGGTGACGAACTCCAGATTGCAGTCGTAACGCGCCTCGAACGCCTCTTTAAGCTCCCCTGCCGGGCCCCATGACACGAAACTGTTGTAGGTGTAGACGACGAGCGTCTCCTTTGATATCCCAATGATCCCGATCGCCAACATGGCGATCACCATCAGTACCAGCCTTCCCTTCTTCATAGTCACCATCTCCTTATCTAGTGTTCGTAGCCTCGATCGGGGAGCTTGTAACCATCGATGAGGACCGCGCCGTCGGTGGCCCGGCCGATCACTGTGTAGTGCACCGCAGGGTCGATCGCTGGGATCGCGCTTTCAGGGAGGGTGAACAGTAGCTCGTAGTCCTCCCCACCGAAGAGGCTAGCCTCGGTGAGGATCGCCTCAGTAAGGCTGGCCTCGGAATATGATCCTGAAGAGCACACTCTCGGGAGCGCCTGCGCGAGGTCGGGGATCACAGGAAGGAGGTCCTCCTCGATCGAGCATCCGACCCTGCTCTCGCGGGCGAGGAGGTGAAGCGAGTGCGCGAGTCCGTCCGAGATATCGATCATACTTGTGGCGTGCGCGGCGAGCTTAAGCCCCCAGTCGACCCGTGGGAGGAAGCGGAAGAGGTCGTTCGCCCGCGCGAGCTCTCCTGCGGCGAACAGAGACAGCGCGGCCTGCGTCCGTCCGAGCTCCCCGGTGACGCAAACGAGGTCGCCTCTCTGTGCACCGTCACGGTGAACCGGTCTCTTTGTTTCACCGATCCCGGTGCTCACCAGGGTCAGTTCGTCCAGCCGATCGATATCTCCTCCGACTAGGTGGGTCCCCACAGAGTCGCAGCAGTCCCGCGCCCCAGCGAGTATTCCGCGAATGAGCCCTTCGTCAAGCTTGGGATCTGCCACCGCGAGGAGAATGCCAAGCGGTTGCGCGCCCATCGCAGCGAGATCGGAGAGGGAGACCGCGATACTTCGCCACCCGATCGTCCGCGCGGTTGTCCCTTCGGGAAAATCGCTCGTGCGGTGGAGCATATCGGTGGTGAGAATCAGATAGGTATCGCGAAACAACAACGAGGCAGCGTCGTCTCCAGCCTCGGCGACCTGCGCACGGATGATTTTAAGAACCTCTTGCTCCCGCATGATCTCCGACCCGTAACCAGCCTGGGTTGCGCGGGATATCGCTACCGTCCCTGCGCTGGCATTACCCAGATCAGGTTCCAAGGGTCGAGGTTAAACCTCCTGAGGCTAGCCTCCTCTCAGCCCATTTGTGTGAGCTCCCCCGATATAGAAAGACTATACGTCAGCGCTCAGGTGCAATCAAGGACACAAGAGGTCGTTTGGGAGTTAAAAAATCGAGAGATTGAGTGATTTATCGATTCAATCACTCAATCTCCCGCTCACTCAATCATTCGATCGTTCGATTATCACGACGGAATGAAGTCCGTCTTGTCGTCGATCTTCGCCACTGTATGGGCAATCAGCTTGGCGATGTTCTCCAAATCATCGAGGTGAACAAGCTCGCACGGAGAGTGCATATATCGATTAGGAATGGAGATCAGCCCGGTAGCAACGCCGGCACGGGTGAGCTGAATTGCGTTGGCATCCGTACCCGTTCCGCGCGGGGCCCCCTCGACCTGATAAGGGATCTTCTCTTTCTTCGCCGTGTTGACGATAAGCTCGAAAAGCTTGGGGTTGATGTTCGGTCCGCGGGCGATGATCGGGCCCTTACCCATTGCGATGTCGCCGACCTTCTTCTTCTCGTCTCCCATCCCCGGAGTATCGGTAGCGAATCCCACATCGACGGCGATCCCCACTTGCGGATCGATCCCGAATGCGCTCGTGCGCGCACCACGCAAGCCGACCTCCTCCTGAACCGTGCCCACCGCGTAGATTGCCGCCTTGGGGTTCATCTTTGCTGCCAAACGCGCCGCTTCGAGTACGACAAACGCCCCCACGCGGTCGTCAAACGCACGCGCGACAACGATGTCGTTCAGCAGCGGGGCAAAGCCATAGTCGAGAACCGCTGGGTCCCCAATGGAAACGTGCTTTTCGGCGTCTTTCTTGTCCTTGGCACCGATATCTACCCACAGGCCCTCAAACTTGACCACCTTCTTCCGCTCCTCCGCTTCGAGAAGATGGATCGGCTTGCGCCCGATGACACCGAGAACAATTCCCTTCACCCCACGGATCCTCACGCGTTGCCCGGGAAGGACCTGTGGATCCCACCCACCGATTCCGGTGAACGACAGGTAACCCTTATCGTCGATGTAGGTGATCATCAGTCCGATCTCGTCCATGTGTCCGGCGAGCATGATACGTGGACTCCCGCCCTCGTTGACCACGGCGTAAGAATTGCCATGTACGTCGGCCCAGGTACGATCGGCGAACTTGTCCGCTTCCCTCCGCCAGATGAGGGACATCTCCTCCTCAAAACCGGACGGACTGATCGCCTCGACACAGTCGCGCAGAAACTTAGCTCTATCTTTATCCATTACTCCTCCTCTTGTAGTAACGATAGTCTACCAAGTGTCGGGAAAAGTGTCGAATGAGAGTGAGCTTGTCAGCGTACGATGCGCAGATTTCCTCCATCGAGGATGCGCTCGACTTCCTCACGCGTGGCCCAGCACAAATCGCCGGGATTCGTCTGCTTAAGCGCAGAGACAGCAACACCGTAGCGTACCCCGGCATCTGCTCCGCTTTTCAGATACCCAAACAGGAACCCACCGGAGAAGGAGTCGCCCGCCCCTACCCGATCCACGATTTCTATGTCGAAGGTCGGACCACGGTAGATCTTCCCATCTGCGTAGGCGATCGCTGTCCACTTGTTTCTCCATACCGATGGGGTTTCGCGCAGCGTGATCGCCACCGCCTCAAGTTGGAACCGCGTTGCAAGCTCAGCAGCCACCTCTTCGTAGGACGACCCCGTTATCCCGAACACCCGCTCCGTATCCTCCTCGGTGGTTATGAGGATGTCCGTGTAACTCATCAGCTCCGTCATTACCTCTCGCGCCCTCTTCTGCGACCACAGGCGGGCACGGTAGTTGAGGTCGATTGATACCTTAAGGCCAACCTTCTTCGCTGTCTCAACGGCCTCTCTTGTTGCTTCTGCCGCGCTCGGCGAAAGGGCAGGGGTGATTCCGGATGTGTGGAAGACCTTCGCTCCTTGGAAGACGTCGTTCCAGTCGACTTCTCCAGGGTGGATACGGGAGATCGCGGAGTCTCTGCGATCGTATAGGACAGAGTTAGCCCGCGGGGAAGCGCCGAACTCGACAAAGTAGGTCCCTATTCGGTCTTCATCGGTCCAGACGATATGGGAAGTATCCACCCCGTGCTCGCGCGCCTTGTTCTCAATCATTCGGCCGAGCGAGTTTCTCGTGAGGCGCGTCACATAACTCACGCCTAACCCCAATCGCTGTGCGGCGACCGCTACGTTCAACTCCGAGCCACCGACATGCATATCGAGCTGATCGGTCTGTTCCAGGCGTTGGTGATCGGGGGGCGAAAGCCGGATCATCGTTTCACCAAAGGTCACCAATTTACGCTCTTGCTCCATCGCAGAAACTCCTTTACCCTGTATCATTGTATGACGTGGAGGCCTTTCCGCAGAGCAGAGAGGACTGCATGCACCGCTTCTTCGCAGGCACTCGGCCCCATGTGCCCAATTCGAAAGACTTTCCCTTTAAGTGCCCCCAGGCTTTCAGCAAGAAGAATTCTCTCTTGATCCCGAACATAGGCAAGCAATTCCTCCACTTTCCCTTCTGGACCCAACACCGAAGTCACTCCATTGGAAGCAATCTCGTCAGGTACATAGAGCGTAAAGCCGATGTCTCTAAGTCCGTGCCGTAACTCTTGTGCAATCTTCTGATGCCGTTCAAACCGCTTATCAAGACCTTCTTTCAAGATTCGCTCCATTCCCACTCGAAGTGCCTTAATATTGTTCACCGCTTGAGTGACGGGATGAGGATGCCAGTCTCCCCATTTCTCTCCATATTCCTTCCACACTTTGAGGTTAAGATACCACCCTGGGCTGTTTACGCGATTGAGACGATCCCATGCGTGTTTACCTACAGCCACCACAGCAAGGCCAGGTGGTGATTCCAAGCCCTTTTGCGAGGCGGAGACGCAGATGTCGATTCCCCAAGCGTCCATCTCAAGCGGTTCAACAGCCAGAGAAGAAACAGCGTCTGCTATGAAAAGAATTCCGTGAGAACGGCATAGTGTGGCCAATTCCTGGATCGAGTTGAGCACCCCAGTTGAAGTCTCACAATGCACGCATGCCATGGCATCGAAATTCCCCTTTTGGAGGGCTCTTTCGACCTCCTCGAGATCAATTGCTCGACCAACAGGGAACTTGATCGTGTGAACATTTGTGGTGTAGCTCCGCGCGATCTCTTCAAGGCGTTCGCCGAAAAAACCATTCTGAGGGATTAGTACTCTGCCATCGGGAAAGAGCGTTGACCCAAGAGCGGCATCGAGTCCAGCGCTTCCCGAGCCTGGGAACAAGAACACATCTCCATCGGTTCGGAAGATCTTCCTTAACAGTCCGATGGTTTCTTTGTAAAAGGCCGTCCATTCCTTGCCGTAGTGAGCAACCAACGGTTCTGCCATAACCTCTAGCACCTCTGGGGTTACTTCAATCGGTCCTGGAATCATTAGGCGTAGTCTTCGCATCATCATTGCTCCTTGGCCATCGCCGTCCTCGCCTTCTCCACTGCGTCTACTAGTTGGCGGGCTCGTTCGGTGAGAACCTCATAGCGTCCTTCGGCCACTGCTTTTTTGTCCACGAGCCAACCGCCGGCACAGACTATCGCTGCACCAGCACGAATGAACTCTCCCGCGTTTTCAGCTGTGATCCCACCTGTTGGCGCGAGCAGAATCTGGGGTAAAGGGCCGTGAAGAGCCTTCAGGTAACCGGGACCGAGGATGTTTGCTGGAAACACCTTAACAATATCTGCTCCCGCTTCCCATGCCGTGAGGATTTCAGTTGGCGTCATCGCGCCAGCGATGACAACCACTCCGTAACGGCGTGCCATCTTGATCACGTCTAGTTCGACGGTGGGAGTGACTATAAACCGGGCCCCTGCAATGATCGCCTGACGCGCAGTGGGCGCATCGAGAACAGTTCCGGCTCCCATAAGCACATCATCGAGTTTCTCCGAAGCTTCTTCGATCACTTGCAGTGCATGGGGTGTAGTCATTGTAATCTCAACGCAATCTAGCCCTCCAGTCTGCAAAGAGGCTACGATTCGACGATCGGCTCGATCACTCCGGATGATGCCCAAGGCACATGCGGTGAGCAACTTATCCATTTCATTTTCTTTCTGGTTCATCATCCCTCCTATCAAGAACCTGTTTGCTTAGGGTAGTTCTTCATATCAAATATTACATCTTATATAACATCTATCTTTAACTGTCTGGAAGTTATTCCCTCATTACCCTGGCCATATGGTACACTTACATGATTCCATACTTCTGGAAAGCTTCGCGCGCGGACAGCCCTTCCATAAGTGCACGGCGCACCAGATGTTCACCACGAACCCGTTCCAGAGCATCTTTAATAACTTCCTTCTCAGCACTGTGAGGGATAATCAAAACACCGTCAATGTCGCCAAATACGATGTCGCCGGGATACACTACCACTCCGTTGGAGAATGTGATAGGGCATCCATAGTCGATCACCCGGCCTCGGATACGTTGGTCCCGCGCGTAGGGCCCCCAGGGAAAAGTGGGGAACCCTAAATGGAGGATTCCCTTGGTATCGCGTGAAAAACCGTCGAGAACTGCACCTGCACCGCCTAGCTTCATAGCTCGAGTAGCCATGTTCTCTCCCCACAGGGCGAAGGTCGGAGAGGATCCGCTACAGATATAAACATCGTTTTCGGTCGGATGATCCAATGCCTCGAGCATGAGGCCGAACGGTTTGCGTCCCTGTGTGGCGGCGATGTCCGCCCCAGTGCAATTCGCTTCCAAAATGGTCATGGCTTGTCCGACAACAACCATATCGTTCCTGAGTGGCCTAATTTGAGGTGGAAGAAAGTGAGGCGCGCACCTAAGGTTCTCAAGGCGGTCCATTACGTCGCCAGTAACTGCTGTGAAGAGTTCCCGTTTCATAACCGCAAATAACTCACCGTCTAATCTACGTTTTACCGCCAAGGTGGCACTCCTTGTTAAGACCCCATCGCGTGGACGCACAAAAGACCAACCTCCAAGCGAGCGGTTACATCACTCCCTCCTGAATCCATTCCTAGAGCTCCATCATTTTCAGTCCGCTTTCTCCCCACTTGGTTGCCATAAGCATCCCTCCGGTTAATCAACGCTAGGGGCCACAGTTTTCAGTCCCAAAGATGATAACAATGCTCGCACTTCTCTCTTAAGCCCTCTATTAACACTTTGTCCACCATATGGATGCCGAATCAGTATCGTAGTTCTCCTCAATGCCTTGTTTTCTTCTAACTCTCTAACTCTCTGAGTACAAACTCTAGACCGAGCTTCTTCAGAGTTCCAGCGACAGGCCTTCCGGTTTCATTGTCCCAGCCATGTAATGTATAGTATTGGTCAAGGAGCATGTCTAGCTTCTCCTTGGAAACGATGGGGTCTTCCACACCTAGCAAGTCATAGTTGTATTCGTTCATGATCCTCCAGGGAAGAGTGTCGTCCTGTCTTGTCAGACCCTCTCTGACATTGATGCATCGCTCCAGGTTCATCATTCTTCGACCTGCTTCCATGATACAGTCTGCGGTTATTGGAAAACCGGTCGCAGACTGAAACAGCTGCGCTAGGATCTCCTCATCAATGCCATACGCACATGTGGTGGCAAATGCGCATACTCCAAGTGCATCGGTTGCTGCATAGATGTCCTCATGCCAACGTACAATCTCAGCTCGCTTGTCCAGAATATCAGGCACGGCGTATTTCTCGTCACCAGTGATTTTCTTAATCACGGCCCGCGCTTCTGGGGTGCTTCCAAACTCCGCCATGGTCTCCGTATGCAGATGGTCAGGCCCACGAGGATTTACCGCGAAAGCCAAAGCATACGAGAATGCGCCCCGCATTTCGACACCCGTAGGCGACATGCCCTTTGATTGAACTGCCCATTTCCAGGATTCCCCCCCTATCTTTTCGGAGGCTATCTTTGTCTCCTCGGCAAGGAGATCTCCGATTCCCTCACGATGTGCGATCATTCTTATCAGCTTGAGTGCTGCTTCCTCATTGCCCCAGTCCGGTTTCAATCCATCAAGGTCTTCGTCGGTAATCAGGCCTTTCTCGTAGGTCTCCATCAGCCAGGCAATCGAAGAACCTGTGGAAACGGAGTCTAACCCCAGATCATCGCATAACTCGTTGAATTTAAAGACAGCTTCTACGTTGGCGATCCCACAATTTGGCCCTACACGACCTACTGTCGAGAGTTGAGGCCCTCCAGAGTAGGATCCTGCGTACTTGCCAGTATCAACGGCGGTATACCGATGACAGTTGATGATACAACCACTGCAGCCTCTTCGCCGCTTGAGGTATCCCGCCTCTTCCCACGAACGCCCCCCAAGCGTTTGTGCCGCTTCCTCTTCCACATGGGATTGCCTCCAGTTAAAGGACGATAGGTGATGCATATCGTTAAACACTGTGACATCACCCGCAGTGCCGTAGAGATAGAGATTCTTGGTCATGGTGTCGTTGTAGATGTTTTCCCGAGCAAGCTTCACAACTTCACGAAACTTATGGGGATGTGCAACACGAACTACACCTCTATGACGATCCACTACAATAGCCTTGAGTCGCTTTGAGCCCATCACCGCCCCAGCACCCCCCCGCGATGCGGAGTGGTAATAGGAGAGCATGATGTTGGCGTACTTAACCGTGTTCTCACCCGCTGGACCGATGCACGCTACTTCTAAGGGATGCGCACACTGCCCTTGCAGAAGTCGATTTGTCTCCCTGACCCCTTTTCCCCAAAGCTCACCGGCGTCCCGCAATTCCACCTTCTCACGACTGATCCATAAATAAACAGGTGAGGAGGAAGAATCGTGAAAGATAATATGGTCGTAGCCAGCCATTCTTAATGCTGCACCGAAATGTCCCCCGGCTCCTGTTTTAAGATAGAAGCCCGATAGCGGACTCTTAGTGAGAATGGTAGTTCTTCCTGCTGTTGGAGCATTGGTCCCTTGAAGTACCCCGGTACTGAAGATTAGCACATTCCGTGGCTCTAAAGGATCAGCTTGGGGTTCTAAGTATCGCCACAGCAGCTCATCCCCAATGCCCCGCCCTCCCAAGAGGCACCTTATGGATTCATCCTTCACTTTCTCAACCCAGGTTCTCTCATTACCTAAATCTACGTGGAGAATTACTTGTTTTAGCTTATCCATTCCCGCTCCCTTGTTTTTTATTGGCAGATACGTCTATGGCTTCATATCTGATGGCTTGGGGTAATTGGCATACCTCAATACACGCTGGGTTGCCATCGCACAGGTCGCAGATCAGTGGAAGACTATCATCCTCATCGAACAAAACGCCACCATAAGGGCAAGCTGTAACACACGCTCTACAGCCAATACATAATTCTTTATCGAGGCGTATTGCACCGGTGATTTGATCCTTTGATAGCGCGTTCGTTGGGCAGGCTGATATGCAGGGAGCTTCTTCACATTGGATACAGACTTGTGGCTTGCTAATGGCCTTTCCCGGATCTTTCTTGACTTGAATTCTTGATTTTGCAAAGCTGAAAAGATCAAAGTGATAAAAAGAACAAGCAAGAACACAGCTGTTGCATCCTGTGCACTTCTCTGCGTCTATGATCAGATATTTGTTCATAACTTACTCCTTGCTCCTTTATAATGCACTACATATACCTAGCCTGAGATGTAGAGAAGCTGGCGGATGATCTCCGTTGCCTTCTCCATATCCGAGATAGCAATGCACTCCTCAGTCGTGTGAGCTCCTTGGCCACCGACACCAATCACAACACTCTTGATGCCTCTTTCACTTAGGACGAGAGCGTCCGTCCCTCCATTGATGACCTGAAGCTCCGGTTCAAGTCCAGCAGCCGTGATTGCTTTCTTGGCCAAACTCACAGCTGGCGCGTTTTCGGGTATTCTTGTGGCGTGAAAGTCCGCTTTTAGTTGGACATCGACTTTTGCACCAGCTTTCTTGGCTGCCTCTTCGAAGGCGCGTTGCATTACCTCAGCCTGGCGTACGCACTTCTCATGGTTGAGACTGCGACATTCGGCCTGGATTGTTACTTTCTCTGGGACACCGTTTCGAATTGTGCCGCCATGTATGGTTCCCACATTGGCTGTGGTCTCCTTATCGATGCGCCCCTCGGGCATCGTGACAAGGGCGTTAGCGGCAACTCGGATCGCTGAGATCCCCTTCTCCGGTTCCATTCCAGCATGTGCCCCTTTTCCTCTGATGTCGATATCGATAGCGATGTACGTGGGGCCACCAACGACTATCGCGTTGAGCTTGTGGAAGTCGACGACAAAACCCTGCTTTGCTTCCAGCACCGAGATATCTAGATTCTTGGCACCCAGAAGTCCCGTCTCTTCTTGACGTGTGATGACAATCTCCACTGGTAGGTGTTTCTTTGCTGTCCGAACTGCCTCAATAATTTCAGCAATCCCGGCCTTGTCATCAGCCCCTAGAATTGTCTCACCAGCAGATCGAATGACTCCATCCTCAAGGATAGGCTCTATCCCTCGACCAGGTCTTACTGTATCGGCATGAGCGCAGAGGAGAATCCGTTCAGTCTTCTCCGAAGCTTTTGCTGGGACGTGGGCGATCAGGTTCCCGTAGGCGTCCAGTTCACAGCTTGCGGCAAGCTCCTTTTCTAAGAGATCCTTAAGGTAGTTGATGAATCGTGCCTCCTCGCCCGACTCACTGTCGATTCTCACCATTTCGCAGAACATTTCAACTAGTCGCTTTCCCATGCAGTTCCTCCAAGTTCTCCTTTCTGAAACTAAGCTTTCTTTTCAGTGAATAGTTACACCTAACTTCATTTACCAAGTTGATTAGCTAATGCAAGTAAATCCTTATGGATAACACGTCCTTCATTTGTTATTTGTATTTCATCTAACCAGACAGACGAATTTAAGCAAATGCCATCGGTGTGGGAGGGCGCTGGAATACCTTCAGGTACGGCAGTCGGACCTACGTTCCCAATTCCCCACTCTGTAGATCCCCAAACGCGTTCATCTTCCGCAATTGTGCCTGTAAGAATTGCATTTGGTAGAAATCCGTAACAGACGTGTGCGAGCTTAAGCATCTGTGGATGGTGCCAGCCTTTTAGCCACGCTTCGTACATTGTCGCTTCGCGGCCACCTTCAAACGCCACGATAGCGCCTTTTTCAATGCGTAAACGGATTGGTTGGTTGAGGATACCTAGACCAGGTACTTTTGAAACCGATCCATCAAACACAATTGTTCCGTTAATCGTATGAAAGTCGGGGGCCCAACCGATCTGCCCAGGGATCATATGCGAACCGGGGGTATCGGCGTAGCCCGTTTCAGTATTCACAGGGTGATCAGGGTGATTATCGAATTCAACATCTTCCCCCGCGGGTGTAGTGATGCGTATATGTGTTGCCCCTCTCGTTAATTCGGTCACCTTTTCCAAGAACGGTCCGAGTGCAGCGAAGTCGGTTCTGGCAATCGCTCTAGTCATGAATGCGGTATGCATCCCGACTAGGCATAGGTGACGCAGTTTCTTATTCTCCCGCAGTGCGGTGTCATACGGGGTAGAATAGAAAATACCCATGCGGTTGAACTCTACCCACGCGTCAACCTCTTTGAGCACAGCGGTAAGGGGAGCGACAGGCCAAGTTCCTTCCCCGGCTTTACCGCTTGATGGTGGTGTTGCCGTCCATACAACCATTGGCCTAGCGCCGAGGGCCATGGCGGCTCGAGCAGTCGCTGGCACAAGGCGGAAATCACTTTCTGTATCAGCAGTAATCAGGAAACATTCATCTTTCCTTAGCTTGAACATGTCTCGAACCAGTATATCACAAGACTTACCTAACTCAAACTCGTGAAGCATGCTAAACCTCCTTCTTTGTAAGCATTAAATTCATTATTGAAAGACGCTTTTCCCGTTTCTTTACAAGCGTAAGAAATGCACGCGGTACATCGCCCATAAGAGGCTTGGATTGTACCGCAGCATCTGAGTAGAACGCGATGATTTTCTCTTCCACACCACGAGCTGTTGCGAGAGCTTCCTCAAAAGAGGCCTCAACCGACATTTCTACGTTGATGGCATAGACATTCGGCTCAAGGTCGAAGCAGTAACCACCTTCGATTGCATCAGTGATAACGCCGTAATATGTTCTTTCAACCTCTCGTACATTCTTGCGATTCTCTTTTGCGAACGCCAGGAAAGCTTCACCGCTTATTGGGAATCTTTTAGCCAGGTTTTCATAGAAGGTTGCAGATTCAACTTCGAGTGCTTTAGCAAAGCTAATACCTTCTGATGCCGTGTGTAACGCTATCAATAGTTCCTCCTTTCAAAACCACCGTTGGATCACGACCTTGCTTTCGGTGAAGAAGCGGATTGCTTCTTGCCCTTGTGTATGGAGTGTGCCAAAGAAAGAGTCTTTCATTCCACTGAATGGGAAAAGGGCCATTGGAGCCACAATACCGATGTTGATGCCGACGTTCCCACTCTCGATGTTATACTGGAAGTGCCTGGCATTCTTGCCATTTGTTGTGAAGATGGAGTGACCGTTTCCAAACGGGTTGGCGTTACTGATTTCGATAGCCTTATCCAGATCACTAACACGCATGATGCTCATAACTGGCCCGAAGATCTCTTCTGAACCAACAGGAGAATCCGGTGCGACATCTTCCAAAATGGTTGCTCCTAAGAAGCAGGTATCGGGATAGCCGCCTATGATCTTTGGCGAGCGGCCATCCACCCTTAACCGCGCTCCGTCTCTTATGCCTTGCTCAATGTAGCCGACAACCTTTTCTTTCTTGGCGCGATCCCGTAAGGGCCCCATCTGAACTGATTCATCTAGCCCATAGCCAATCTTTATCTTGGATGCTATCGCAACAATCTTGTCCACAAACATGTTGTAAAACACATCATCTTCACCAACTATAACACAATTCGCAGCTGCAAGACAGCGTTGCCCGGCGTTACCAAAGAACGACGTCATCATTGAAGCGACTGTACGATCGATATCGCAATCTGGCATGATGGTCATGAAGTTTTTGGCGCCGCATTGAGCGATGACGCGCTTACCCGTTTCGCCACATCGTTTGTAAATGACGTCTCTTCCAGTTGGAGTCGAACCAACAAAGGTTATCCCTACGATGTCGGTATGGTTGAGTATTCCACTTACAACCGTTCTCCCGCCATGGACCACGTTCCATACCCCTGGAGGAAACCCCGCTTCCTCGACTAGCTCTGCTAGCCTGTTTTGGCTCAGCGGTACCTCACTCGATGGCTTGATAATGACGCAGTTACCGGTTGCCACGGCATATGGGGCCGACCACAAAGGGATCATCCATGGGAAGTTGAAAGGGCCGATTATTCCGAAGACCCCCAGAGGAGTCGGGATCATCCATTCATCAATCCCGGTAGCGATATTTTCCGAGAAATACCCTTGCATTAAAGTTGGAACACCGCAGGCGACCTCCACATTCTCGATCCCTCGTCTCGTTTCTCCACGCGATTCGTCTATGGTTTTGCCGTGTTCCTGAGTTTGAATACGACTAATCTCTTCAAAGTGCTCTTCCATTAAGTCCTTTAGACGAAAGAGACATCTTGATCGGGCCAACGGGGGCGTTTTTCTCCAGTCTGGGAATGCAGCGTTTGCCGCTTCAACGGCTGCGTCAATTTCATCTTCTGTGGAAATTGGGACCTGTGCGATCGTTTGGCATTTGGCGGGATTCACCACGTCAATGAGTTTACCTTCGGACTCGACCCATTCTCCATCAATGTAGTTCTTAACAATCTTTACTTCCTTAATTGGTTCTTCCAGGGTCGGCATCTTAGTATTCCTCCTACAAGGATTCCGATTACTCATGTTTGTTGCCATTCCTTACTGCCAACTGCACTTGGCTGCAACTAGATTTCATGTCTCCTATATGTGACCATTGGTTGCGAGCTGCACAATCTGATCAGCGGTGAGATCTGCGAGGCCCAGCTGTTCAAGCGTGACACCCATACTCCAGTAATTCTTGGCCAGCATCGCCCCCGTCACTTCGATCATTCCTTTGGTGAGAGGCATTGGAAGACCGAGCTTGTCCGCAATTCGAGTGATAGGCACAAACGCATAGCATATATCCTCGTCTAGCACACGATCCAAAGCCGCTAACGGCGAGTACCGATCGGCGTGCTCGGATTTGCGGAATGCTTCTCCTAGGTCCTTCCCCTTATAGCCGTAGACCCTTTCCGCCCATTGAGGGCCTGTCTCGATCTCTCTGCACCCGAGTCGCTTAGCAATGGGTTCCCGTTCTTTGTCATAGGCTTCCGATAATCTCGCAAACTGGAGGGTTGCTTCATTGTAGAACTTGCATCCCATATAACGGTCAAAGATGTAACCCATAATCGGAATTGTTAGTTGCACGTGGACGCATTGGTTTCCTCCCGCTGCAATATTGCTCCACAGGACGTTTGGAACTTTTTCAAATTCAGCATAGGTGGAGGAGAGGATCGAAAACACTCTGTCTGTTCTATTGCCCGGAAACGCTGCTATCTTCATGTTACGTTTCGAATTGAATATTTTCGTAGTGAAGGGGCCAACCCGCTTACTGAGGTAAGGCATGATATTTGCATCGCACAGGGTAATGTCTTCGAAAGCTCCTATCTCCCTCAATTTCTTGGCTAGCCTTAGACTTCCCCAGTATCCCGTATTGAAGAGAATAATCTGACCGGGTTTTAGGTGTGGGGTCAGTGCATTGAAGAACTTGTCATGATGCATCGCGGGACAAGTGATCATAATTACGTCTGCATCTTCAATTGCTTCCTTTGGATCAGTTGTCACTTGTTCTAATCTAGAGAATCCCGTCTTTCCTGACGTGGTTTTTGAGTCTGCAGTAAGCTCAATCCCACCTCGCTCTTGAATACCTTTTATAGTGTCTTCCATGTTTTCCAACTCGAAAAGCGAAACCGATATTCCTTTTAGTGCTAGATCGGCAGCAATCGCGGTCCCTGCTGCTCCCGCTCCACATACGGTTACCGTAGGTAACGCCATGTTATACCTCCTTCGAAGAATTGAACTTATCGATTAGACGAAACGTTCTTTGCTAGTCACATCATAGCCTGTATTTTAGGGGATATCCCCTCCTGTGTTCTGTCTCCCTCATCTATCTCCCTTCTGGCCTAAGCATCAACCCGCGTTAGCTGAGTTCACGGCATAAAGGCTAAAGAAAGTCCATCCCCTCCTCAATCTTTTCTACAGTATAGGCAAGGAGCTTCGCACTGTTCTCCATATCTTCGAGGCTGATGATTTCGCAAGGACTATGCATATAGCGCATAGGAATAGATACGAGAGCAGTTGCCACACCAGCGCGGATCGGTTGAATGGCTTCGGCCTCGATCCTGGTCCCGCGCGGTGTCGCCTTTATCTGATAAGGGATCCTCTTTTCTTCTGCAGTGCTCACCAGCATCTCATAAAGGGCAGAGTTGATGTTCGCTCCACAGGAGATGATTGGCCCTTTCCCGACTTTGATCTCTCCCAGTTGTTTTCTCGGGGTGTCCATTGCGGGCGTGTCAGTGGCGAAATCGACATCGACGGCAATCACCACCTTGGGGTCGATTCCGAAAGCGCCTATCCGCATTCCGCGTAGCCCGATCTCCTGCTGCACCGTTCCCACGGCATAGATTGCCGCTTTTGGGGAAAACTGCGGCTGTGCCAAGAGCCACGCTGCCTCTAGGGTAACCCATGCGCCTACCCGACCATCGGCCCCTCGAGCAATGACCAAGTCGTTTCGCAACGTGGCAAACGAATAGGCAACAACTGCAGAATTACCGATGCTAATTAGCTCTTGGGCCTCTTCCTTGTCCGCCGCGCCGATGTCAATCCACAGGTCTTCGAGCTTGACCGCCTTCTCGCGTTCCTCGCCCTGCAATAGGTAGATGGGCTTACGACCAATGGCTCCAGTTACTTGCCCGGACTTACCTTGAATCCATACCCGTTGTCCCGGCAGGATTTGAGGATCCCAATTGCCTATCTCGGTGAAGTAGAGGTAGCCACTATCGTCGATATTGGTAATCAATAAACCGATTTCATCAGTATGGCTTGCGAGCATCACCCGGGGGGCCCCCTCCTGATTGACAACGGCAAAGGAGTTCCCATGTATATCTCTCCATACGCGACTAGTCCACCCTTCGCAGCCCTCACGCCAAACCCGTGAGGCTTCCGCCTCAAATCCTGAGGGGCAAACTGTCTCCAGATAGCGCTTCACAAAATCAAACGATCCCTTTTCCATATTTCCTCCTTTGTTGGTAAAAGTACCTACGGATACAATGCATAGCCGTATTATTCTTTCTCTGCTCCTTCCCGGTATTGTGGTAATGCACCTTTTATCTGTTTCTACGAGGATGGACGACAATCTTAATGGCATGGCTTTCTTTCTTGTTATCTAACATTTGGAAACCTGCGCTGATTTGTTTGAGAGGAATTCGGTGGGTGATCAATGTTTCCACGTCGATGACGCCATCCTCAATCAGGTGTACAGTTGTGGCAAAGTCACGTCTCCCCTTAAAAGAGCTGTAAGCATGGAATCCAAGCAAGGTGATCTCCTTGTGAATTAAACTGCTCAGGAGAAGATTTAAAGGTTGCTCCTGGAGTCCCAGCAAAGCCAGGTATCCTCCCGGTTTGACTAAAGAGAGTGCATCAGCGAATGCGCACTCAGAACCACCAACTGCTTCAAACACCAGATCACATGTTCCACTAAGTTTCTCTATTTTCTTCCTTTCCTCAGTTAAAATGGAGAAGGTAGCTCCGGCATGCGTAGCTATCTCTAAATTGTGGGGATGTTTTCCGATGATGATGACCTGCTCGGGGTTTAATAGTGCTTTGGTGATAAGAAGTGTCGATAGCGCGATCATACCATCACCTACGATGCCTACCGACGTAATATTTGAGGTCGGGATCTTGTTAATGGCATGGACTCCCAGTGCAAAACAATCAGTCAATGCAATGTGGTCTACATTCGCAGAGGGGGAGACCTTGACCAAGTTCCTTGTCGGGACACTTACGTATTCTTCAAAACCACCGCTATATTGCCATCCTAAGAATTGCATGGAAGGGCATAAATTATAGTCTCCCACCACGCAGAATGAACATTTCCCGCAGGATATAATGGGTTCAACTGCCACGCAATCCCCAGGGGCAAACTGTGAGCTCTGAGGATCAACCTCGTATACCTCCCCTGCAAACTCATGTCCCAAAACGAGGGGGGTCTTAAGTAGCTTCATATGTCCCCGCCATACATGCATATCCGACCCACAAATTCCGCATGCCATTACTTTGATAATGGTCCATCCCGGCCTTGGTTTAGGGCTGGGTCGCTCCTCCACTGTAATCCTCCCGGCTTCCCACAATAGAGCTCCTTTCATAAGCAATCCCCCCTTTTTAGGTATCTATACATCATATGATATCTCTCCTTTCTTGAGATACTTGTGAAGAGATAGTTTACTCACTTAGCATGCTGCCTCTCCAGTACACTGATCGTAAAATCGAGCTCAAGGGTAGTCAACGTAGCAATAGTAGGCTTACCTTGTTGATCCCAACCTTGCAAAACGTAATACTGGTCTAGCATTCTATCCAATCTTTCGGGAGAAACGCGCGATAACTCTGCGCCAACGCGTTTTCTCAGCTCGGGTAGTTCCTCATGCATAACACGCCATGGTAGTGTATCATCAAGGCGACCTCGATGCCCTTCACGTAGGTTGTACATGCGCTCTAGAGTTAAGATACGCTTCCCAGCTCTCGTGATTCCCTCGGCATCCAGTGGAATGCCACAAAACGCCTGAAAAAGCTTGGCACTCTTTATTTCGTCGATCCCGTACGCTGCGGTGGTAGCAAAGCTACAAATGCCTAAGCAGTCTGATACAGTGTACATATCCTCATGCCACCGCACGAGCTCAGCCCGCTTTTCGTAGATTTCGGGCCTCACAAACTTCTCGTCCCCCGTAATCTCGATCCCTTTTGCCACGGCTTCAGGCGTGCCACCAAATTCTGTAAGGACTTGGGCATGCAGGTGGTCTGGCCCCCTTGGATTCACCGCAAAAGACAAGGCATAACCTTTCGCTCCTCGCAACTCTACCTTGGTTTGCTCCAAACCACGTGCCTGAAGCGCCCACTCCCAGGAATCGCTACCCACCTTCTCCGAGGCCCTCTTTGTTCCCTCAGCAAGAAGATCACCTATTCCCGCTCGGCCAGCAATTTTTCTCAGGAGCGTTTCTTGAGCCTTCGCGTTTCCCCACACAACATTGATTCCGTCGGTAGCTTCCTTGCCTAATATGCCGCGCTCACAGGTCTCCATTAACCATCCAATGGTGGCTCCGGCTGAAGTTACATCCATGCCTAGATCGTTACAAATCTCGTTGGCTTTCATAATCGCTTCAAGATCTGTGATCCCATTTGCTGTTCCTAGACTAGTGATTGCCTCAGCTTCTGGTCCTCCAGAGAACGTGCCTTGATAGGGACCCGATGAGACCTCCGTAAGACGGTGACATGCATAGATGCAAGCTCCACAAGCCACTCGTCGCTTCACATATCCGTCTGACCATTCCCGCCCAGATAAATGAGCAACACTCTGCCCTTCAAATCCGCCTCTCTGATGGTTATATGAGGGCAGGATTTGGAACTTCTCCAGCAAATCGATGTCCCGAGCTGTGCCATACAAATACAGATCCGGCTGTATTCCATCCGTATATAGGGCGTCTCGTGATTCCGCGACTGCATCCCCAAAGGCCGTGGGATCAGCAACTGAAACAGCCCCCACACCTTCTCGAATGACAAGAGCCTTCACGTTCTTCGAGCCCATAATGGCGCCTACTCCCCCACGCCCTAATGCGTGGTAAGCATCTACCATGATGGAGGCGAATTTTACTAAGTTTTCGCCAGCAGGACCGATGCAAGCAATGGAAATGTCCACACCTAGCTCTTGGCAAAGAAAAATACAGGTATCTTTGACCCCTTGTCCCCAAACTGGCCTTGCATCTTTGATGTGAATCCCCTCTCCATCAATAAGCAGGTAGCATGGGGTAGCCCGTTTACCCAGCAAGACTAATGCGTCATATCCCGCCATTCTCAAAGTGACGCCCAGCTTTCCTCCCACATTCGACTTCAGATACCCGCCTGTCATTGGGCCCTTAGTGGTAACCGTAAGTCGGCCTGAACAAGGGGCCCCTGTTCCGCTAAGGGCACCGCAAGCAAAAATCAAAGGATTCTTTGCTGAGAAAGGTTCAACTCCAACTGGGGCTAGATCCCACAACAGTTTTGCACCCAGTCCGCGTCCTCCTAGATACTTAGTGCGAAATTCCTGACTGATCACCTCTTGGGCAACTTCTCCAGTAGCCAAGTTGACCCGTACGATACGGCCGCAGGTTTTACTAGTCATTTCCATCACTCCTTCCATTGTTCCGCAGTATCATAGGATGATTGATATGGCTTGAGGCAATCTACAAACCTTAACGCATTCAGGATCTCCCCCACATAAGTCACATATAAGAGGGCCAGATCCCTCTTCTGATTGCAATGTGATGGCACCATATGGGCACGCTTCCTTACATACCATACAACCTATGCATTTCTCTTCATCCACTAGGATGGCACCCGTTTCTGCTAACTTAGAGAGTGCCGCAGTTGGGCAAGCCTGCACACAGAATGCCGCAGCACACTGAATGCACACATGGGGATTAAACTCCTTATTTAGAGGATCCCTTTGTATGCGAATCCTAGACCTCCTAAGATCGAAAACCCCATCATGTGCAAAGGAGCATGCTAACATACAACCATCACATCCCGTGCATTTCTCTGGATCGATGCTTAAGCGCATTGTCACCCCTTTTTCACAACGCTTCCCCGCCCTGCCTTACCTTCATGGATTCAACGATCGGAAGGAGCTCGGGATGCTTTATCTCTCCATCGGCGAAGGCAACAACTCCGTCTAATTCTAAAGTTGGCGTGAGCATCACCCCATCACTATGGCCTTTGACTTCCTCCTCGAATGGGACCTCGGTGATCGCCAGGCCGATAGGATTAGCTCCGATTCCAATCTCAATTCCTGCGAAGATCCGTTCGTCCTCCAGGATATTCCCTGTCAGCTTCGCCCCTGGATTAAGTCCCGCCGAAATGTGCGCAAGCTTATAGATATTTTTGTTGTTAAAGCGTTCAAACCACTTACGGTAGATACGAGCCTCACTGCCGCCGGAAATATCCTTGACCCAGGCTTCTTCGATAGTCAATATAATCGGGCTGCGAAGAATCCCTAGCTCAGCAGGAGGCCACACGGTCCCATCGAATACAATCTTGCCATTTAGGGAGGCAGGGAAGGGATACCAAGATACCTGCCCCGCCAACATACTCTGCTCACCAGGAGCCTTTGCTACAGTGGAAGCGTGGTCGATAGTTCGCCCCGTAATGTCCATTTCCAAATCCGTTCCTGCCGGACTTGTGATTCTCACCTTCGATGTCTTCTCCAAAATGGACTTCAGTGCCTCCCCCAGCTCGAGCACTCTCGGATAATCAATGGACCCTATGCAACGTTTTACAACTTCCTTGGTTCCACCCGCAGCTATACAAAAAATTCTTGCTCCATGATCAAGCGCGTCTTTGAATGCTTCGGTATGTACGATATATTGCTTTGGTAAATCAATTATTACATTGGCTTCTCGCATTGCTGCTGCCATTGGTGCCGGCGGCTCCATATCCACGTTCTTCCTTGTTGGGAAGACTATGAACGTCACCTCTCCCCCAGCAAGACTTGCGGCCTCAGCAACACTAGAGGCTACATCAAAATCTCCCTCTGTGTCCACATATACTAAAACATGTTCTCCAGGATTTATATTGCATACATACTCAGCTATTGTCTTTGAAGCCTTTTTAAGAATCCAATCACCGCTACTTGGCATCACATACTCCTTTAGTCTCTCTTTAGAGTGAAGCTTGCGTCCCACTTGGAAGTCGGATCTCTTCCCTATCAATAGTAAGTACAGGGGACTGCGCAATGACACCATCAAGATGGATGGATGCCTCTAGTTCACCTCCAATTGTGCTTTCATCCCCAATAGCCACATGGATCGTTCCAGCTACTTTCTCATCTTCCAAGGTATTTCCGGTCACCGTGGCCAAAGGATTGATTCCTATACCCAGTTGCGCGATGTTTCTGGCATTGCCGCTCGCCTTTTTCACCAATTCCTCAAGCTCAGCAGCCTGTCTGCCACCTTTGAAGCTGACAGCGTTCCCATCTTTGACAACAATCCTGATTGGCTCCTCAAGAAGTCCCAACATGCTAACGGACGCGTCAAAGACTAATACACCCTCAGCAGTAACCGGAGAGATATATACTTCACCAGCTGGCAAGTTCCCGAAGTCTCCAGGCTTGCGAAAAATGCCATCATTCGTCCCCCACTTACGCTTGCCAAACTCTAGTTTCAGATTCGTGCCGCTACCACTGTCAATACCGCTTTTCTAGAGCCCTGAAGCTTGTCTAATAGCTTCTTGCCAACCTTTCTCACCTCCTCATAGTCGGCAGCCATCGACCCACCTTGTATCATCTCTTCCGTAATCCCGGGAAGAGTCGCTCCTCTTGCTCCATGCTTGCATGCACCAAGCCGTGCCCGGGTGTGGCTTATGGATCTGGCCGTTGGCGCAAGGAATATATCCGTATTGCCGAAGCTACTGCCTCGGGTGGCTCTTCCCCATCCACCTTTCGAGGTATCATCAGCATCAACATTGCCTCGCAGCCAATCTCCTTAGCAACCGTAAAGAAAGCAAGCCCAAATAGATATCTTCTCCGTATCCGTAATTATTAGAACTCTCCCCCCCCCCGCTTTGCGTTCAGACATTGCTTCAAAGCCTTTTCAGCCCCTGTTTTCAGCTCCAACGCTCCTCCTTTCAGTATCCGAACTCGATACTAGCGACCCTGCCTTTTTTAAGCAAGGCCACTGTGCCCACTGAAACTAGTAAAACAATTCCCTGTATGATTTCTTTCATGTAAAAGGGAAGACCGATCATGACAAAACCGTTCGTCAGAACTGCTAGTAGTAGGCACGAGACCACTGTGCCAGTCACGTTTGGAATTCCAACCCTTAGGAACACCGCTCCCAAGAAGCAACCGATGATTGCCGGCATCAGATATCCGTCACATATCACCGGGTTTGCAGACCCAAGCATTGAGACCGTAGTAAGTCCAGCTAGCCCACTGCACAGCCCACAAATTACGAGTGCCGTGAGCTTCATCCTGCGCACATTGATACCAGCGCGACTCGCTGCACTCGGATTTGCACCTGTTACATATAAGTATCGCCCGCGTCGCGTGTTCTCCAGGAGAGTTAGAGCAATAGCTGATACTAATACGAATGTAATCACAGGAATCGGGACAATCTTGAAAGCGAAGGCCCTACCAAGAACCGCGAAGCTTGCGGGGAAGTATGCAGAGTAGCAAGTCGCCCCTCCAGTTAAGCATCTCGATATGCCGGTTAAAGCTGCCATCATTCCTAGCGTGGCAATGAAGGATGGGATCCCTATGTAAAGGATGGTAATCGCGTTAAATAAAGACACCGCCACACTACTCGCCCAACCGATTAGCGAAGAAGTATACACATCAACACCATTTTTCAACAGGACAACGCTGAGAACTCCGGCAAAAGTCGCACTTGCTGCGAAAGATATATCAAATTCCCCTGAAATGACCACAACAGTAAGCCCAAGTGACAATATCCCAAGTATGGCTGCCTGTCGGATGATGGTCAGGATATTCTTCAGTCCATAAAAACGAGGTTCCATCAGTGAAAATATGATAAAAAGCATACACAAAGCTATTAGTACACCGTACCTTCTCCCCTGGTATCTCGCAAGGGACCAGAATGACTCCGCTGTTAAGCCGTTCTGCACCGTATCAAGCTTTCTTTTCTCGGCTGCTTCTGAAGTTATCGGCTCATCTGCTTTCATCGGCTTCATTACCTTTCCTCCTCGCCTAGCTTCTGTTATGAGAAACCGCTAACGAGCTAGGTTAAACCGGCTTTATCGATTCCGTTGTTTCACCTTTCTGATTGTCAGTCATTGTTCCGATCATCAGTTTCAGGATGTCCTCTTCGCTTGCCGCCGCAGTAATTACTTCTCCCGCTTTCTCCCCCCTATTCATAACGATCACCCGCTCGGTAACGCTAAAGATGTCCTGCAGGTTATGACTTATCAGGATCACAGCAACGCCACGTTTTTTGAGGTGTGTGATTAAGGCCAACGCCTTATTTCTCTGCCTTACCCCCAGAGCGGCCGCAGGTTCATCCATGATGATCAACTTCGCATTCCAATATACACCTTTACTAATTGCCACGGATTGTCTTTGTCCTCCTGAAAGGCTTCGCACTGGCGTGTGTATAGAAGGGATCTGGATCCCCAAATCATCCAACACTTTTAGAGCCTCCGCTTTCATCTTTTCGTTGTCCAAGAAGCCCAAATAGCCCAAAACTGACTTACGCATCAACTCTTTCCCCAAGAAGATATTAGCTGCCACATCGAGTTCCTCTGCTAATGATAGATCTTGATAGACCGTCTCTATTCCTGCTAGTCTCGAGTCACGAGGGGACGAAAATCTCGCTGGGCGGCCTTCCCATAAGAGCTCTCCTTTATCCGCTATGTAAACACCAGAGATAATCTTGATTAGAGTAGACTTGCCAGCTCCGTTGTCTCCGACAAGGCCCAGAATTTCTGATTCGTAGAGGTCAAAACTCACGTTTTGAACTGCACGTACTCCTCCGAATCTCTTATATAAGCTCCTAGCTGATAGTAAAACTCTTGGGGTCATCTCCCGACCTTTCTCGGGCAACTACCCGAGCATATCTTGGTTCCTACAACCAAACAGGGAAACATCCCTTTTAAGAATAGGTTCCTCTCGGCCTCTCTACTCTTCTGCTCTCGCGCCCTTAAGAAAAATGATGCAAGGAATGCTTCCCCACTTATCTATTTTTTCCCTAACGAGCCTAACCGGAAAGCCTATAACGTAGAGGGCTCACCCCAGTTATACCACGCATCCGGATCGTTCGGATCTCCGCCGTAGAAGTTGAAGACCTCGTGAATCGAGGCACCTTCAGGAGGGAGATTTGTGTCATCAGTCAGCACGGCACTCTCATAGATATTCCCAGAAGAAGGAACGATTGATCCCTCCTCGCCGGGTAGAATCCCCTCTACTTGCACCTGCTGGATTACCTCGAATACATCGTGGGCGTAGAGCTCAAAAGGTTGGCTCATTGTGGCGACGAAGGGCGTACCCTGCCGGATCATGGCATACGCCTCCTTACCCCCATCGATGCCGGTCACGAAGATATCATCCTTCGTATAGCCGGCCTGCTCGATTGCCCGTGCAGCAAAGATCCCCGCTGTGTCCCAAGGAGCAAAGATCCAGTTAAGGTCATTGCCGTACTTCGTGCACCAGTTTGCTGCAAAGTTGAAAGCTGCATCTTCCCATCCCGGATATGGCAAATCCTGATAGTCAAGTAAAGTAATGCCCTGGAAATCTTTCGTGAAGAGAGCCTCTGCAACGAAGCCTCTCCGGCGCGTGGGCGGGTGTAGTTCGAAGTTCATTATCGCAACATTCCCCGTTCCCTTCAGCCGGTCGATGCCGTAGTACGCCATCCTGGCACCGCAAACTCCATTCAACTGAGTAACGTTGATCAAGACGTTTGGCTGCGACCCGATGTCGAGGCCATAGACACCAATCCCTGCCTCTCTGGCCGCTAGGACAAGGTCGGCATGTGCCCCCTGCTCGCCGACGAACCCAAATACAATGGCATCTACATTCTTATTGACTAAGGTTGCGATGGCGTCGTGTGCAAGCGGCACACTTGAGTAGCCACTTGCATCAACCAATTCCCAGCCTCTATGCTCGGCCTCGATTTGAGCTTGTTTCCAACCTCTTTGAACTGATTCAGACGTTAACTCCGGTGTGACGTAACCAACCACGAATTGGCGATCCGTTACCACTCGGGGGCGAGGTAAGTCTTTGTCAGCGCCTACTGCCAGTACCCCAATCAGAGCACACAAGGCAACCAAAACCACCATTTGCCACAGTACACCTCTATAATTCTGCATGAGCTTGTCCTCCTTCCTGATATTAGGTTGTATCTTCCTGCTATTGCCCACACTACACTATCCGCATTTATTTTCCCTGATATCACCTCCTTCTGTATCACTCATTAAGGTGTTACGTTGCTCATCACAACGCAACTCGGGTACCTATGCCTTTCGCGATGGCACGTTCCAACACTGCCTTACCCACCACTACATCCTCAATACCCATTCCGATGTTCATGTCCATAATTGTTTCTTGATCGCTTTCCCGGCCAACCTTTAGCCCAGCAATGATTTCTCCCAGCTCTGCATGAACCTCTGGCAACCCGTTTGCGAGATAGCCAATACCCATGAAGTAGTTCATCTCAGCAAGACTATCAACCACGAATTTATCGCTGCGTTTCATGGTTTCCCATTCGAAGACAGAGTCGAAATCTACAGGCAACAAGAGGGCTCCTGGTCTTATCCATGAATCTCTAATCTGAGGATTGGGCGTTCCTAATATGGCCGTGGCTGTTATGATGACATCTGCATCGCTGATTAGCTTCTCAACGGTCTTAGCCTTCGTCAAGTGGCATGGATACTGCTTGCTGAAATCTTCTATTAGCTTATCAGCTACCTCGTTACGGGAGTCATAGACCCTAACTTCCTCCAACCCTGGAACTACAGCAGGCAAGATTTCCACGTGGCCATATCCTTGGACACCACACCCGAGTATCGCTACTACTCGGCTGTCGGACCCAGCCATTGCTTCAATGGCCAACGCAGAGACAGCAGGAGTTCGCTTAGCAGTTATCCAGATTGCATCCATGACTGCGATTGGCCATCCGGTCTGTACATCATTCATTATGAGGAGTCCTGAAGTCTGAGGCAAGTCATATTTGAAGTTCTCAGGGAAGCACTCCGCCCACTTGATCCCGCATGCCTGCGCGGGTGCGACATAAGCGGGCATCGCATGCATTAATGTGTCTTTCAGAGGATGAAGTCCGATTTTCGCTGGCATTTCGCACAGCCCATTTCCATCGGCAGCAAGTGCTTCTCTAACTAGTTGTATCAGGTCTTTCTGCTGTACATTGCATGCTATCACATCTTCTTGTGATAAATAAATGAGTTCTTTGCCGCGGCGGATTTTGGGGAACGTCTCTACTACCAGGGCTGATTCCTCAGCCTGAATCTTGAGAGTGCCTCGCATAATAATTCCTCCCGTATTCTTTGAGAAGGAGACAGACTTCCCTCAGCTACACTGCTGAGAATTACCCTCTCCTCACATATCCTAGTGCTCGCGATATCTCCGCTGCAGTTGTGATAATTGCAACAATTATCCGCTCAACTTCTGTCTCATCAGCGAACTCACGCTTTAACCCCGCTGTACTGACTGCTGCTATAACATCGCCCCCATAATCTTTGACCAGGGTAGCGAAACACTTGATCCCTTCCTCATGCTCGCCATTGTCAATCGCATAACCTCGTTCTGCTGTAATCTTCAATTCTTCCAACAACTGCATAGGATCTGTGATCGTTGTCGCAGTTCGTTTTTCCAAGGTGACCACCTGCAGCAGCGAGATAACCTGCTCTGCGGGGAGGCTACTCAATAGCGCTTTACCTATTCCAGTACAATAAGCAGGGGCTCGACTTCCGACACGGGACACCATGGGCAAGCTGCGCTGGCTTTCCACTTTGTCGATATAGACAACATCATGTCTGTCCAATACGCACAAGTGAACGGTCTTCTGCGTCTCAGCACTCAACTTGACGAGGAACGGGTGCGCGGTCTCCCGCAGCGGCATCCGGCGGAGCATGTGGCTCCCAAGCTCCAGGATTTTGTTCCCTAGGTGATATGAGGCATCGCCATTTGTTTGGATGTAGCCTGCTTGAAGAAGAGTATTAAGATAGCGATAGGCGGTGGTCTTGTGGACACCAATACTGTCCGCCAGCTCGAGCGCAGTCATTCCTTCGGCACTCTGAGCCAGTACTTCGAGGATATTAAGCCCCTTTGCTAGGATTTTTGCGTCTCCTGTAGCCAAAAACGCAACCCCTTATAGCGTTTATTGAGATCAATATAGCATAAAAAGCAACCCTTGTCAAGCGCAATGTGATAAAGAGAGAGGAGGAACCCGTTTGGCAACGGGAGAACAGGTTATCTTGGGTGAAGGTTGCGATAAACCGCTAGAGGCTTGTCGCGGTAGATTCGTCCTTGAAAAGTGATGCCGTAACGAACCCGGGAGGAGGCTACAGCGAGAGCGAGGGCTCCGGCGCAAGGGAGAGTGGATGCGACTCTCCCTGGATAAGGTGATGATACGCACCAGCGGCGGCGATCATGGCGGCGTTGTCGGTGCAGTAGGCTCGCTCCGGGAAGAGAACGTCGATCCCGCGTTCCACCCCGTCGCTCGTGAGACGCTCTCGTAAGTGGGAGTTCGCGGCCACTCCACCGACCACGACCAATCGCTCAAGGTGATAGCGTCGCGTCGCTTCGAGCGATTTCTTGGTCAACACATCGACGACGCTCGCCAGGAACGAGGCGGCGACGTCCTCCTGCTTCTCCCGTGTATTTTTCTTTAGGTGGTAGAGGACGGCGGTCTTTAACCCGGCGAAGCTGAAGTCGAACCCGGGGGACGAGGACATCGGTCGAGGAAACGGGATCGCGGTGGGGTCTCCCTGTCGCGCGAGGGTTCGTCTGCTTGAGCGCGGAAACGGCAACACCGTAACGTACAGCGGCTTGCGGACCGTCCTGTAGGTAACCGAATAGGAAGCCACCGGAGAAGGAGTCGCCTGTCCCTACCCGATCAACGATCTCAATGTCGAAGCTTTGCGCGGTCGGCTGCAGCGTTTTGTTAAGCAGTGGCTACGGACTGCCGACCTCTGGCACCGAGAGGTTGCGGCAAATCTTGTGGGTAAGCCGGTTCGAGATCTCGGAATGCCTCGGAACCGCCTCAACGGCACCGGTAGTCGGGTTGCACCACAGGGAATGAGAACGTCCCTCGCGCTTGAGGTAGCAACCATGCTTCCGAAGGCGCCGAAGCAGGTTGCTCCGCTTCACTTGATCGTGACCGTTTCGCGTATGGCGTCTGGCGGCACACCATGCAAGCCTTCCTCCCGGCGATCTTTAAGGATCAGCACTATAGCCTCGGCCAAACTCTCTCGCGCTTCGTCTTTTGACTTACCTTGACCATTTGCCCCAGGAATCTCAGGACAGTAGGCAATATGCCATTCGCCATCTCGCTCGATAATCGCTGTGAATTCGTTTCGCATCACAGAATCCTCCTACGCCTACAATATATCGCCAGCCGTTCTTTTCCAAACAAGAATATACGACTGCTCTTCTCGATGTCAAGCATGACACAAGCCTGAGGAGGATTGATTTTCGGCTTGGAAAAGTTTCACAGGAGAAAGTCCGGCTTCCTCTGACTCTGAGTGATTTACTAGAGCTTCGAGACAGAAAGATCGCTATTAGGATAGAGATCTGTGAGAATGGCGCGGTAGCATTTCTTGAGGCGGAGGATGATTTCTTTGCTACAGGCAAGATCATCAAAGAAGCCAGGGAAAATCTGATTAAGAGCCTCGAAGACAAGCTGAGCTTCACCGCCCCGAGGAATCGCTACTAAGTGCAAGGATCGATCGAGAGGCGACGATAAAGATGTGCGTCTTCTTCCAATGGAAGTGTGCAGATGGCAGAATGTGAGACGCTCCCAGTGAACCTCCTACGCAAGAGGGTCCTCGGAGGCAGCAAAGAAGAACGTTGCAGACCCCAGTGGAGTAGGACTCCACAAGGCAGGCAAGCTGCTACAGTGAGAGCGACGGCTGTGGAGCGAGAGATAAGGGGTGCGATTCCCCAGCACTGAGATGATGGAAAGCACCAGCGGCGGCGATCATGGCGGCGTTGTCGGTGCAGTAGGAACGCTCCGGGAAAAGGACGTCGATTCCGCGTTCCTTCCCGTCGCTCGTGAGGCGCTCTCGCAGGTGGGAGTTCGCGGCCACTCCACCGACCACGACCAATCGCTCAAGGTGATAGCGTCGCGTCGCTTCGAGCGATTTCTTGGTCAACACATCGACGACGCTCGCCAGGAACGAGGCGGCGACGTCCTCCTGCTTCTCCCGTGTATTTTTCTTTAGGTGGTAGAGGACGGCGGTCTTCAACCCGGCGAAGCTGAAGTCGAACCCGGGGGAGGAGGACATCGGTCGAGGAAACGGAATCGCGGTGGGATCTCCTTGTTGCGCGAGGCGGTCGATCTCCGCCCCGGCAGGATACCCGATCCCGAGCATCTTACCGACCTTGTCAAGCGCCTCGCCGGCTGCGTCGTCGACCGTCGCTCCGACCAGTTGGTATTCCCCGTACGCCTTCACCTCCACGAGACTAGTATGTCCACCGGAGACGATCAGGGTCATGAACGGGGGGGGCACCTTCGGGGTGGTCAGGCGATGGGCAAAGATGTGCCCCTCTAGGTGATTCACTCCGATGAATGGGATCTCCCGGCCGAAGGCGATCCCTTTCCCGTAGGAGAGACCGACGAGAAGTGGGCCGACCAACCCGGGTCCGTAGGTGGCCGCGACGAGGGAGATGTCGTCCAACGAGAGATCGGCCTGGGCGAGTGCATCGTGCGCGAGGTAGGGGAGTTTGCGCAGGTGATCGCGCGAGGCGACCTCGGGAACAACCCCACCGTAACGGGCGTGTATCTTTGCCTGTGAATAGACGAGGTTCGCGACCAGGTCCGTCTCCCCTCGCAGGATAGCGACCGCGGTCTCATCGCAGGAGGTCTCTATCCCCAGGGTATAGAACGGATCGGTCATCGTATGTATTTGGGTTTCAGAAGGCCAATATAGGGGAGGTTGCGGTAGAGTTCACCGTAGTCCATCCCGTAACCGACGATGAATGCGTCCTCTTCGAGGAGGAATCCGGCGTAGTTCACCTCCACCTGAACCTCCCGGCGGGCGACCTTGTCGATCAGGGTGCAGATGCGGATCGATGCGGGATCGTGCGCCGCAAACCCGCGCCGCAAGTAGGAGATAGTGTTGCCGGTGTCGATGATGTCCTCCACGATCAGTACATCTCGCCCTTTGATTGGTCGTTCCAGATCCTTGATCAGGCTAACCTCACCGGGAGAGGTACCGTTCCCGTAGGAGGAGACGCAGATGAAGTCATACTCGATCTCGGTTGGGATCTGTCGAACCAAGTCGGCCATGAAGACGAGCGCTCCATGCAAAACGCAGACCAAGAGGGGCGGGCGTCCCTGTGTATCGCGCGCTAACCCACCCGGGCCATAGTCCTGCGCGATCCTCATCCCCAACTCGTGGGTCCGTTCGCGGATCGCCTGCTCGCTGAACAGGACCGCGCCTATTCGTTCTTTGATCAATCTATCGCTCAAAACAACCTCTCCTTAGCTAACGGCAGTGAAACCGCTCCGCAAGCTTTCCCATCCTCTCCGTAATCCCCCCGTACTCGAGATCGGCATAGGGGAGCATCGCTGGACCGGAGAAACCTTGCGCGCGGATGTCGTGCGCTTTCCGGGCAATGTTGTCACGGACCCAATCCCAGTAGGGGTGATCGAACGCGTCAACCGGCTCCGTAAGTTTCCCATTATGGAGTGAAAAAGCAAGACAAGAGACGATCGGAGGGCCGTCGAAGAAGGAGACTCCGGTTCCTTCCTTGACCGGCATTAATGGCCCGGTGTGGCTGCCGCGCATGAAGCCGGCAACGAGGTGTCCGATCTCGAACGGGGCAAGCACCTCTCCGGTAGCCGGGAAGGTCTTCTGGGTACGGACGAGCATGATTGGGTCGTCCTTCCCAACGTACTTCCCCGCGATATTACGCAGACGTGTCGTGCAGCAAGAGGCGGCCTGCTCTCCGTCGGCACGCGAGTGGATCGATTCCACGACAAAGCGACCGTTGTCGCGCAGGAGCGCAGCGAGATCGTAGGCCTCCTCCGGGGTCGAAAGCTCGATCACTCGATCCCCTTCCGTATGGGAGACGTCCATCACGGTGAATGTGAATCCCTTTCCCACTGTCGGTGAGAGGAGCAGGCCTGGATTGTACATTGGATCGGCGAAGGCCAGGTAGAGGGGGAGGTTGTACGCTCCCGGCTCGGTCTTATCGGCGGTGAAGAGGAGGAACGGCTCATTCTCCCTCTCGGTGAAGCTCATCTCGGCGACGGCCGGCCCCAACCCGCGGACGTTCCCGGAAAACGCGTCCTTGAGGAGGTCTTGTCCGGCACCGTAAAGTCCCTGCTCCTTAGCGACTGCAGTGCCCGCTTGGAAAGCATCCCAGGCGAGGCGGTGGACGGCTTCGCTCCCCTCACCGCGATCGTGAACGAGTAGAATCGCGATATCGTCGCCAGTGTGCCCGATAAAGTGATCGAGGATTAGGTTGCTCTTTTCGGCACCGATTGTTTCCTTAACTCGATTCAGGATCGCCTTGCTCGGAGCAAGGTGTCCTCCGATGCTCCCGATGTCCGCCTTGATCGCTGTTAGTGTGATCTCCATCTTGTTTCAACCCCCGTTATTTGTAATAGGTTGCTATCAACGCCCGCATTATATCTGGTTCTCTGCCTTATACAACTAGGGGAAAAGGAGCGTTTTCGGTTACAGGTTACCGCTGAAACCAACGAAAAAAGGGCCGATTTCTCGGCCCCCGTGTGTAGGTTTTGTGTACGAACTAGTCTTTCCAGATCCGGTCGATGTGAACATCCATGGTGATGTTAAGCGAGCATCCGTGTACGTTTGGCAACCAGGCCATGACCATTTCATCGGTCATTGCCCACAGCGGAATCCACGGTACGTCCTGTACGCTCAGCATCTGGACCGCCTTGTATAGCTTTGTCCGGACAGCCGTATCGGCGGTGCTCGTTGCGACCTCCAGGATGTGCTTGTATGCCTCGTAGTTAGGATGATGATTGAAGTAGGTTCCCATGCCTTCAGGCGACTCGGTCGTCCATGGGGCGAGGAAGTTGGATGACTCCAGGTAGTCCGGGTGCCAGCCGAGGAAGAACATGTCGAATCCACCGGAGGACATGCGCTCAGTGTAGGCTCCCCACTCCAGGACCTGGATCGTGATCTTGATCACGCCGGTCTCTTCCAAGCTTCCCGCAACAACTGTGGCCACATCGGCCTCGGTCGTTCCGTAGTGCTTGGGCGAGTACCACAGGTTGAGCTCAAGCGGGTTGGCCGCGTCGTATCCGGCCTTGGCGAGTAGTTCGACCGCCTTCGCCAAGTCTCGCTCGGGGAAGACATTGATCGCGCCGAAGAACGGAGGATCGACCATAGGAACCATGGTGTAGATTGGGTCTACGGTTCCCTCAAAGACCTGATCGATGATCGCTGCGCGGTCGACCGCGTAGGAGATCGCCTGTCGCACTAGCGGGTCGTCCACCGGCGGCTGGGTCACGTTGAACAGGAGATAGCGAACACCAGGGCTCGGCGGGAAGAATTGCAGCACGACGTCCGGGTTATCCTTAAGGTCCGTGATGTCCTGCGGGCTGAGGGTCCTGAAAACGAAGTCGACATCGCCGGCTTCGATCGCTGCGCGTAGGGCAGCTGCATCGGAGTAGAGCTTCTCAATGACGAGCTTCGACTTCGGAGCCTCACCGTAGTAGCCGTCATAGGCCTCATACTTCACGTACTGATCGGCAACGTGCTCGATCAGTTTGTACGGACCGGTCCCAGCATAAACGCCATTGGCAAAGTCATTCTCAGGGGTTGTCAGCGGTGAATAGATCAACGCTGGAGCAAGGCTTTCTTCCATGCGCAGCAGGAAGATCGCATCGGGCATAGTAAGAGTGATCTTGACCGTCAAGGGATCAATAACATCGATATGATCGATAACGGCCTTGATCAGGCCAACGCCACCTTCCGGCCCATCCAGCCGAATCGTACGATCGAGTGACCACTTGACAGCGGCCGCATCGCATGCAGCTCCGTCCCAGAACGTGATCCCCGGGCGGATATGGAACGTGTACTCCATCCCGTCTGCAGAGATGTCCCAGGACTCGGCGATTGCTCCCTTCAGTTCCAGCGTGTCTGGATCCAGCTTCATCAGTGCATCGGTGGTCGCCCTCAGCACGTGCCAAGAGTAATGGTCATAGCTATTTGCGAATGCGAGCTGCGTTACGCGGTCGGTCGTCCCCATGATCAGGGGGTCTTGCGCTGTTACAACCAGCGCCAGTGAAGCCAATAGCCCAATTGCCAGTAAAACACTCAATACTCGTTTCATCTTCTACCTCCTTGATTGTCGATAAACATTTGCTGTTCTCCCTGTTCTTAATGTGCTGGTAGGCACCACCTCCTTCTTAATGAGATAAGAGCCTTTTCCGCATCATTTTAGAGGTTGTCCGACTCTCTTCCTAGATCTTCTTCGCCAGGATCCTCTTGCCCAATGGCTTGATCTTCATTGTTCTATCTCCCTCCTTGCGTATTCTTAGCAATCTTATGTGCAGTTTGCTAAAATATTCTAACCGATGCCCCTGCTTTAGTCAAGGCAGAGGTTGCTCGACCGTGATAATGGCGCTACCGTTTGGGCATGTCATCCGGACGGACGCACTTGAAAATCGAGATGATCGGGCTTTTGATCGGTATCATCGCCGTTGTTGTTCTTGTTGTAGAAGGGAGGATCGACGCCTGGCTCGGAGGGATCTTCCTCAGCGCCTATCTCTTTTCGAGCCTCTTCCTGAGTCCTGACCTCGATCTCCACAACAGCCGGGGGACGAAACGTTGGGGGATCGCTCGTGCCTTGTGGCTTCCCTACTCATGGGTCTTCCGCCATCGTGCCGTCTCGCACCACCTCTTATTCGGCCCATTGACGCGGATCGCCTATCTGGGGGGGATCCTCCTTCTCATCCTATGGGGGATTGGTTCTCTTACAGGGAGATCCCTACGCCCGGCACTCCCACCGTGGCCGCTCTTCCTTGCGGCTCTCTGCGGGCTCTACCTTCCCAATCAGATACACAGCGTCGTCAATCGGTTGGTATCATTCCGTTGGCACCGCTAGGATGTTGTGAGGCCTTCCCCTTCCTTCTATAATTAGGAAGCATGAAGGAATGGACCCTCTATCTGATATCGGCCGTCGCGCTTCTCGGGTTGGTTCTCCTCTATCAGGTGGCAGGCCCCTACTATGAAGTAGGGATCGCTTCCTGGTATGGACTGGGGTTCGATGGAAACTACACTGCGAACGGCGAAGTTTACGACATGAACGAGATCAGCGCGGCTCACAAGACCCTCCCCTTTGGCACGGTCGTCAGGGTGGTCGAGTTTTCGACGGGGAAAAGCATAGTAGTGCGCATCAACGACAGAGGACCATTCATCGAAGGGCGGATCATCGACCTCTCCAAAGGGGCAGCAAGGGAGTTAGGGATCATCGACAAGGGAATCACCAAAGTAGGATTACGGATCGTCCGCTGGCCCTAAGAGTCATTCATTCCTCGTTTCTTAGGCTCTTCGCTGTTTCGGATGGGTCACGGTTTCTAACTTTGGTCATTCAGCGGCCCGACAAGGACATTTCTTTCTCTCGCCAAAACACCAGGATCACCGGTCTTTGTCTAGCCCTACCTCCACTTGTCTTCCACTCTTCTCTGCGCCTTTGGTGCGCCAGGCTAAGCCTGGCCGATCTTGTGGACTGGGCTGTCTGCGTGTTGTCGCACAGGCAGGGAGATGTCCATCATTTGAATAGAGAGCTCTGAAAAAGACCCAATGTTGCCATTTGACCCCATTCTGTCTGGGTTCCGATTTCCTCAGAAAAGCCATTGGTATCTAGCTTTTATAGACTGCACGGTGTGCTCCGCTAATCCGCGAAATTCGCCTTAACAGGGTTTTTCAGAGCTCTCGGAGCCTGTCTGAGAAATCATCCAGCGACGCTGGCGAAGACGAGTCTCTTTCGCTTCTCTCTTTGCCGTTTGGCGTGATCCCTCTAACAAGATGGATCGATGTTCTCTTCTCCTCGCAGTCGACCGCTTGTGCTCACAGTTGACCGCGCATTACTCGTGCCTGAGATGCACTACACCTCGTCACCTCAGATCTCTACTGCTTGCCCTGCTCTCCATCCACTCCGCCATAGTTTCAACAGGTTGTGCGTCGTACACCACAATGACCACTCAGCACTCGCTTTCTCTTGCCCCCGTAACATGAACCGCACCAACCCCCGCATCACCATCTGCCCAAACACCGCTTCGATCCTTGACCCACGTTGCTTGTATGCTTCCCGCCCTCGCTTCGTCAACAGCTTCCGCTCCATCCGCTCTCTCGCCGACAACCCCTTGGGAATCCGTCCCCGTGGTGGCGGGGCCTCCCTCTCGCCTTGCGCTGCTTCCAGTCCTTCCTCGTCGCAATGAATAGCTCCGTCTCCGTACTCTCTAACTTCGCGTTCTCCTCGCTCCAGTACCCCGCATCTGCCAACAGTTCATCGGGTCGCCTCCCCGCCTGCTCCTCACATCTCTTCAGCAGCGGACCTAACTGTCTTACGTCGTTCCTCCTCCTGCGTCAGGTCCTGCGCCACAATTACTTGACTCTCACAGTCAGCTACCGCCTGCCCGTTGAACCCCTGCACCCACCCCCGCCGTGTCTTCATGATCCTACTCTCCGGATCAGTCACGTTAGCCTTCATCTTCTTTGTCGCCTCCATGGCTGCCGTTTCAGGATCCTTTGGTTTACGCCCCCGCTTCTTCTTGCCTGTTTCCACTTCCT
>Ga0307428_1000109_pt1 | contig 72887 bp, 66 predicted proteins | sample SalMarWE160240MG_FD_202161 | JGI IMG/M metagenome (GOLD analysis project Ga0307428, IMG submission 202161) | Salt marsh sediment microbial communities from the Plum Island Ecosystem LTER, Massachusetts, United States - WE1603-240 | ecosystem: Environmental > Aquatic > Marine > Intertidal zone >...
CTCGGCAAAATTGACGAACCGGCTAGCGTGTGTTGGGTAGGGCGACACGTAAGGGGCAAAGATCGCAAGAAACGAGACCGTCAATACGAAGAACAATCCCAGTACGGAGACAGGATTTCGAGAGAACTTATACCAACCCTTCTTGAACCCCTCCGCACGACGTTTCAGTAAAGGATTCCGCGAGTAGTTCATGTTTATTTGCCCCTTTCGGCGCCCAGCCGGATACGTGGATCAAGCCATGCCACTATCAAGTCAACGAGGATGTTGACGATGATAAAGATCACTCCTAGGACCATCACCACGGCGGAAACGGCATTCAGATCCTTGTTCAACATGGCGTGGATCCCATACCGTGAAAAACCGGGCCAGTTGAATATGAGTTCCACTAAGAAAGCGTTTCCGATGAGGGAGGCAAAATCTAACCCCAGAATGGAGACGGTTGGGATCAAAGACGGCTTGAGGAGGTATTTGAACATAACCAAGCGCTCAGGGACCCCAAATCCCTTTGCCGATGCGATGTAGTCCTTGCGCAGATTGTCACTGATCGTGGAACGGGTGATCCGTGCCTCCTGGGCCATTCCTCCCAATGCCAAGCTGACCGCCGGGAGAAGCAGGTGTTTGATGGCATCACCAAAAGCAGCGAAGTTGCCACTCAGCAGGGCATCCAGGGAGACCATTCCTGTTATCACGGGAGGGCGCGCTATCCATGGACTAAGCCGTCCCATGGTCGGCAGCACATTCAGCACATAACCGAACAACAACAAGAACAGGATAGCAAAGACAAAAGATGGTGTAACGATCCCGATATACGAGAAGATGCGAACGCTGTTGTCGATCCACGTGTTGCTGTAGCGACCGGAGACTGCACCGAGAAGGATCCCGAAGACCGCCATGATCACCCCAGCGAACAGAGCGAGTTCCATCGTTGCGGGGAGAAATTCCCTCACATCCTCGATCACCGCCCGCCGGGTAAACAGGGATTGACCTAAGTCGCCACGCACTGCGCCGGCGAGCCAGTAGTAATATTGCGCGTAGAGAGGGTCGTTCAGGTGCATCTGCTCGCGAAGGTTATCAACAGCCCACTGGGGGGCTCGCGATCCCAAGGCCATGCGGACCGGATCGCCGGGCAAGACCCGCGAAATTGTAAAGATCAGGATAGAGAGTCCAAACAGGACGAAGAGTGATAACGCCAACCGTTTACCCAAGAACTTCAACATGCTCATCAATTGCCGTCCTTCTCTTGTGGGTTCCAAGGAGGGGTGGGAAAGAGATGAACCTTTCCCACCCATTGGCGCATGAATCCCCGATAAGAGGGATCTGCTTATTTTGCGACTAATCCACCTTGATGAACCGAGCTGCCAGGTTGTAGCCCATCACTGGGTTTACCTCGCCAGCCGCCGTCGGCCAATCTATATAAGCCGCCTGATAGGCATGCTTCTCCACCTGCTCAAAGAGGAAGATGGTCGGACACAGAGCGGTGATCATGTGCTGTAATCCTGCGTACTTCGCGAATCGCTCTGCGCGGTCGACCGTGTTTATCGCCGACTCAAGCATGGCATCGAGTCCAGTGTCGAGCAGCCACTCGTTCTGCTCCCATGTAGGAGCCGAGTTTGAGTGGTAGCGTGATTCAAGCAGGGAGCCCGCCTCAGGGTAGTGAGATGAATCGAAGATCGAGACGATGTGCGGGCTGGTTTCAAGTGCCCCCATCTCCTCAACGACCGACATCCACGGAACCTTGACGACCTTTATGTTGATCCCGATATCGGCCATGTTGGACATGAAGGAGAGCGCGACCTTCTCCTCGTCCGGGACTTCGGCAATCCAATGGAACTCAATCTCGTACTCATCAGCAGAGTACTTGGAGAGTGCGAGCTCCTCGCGCGCCTTATCGAGGTCTCGATAGTACTGGAAGACGGTCGGATCTGCCCCGGGAATGTTCTGAGGAGTGGGCCCACGGGATTGGAACGCACCTGGGAAGATGTGCTCCACCACCGTCGCGTAGTCGGTCGCCCAGGCCATCGCCCTGCGGAAATGGATATCGTCTGTGGGTGGAATGCGCGTGTTGATCATCAGGTAAAACGCGGTCCCCGGTGAGAACGCAGCGATATCCACACCTTCCATCGCATCCAAAGCGACCAATGCTTCTTGAGACTGCCACTGATCGGCGATTTCCAACTCTTGCCGAGACATCATCGTACGGACCGTCGCTGCCTCGGTCGTTCCTATGAACCGGACTTCGTCAGGTGCGTCGACGTCAATGGGAATCCAGTAGTTCGGATTCTTCGTCATCACCAGCTCTTCTTCTAGTCGAAACTCCTTCAATACGTACGGGCCACTGCCAGCATCGTTGACAAGGAGATATCCCTTTCCATAGTCACCCTTATCTCCATAGGGGCCGGGCGTCTCGATATTAGCCTCCACAACATCCTTGTTCAGGATGTACAATCGGTAAAGTGTGGAGAGGAAAGGTCCGAATGGTTGAGCTAGATTGAACTGCACAGTGTAATCATCAATCACATCCGTGCTTGCCAATCGTCCCAAGAACAGGAACGCGTATCCCTCCCCGATCGTCGTCAGACGGTCCATGGAGTACTTTACATCCTTCGCCGTGAGAGGAGTTCCGTCGTGGAACGTCACGTCGTCACGCAGATGGAAAGTCCAGGTCAGTGTATCATCGGACGTTTCCCACGCAGTGGCTACATGTGGCAGAGGATCCCCTTTTGCATCCGGGTAGACAAGCGAGTCGTACAGATTAACGAGCGATGAGGAACTGGAGAAGTCAGATCCTACTGCTGGGTCGATGTAAGTCGGCCAAGCGAAAGTAGCTCGCAAAGGACCTCCGCCCCATGCGACCAAACCGATACTCAAAATCACCAAACCAATAACAACAGCTATGATTCTTTTCACAATATCCTCCTTAAAAGCAAGTGAAATTTTCCGCTAGTTCTTCAACCTCCTTGTCTCCTATCACCTCCTCTCCTCGAAATCAGCATGATCGACTAGAGTATCGACAAGAGAGTCAAGGAACGACTCGAATTCCTCGACATCGCTCATGACGGAATACTTACCAGCGTCAATCTCCGTCCGCATCGCTTGAAGTCGATCACTTTCTACTCCCTCCTCCTCCAGTATCGAGATCAGCCGGCTCGCAGCGTCTACCAGCCGAAAGGGTCCGTACAGAGGGGTCTCAGTGAGAAGGTTCCGCCCACTTGTCACCATGTAGCCGACAAGCTCGAATACCCTCTCTTCCAACTTTACTCTATTCATTTGAGTCCTCAAAGAGGAAAACACCTTCCCTGTGGCGAGGCGGGACCGGTGGCGCCTCGGCCGGCCATCCCACGGAGACGAGCAGTATCGGTTTGACCCCTTCCGAAAGCTTCAGAAGTCGTCCCACTCCCTTCTTATGAAAGGAAGCTATCGTGCATGTACCCAGCCCCTCCGCATAGGCAGCCAGAAGAAGGTTCTGGCTCGCCATAGCCGCATCGATCGGGGCCAAGAACGTCTCGCCCAGTTCCCCGCCCTTGGCGCGCGCCCTGGTCAAATCTTGGCAAACGGCGATCACCGCGGCGGGATCGCCAAGGAGTCCCGGGCTCACGATCTTGATACGGCGAATCTGTATAGGATCGTCGATCACCACAAACCGCCACGTCTGGGCGTTCCCACCGGACGGGGCCCAGATTGCTGCCTCCAACAAGCGCTCAAGGAGATCCCTCTCGATCGGACGGTCGAGGAACGCACGTACGCTTCGTCGTCCCTTGATCGCTTCCCAGAGTTCCATGCTTCTCATCCCCTCAATCGGCGCGTCTCAGCCTCATCGATCCCCGCTGGATCCCCAATAACGGCGACTCCATACACCTTTCGAGCTATCTCGGGCGTGATATAACCATCGAGGACGTCATCGAGCACGGCTTGAGGATCGCGTTTCATGGGATCCCCGTAACCGCCTCCCATACCGGTAATGAATCGTGCCACATCACCTTGGTGAAGCTCTTCCTTGGAAAAGCGGCCGCGTCCTTCGACCCCTCCGTCTGTTGTGCGCATTTCGACTGAGTTTGGCGTCCCTGGCATGCCACCGGCGAGCCCCCAGGGCGGGAACTTGTTCCGCCCGAAGCTTGCGGTGACAAAGGCACTAGAGTTGGTGATGCGGTAGTCCTTCACCAGTCCATACCCGCCGCGCCATTTGCCGTGTCCGCCGTCAACCACGTTCAACGCGAACTGGTCGACGATGAACGGATAGCGGGTCTCCGCCACCTCGATCGACAGAACGTATGTCTCTCCATCTCCGGAACAGACAAGGCCGCTCTCCCCGTCTTTTCCTTTTCCCGCTCCCCAACCGCCGGCGTTCGGCTCGACGGAGAAGAACCACTCGCCAGATTGATCATCGATACCGCTCACGGTTGTGCCGCATACACTCAGGAAGTGTCCGGCAGTGATCCGTTCCGAGATGACGTCGGCCAATGCCTTCCAGACCACATCCCCTGCGTAGCTGTCCGACTCCCAATAGGTGCTGATCGGGGCGGGTCGCTTGGGGTTGAAGACCGTGTCCTCAGGCACGATCACCTTCAATGGCGCGAACAGGCCCTCGTTGGAGGAACCGTGCGGGCTGACCACCGCCTTGTAGGCGAACTTGGCCGTACTGATAAGTGCGGATAGAGGAGCATTGATCGGGCCGCGACAGGTTTTGCCCGTCCCGGTATAATCCACGATAAATTCATCATCGGTGATCGTCACCTTAACCTTGACTAGTACCGGATCGCCGCCCAACCCATCATCGTCTATGTACTCCTGTGCGGTGAACTCGCCTTTGGGCAAACCCTTCAATTCTTCGAGAGCCTCTTGTTTCCCCTGTTCGAGATAGATCTCGATCGACTCAAGTACTGTTTCGAGCCCGTACTTATCACAGATCTGCGTGATGCGATTCGCCGCAACCTGCAGCGATGCCGCTTGTGCTCGCATATCCCCCAGGATCATCTCCGGGATCCTGATGTTCCGCGTCAAGATATCAACGATCCCTTGAATCTCTTTCCCATTTTCGAACAGCTTAACAGCCGGGAACTGCAACCCTTCCTGATAGATCTCGGTCGCGTTGGGAGACCAACTCCCGGGGTCTTTCCCACCGATATCATTCCAGTGCCCTTTGCTCGCCGCAAACATGATCGGGCGCCCTTCATAGAAGACAGGCATCACCAACACCACGTCGTTCTGATGCGTGGCCCCGCCCATGTAGGGATCGTTCAGGATGATCACGTCTCCCTCGCCGATCCCATCCAATCCGAACTTATCGAGCACTTCTTTTACCGCATCGGTGAGGACGCCGATGAACGGGGGGATGCCGTTCGCCTGTGCAATCATCCGTGCGCTGGCATCGGTGACCGCACACCCGTAGTCGAGCACCTCGTAGATGACCGAACTCTTGCTTGTTCGTCCGAATGCAACGAACATCTGTTCCGCTGCAGAAATCAACGCCCGTTTAATCACTTCCACTGTGAAGGGATCGATAGTGCTCTTGGTAGTCACTTGGACACCTCCGTAATCACCAGATTGCCGAAGCGATCCACCGTCACTTGCTGCTCCGGACAGATGATGGTTGTGCATGCTGGCTCCTCAACGACGGTTGGACCAGCGATCACAGCGTAGGGTGGAAGGAGATTCCGCTCGTAGACCTTGCTCTCAACCGTGCCCACCTCTTGGAAGTGAACCGGTCTCTCTCCCTTGAATGCCTGATCGATACTCTGTCCCTCCTCTTCCAACGGTTTGAAGGCGGGTTTATCCACCTTACCCCAACCGACAACGTGGAAGTTCACAATCTCCACCGGGTCGTCTTGGCGGAAGGAATATGCTTGCTCGTGTAGCTCGTGGAATTTCTCGATCAAGTGGTCAAATTGATCCTTGTTCTTGAGTACATCCTCGTGTACAGGGGTGCGCACCGTATGCTCCTGCCCCTTGTAACGGAGGTCTAGGAAGCGCTCCACCCATACCCTCTCCAAGGGGAAGCTCTCCTGACGGAACGTTTCTCGCGCCTCTTCTTCCAACTCAGAGAACGCAGCAGCGATCTCCGCGAGGGTCGAGACATTACAAGACATCAACCGTGTTCGGATAAAATCGTGACGCAAATTCGTCATCAGCATCCCCCAGGCGGAGAACTGCCCCGGTGCACGCGGAACGATCACCTTGCGCATGTGGAGATCCCTCGCAAGGGTCGCTCCATGCAACGCACCCGCACCGCCCGAGGCGACCAGGGCGAACTCCCGCGGGTCGTATCCCCGCTCTATACTCACCCGCTCCAGAGCGGCCTGCATGTTAGCGTTCGCGAGCCTGATGATGCCCAAGGCAGCCTCCAGGGTAGATAGTCCGAACACCTCAGCGATCTTGCGCACCGCCGTCTCGGCGCGGTCGATACTCAGCTTCATCTGCCCACCAAGGAAGTAATCCGGACTCAGTCGACCGGTGAGGAGGTTGGCATCCGTGACCGTCGGCTCGGTGCCACCAAGGTCGTAGCACGCCGGACCCGGGTCTGCTCCCGAACTCCGTGGTCCCACATTCAGGGCTCCCCCTTGGTCGATCCAGGCGATCGACCCGCCACCAGCTCCCACTTCCGCTATATCAAGAACGGCAATTTTCACCGGGTAACCCGCCCAGATGCTCGTCTTCTCCAGGTGATAGTCAGTGTTGATCTTCAGACGACCTTGGTCAATAAGGCTCACCTTGGCAGTAGTTCCGCCCATATCGAAGGAGATGACGTTCTTCTCCCCCACGGCCTCGGCAACGACACTCGCTCCGATCACCCCACCGACCGGCCCCGACTCCACCAAGTGAATCGGCACTCGCTGCGCCTGAGCGAAGGTAGTAGTTCCACCGTTCGACTGCATGGCGTACTTCGTGCCCGATGCCCCCATTTTGGAGAGCTCTTCGTCAAGCGTGGAGAGGTACAGTTCTGCCGCGGGTTGAACATAGGCGTTGAGGGCCGTGGTGTTGGTACGCTCGTACTCCCTCCATTCCTGGGTGATCTCATGCGAGAGGGTCACAGAGGCTTCCGGATACAGTTCCTCGATGATCTCCCGCGTCCGCTGTTCATGAGCATGATTCGAGTATGCATGGATGTAACAGACACCGATCGCCTCCACCCCCGCCCTCTTGCACGCCTCGACCGCAGCCACCACATCCTCCTCCGCAAGCGGCTGCAAAACCTCACCCTTGTGATTGAGCCGTTCGTGTACCTCAAAGCGGAACCGACGGGGGACGAACGGCTTTGGCTTTTGGTAGAAGAGATTATACATATCCGTTCGGTTGGCCCGTTGAATCTCCAGAACGTCCCGGAAGCCTTGGGTGGTGATAAGGGCCGTCTTTGCTCCCTTCCGTTCGGTCAGAGCGTTGATCACCACCGTGGTCCCATGGACGAACTGTCGGATCTCCCTTGGATCGACGCCACTCCTACGTATGGTGTGAATCACACCCTCGGCAAAATTAACCGGTGTGGTAAGGGCTTTTTCCAGAGTGACTTCCCCAGTGGCTTCGTCTAGTCCAACGAAGTCCGTAAACGTTCCACCAATGTCGATGGCTACGCGTTTCGCCATTACAGATGTCCTCCTCCTTCCAGAAGCTTCATCGTGAGTACCCACAAGATCCTTGCCGGCTTATCCGACGGATTCTGAACCGTGTGCGGCTGCGAAGAGAGAATATGAAAGCTATCGCCAGGTGTGAGGGTTTCCTTGTTCTCTTCTACCTGTAGTGTCACTTCTCCTTCAAGAACGTATCCGAACTCTTCGCCCTCGTGAGTATCCAATAGAGGGTGGTAGTGAGGTGGGTATTCGGCGATCAACGCCTCGAGAACCCGGCCGGGAATCGAACTCGAAAGCAGATCATAAGTCACCTGTGAATCACCAATACGTACACGGTTGTGGGGTTCCCCCGCCCTCACCACCAGCGGGCCGTTCATCGTCGTCGTTGCTAAAAAGTGCGTGATCGGCACTTCAAGAGCCTCACAGATCGAGTGAAGCGATGGGATCGAAAGCGAAGAGAGCCCGCGTTCAACCTGGGAGAGGAAACTGATCGAAAGCCCACAGCGCGAGGAGAGTTCCTCTAGGGTCCATCCTTTGCGCTGTCGCAAGACACGCACTCCTTGACCCACTTTGTTATCGTCAGCCATGACTTTTAGTATAGTGAAAAAATTTCAGTAATCAAGGGGAGATAACGAACTAATCTGGTCACGGCTACATCTGTAATGCAAGTGGTAAGGATGCTTTTAAGGAATAAGCGGCTCCTGTTTGGCTAAAGGTACCAAACGGCTAGAATAGAGGCGTGATCTGTCTGAGCGATTATGCCTTTGGGCGGGTGAAGATTGGGGATTGCGTATATAGACGCAATCTGATCGTCTATGCCGAAGAGCTTCTCTCTATATACGGGGAGTTTCACTTAGACAAAGTAGCAGACGATACCCTTCCGCAACCTCCTCTCCTCTTTCTCCATCTGGCTGCAACTCATGGCAGCATGTTTGAATGCATATGTCTTGATCTTCGTACCATCCACTACTATCTGATCCAGCTTCACTACCCTCAATCTTTATGCTAAGTGAACGGTCTGGTAGAACAAGTTCCCTTTTGGTACCTCGATCTCCGTGAGGGGAGCACATCATAATCCAAGGACAAGCTAAACCCGTTCTCCTTTTTAGGAAAGGACCGCTCCGGTGCTTGCGCCCTTGACGAGGGCGGCGTAGCGCGCGAGGTAGCCGGAGGAGACGCGTGGCGGGGCAGGTGTCCAATTCTCCCTCCGCCGGGCGAGTTCCTCATCGACGACAAGAAGCTGAAGACGCTTGCCAGCAAGATCGAGTTCGATCTTGTCCCCCTCTTCTACAAGCCCGATCGGCCCGCCGGCCGCTGCCTCCGGGGAGACGTGGCCGACCGCCGCCCCTTTGGTCGCGCCGGAGAAGCGCCCATCGGTGATCAAGGCAACCTTGTCATCGAGCTCCATCCCGGCAAGTGTCGAGGTGGGAAGGAGCATCTCCCGCATCCCTGGGCCGCCGCGTGGCCCCTCGTTGCGGATGACGACGACATCGCCGGGGTTTATCTTGCCATCGAGGATTGCTGCCATCGACTCCTCCTCTCCGTCGAACACGCGTGCCGGTCCGCGGTGGTGCGCCATCTCCGGCAATACCGCTCCTGCCTTCACAACTGCTCCAGATGGAGCGAGGTTCCCCCACAAGATGGCAATCCCGCCGTCGGGGCGATGCGGGTTGGACAAAGGCCTGATCAGCTTGCCCTGCCGCTTCACGCCGGCCATGTTCTCGGCCACTGTCTTTCCGGTCACAGTGAGGGCATCCCCGTGGATCAGGCCACCAGAGAGGAGTTCAGCCATCACCGCCGGGACGCCGCCGGCCTCGTCGAGGTCCTGCATGTGGTACGGACCCGACGGGCTGAGCTTCACCAGGTACGGTGTACGGGCGCTGATTTTCCCGAACCGATCGAGCGGAAGATCCACCCCGGCGGCGTGGGCGATCGCGAGCAGGTGCAAGACGGTGTTTGTGGAACCGCCGAGGGCCATATCGGTGGCGATCGCGTTCTCAAACGCCGCGTCGGTCATGATGTCCCTTGGCTTGATCCTACGCTCAATAATGTCGATGCTCCGCGCCCCGGCGGCCTTAGCCAGGCGAATCCTCGCCGCGGTCACCGCCGGGATGGTCCCGTTCCTCGGAAGAGCCATCCCGAGCGCTTCGGTAAGGGAGTTCATCGAGTTGGCGGTGAACAGCCCCGCGCACGACCCGCATCCCGGGCAGGCATTAAGCTCAAGCTCGGCAAGCTCATCGTCACTCATCCTGCCCGCCTTGTATTCCCCAACCGCTTCGAAGACGTTCTTCACGTCGACATCTTCGCGGTTGTACCTCCCGGCCATCATCGGCCCACCACTGACAAACACGGACGGAATGTTCAGCCGCGCGGCGGCGATTAGCATTCCCGGCACGATCTTGTCACAGTTAGGGATGAAGACGAGCCCGTCGAAACCGTGCGCAATCACCATCGTCTCCACCGAATCGGCGATCAGCTCACGCGAGGGGAGGGAGTAGCGCATCCCGGGATGTCCCATCGCAATCCCATCACACACTCCGATCACGTTAAACGAGAGCGGCGTCCCCCCGGCGGCCCACACCCCGGCCTTCACCGCCTCGGCGATCTTGTCCAGGTGGATGTGTCCGGGGACGATCTCGTTGTACGAGTTGACGACACCGATCAGCGGCTTTTCGAGATCCTCCGGTGTCAGCCCGCTTGCGTAAAGCAAGCTCCGGTGCGGTGCCCTCTCAAATCCTTTCTTGACTACATCACTGCGCATCCTTCCTCCTTTGCATCGTTTTCACAATCAGATCACCCATCTCTCTTATCCCGACCCCCTTGTCATCAGATCCCGCGATGTCGGCGGTGCGGTAGCCACGGGAGAGGACATCCTCCACCGCCGCCTCAACCGCCCGCGCCTCGTCCTCCAGCCCAAGGGAAGTGCGCAAGAGCATCGCCCCGCTCACGATCGCCCCGATCGGGTTGGCAAGCCCCTTCCCTGCAATGTCCGGCGCGCTTCCATGTACCGGCTCGAACATCCCGATCTTTCCGTCCCCGATCGAGGCGGAGGGGAGCATCCCGAGCGATCCGGAGAGCATCGACGCCTCATCGGTCAGGATATCGCCGAACATGTTCGCAGTGACGATCACGTCGAACTCCGACGGGTAACGGATCAGCTTCATCGCCGCTGAGTCGACGAGCATGTGCTCCAGCGTCACCTCGGGGTAGTCGGCGGCCACCTTCTCAACGACCCGCCGCCACAGGCGCGATGAGGCGAGGACATTGGCCTTGTCCACCGATGCCACCTTGTTCTTTCTGCCCATCGCCGCCCGGAAGGCAACGGTTGCGATCCGTCGCACCTCGGATTCGGTGTAGATCATCGTGTCGTACGCTTCCTCGGTCCCCTCCTGCCGCGGGCCGAAGTAGATCCCGCCGGTCAGCTCGCGCACCACGAGGAGGTCAACGCCGGAGATCGTCTCGGGCTTGAGGGAGGAAGAATCGGCTAGTTCTTCATAGACGCGCACCGGCCGCAGGTTGGCGTACAGACCCAGACCTTCTCTTATCCCCAGGAGTCCCTGCTCCGGGCGGATCGCGGCGCTCGGATCGGACCATTTCGGCCCGCCGACCGCACCGAGGAGGACTGCGTCCGCTGCCTGACAAGCATGCAGGGTCTCGTCTGGAAGCGGACTTCCCGTGAGGTCGATTGCTACACCACCGATCGGCCGCCTCATGTATTCAAACTCGTGTCCGTACAGATCACAGACGGCATTTAGAACCTTCACCGCCTCTGTAACCACCTCCGGCCCAATCCCATCACCCGGTAAGAGAACTATCTTTGCATTCACACTCTCTCCTTTTCCATGATCAGAAGCGCGTATTCCAGCGCATCGGCCAACGCGTACCAGCTCGCCTCGATGATATTGGGCGAGCTTCCGACCGTGCTCCAGCTACGCTGGTGATCGGACGAAGTGATCAGCACTCGCGTGCGCGCGGCGGTCCCCGCCTGCTCGTCCAAGATGCGCACTTTGTAATCAGTGAGGCGAACATCGGAGAGGTGCGGGTAGACGGGGAGGAGCGCCTTTCTCACCGCGGCGTTCAGCGCGTCGACCGGCCCGTTCCCCTCAGCCGCGGTGTGGATCACCTGGTCGTTCACCTCTACCTTCACCGTCGCCTCGGAGACCATCCCGTTTCCGTTACCTTCCTTAACCAAGACGTGGAACCCAAGGAGGCTAAACGGGGCGCGATAGTCGTCCCGCGCCCGCCGGACGAGGAGCTCCACTGACCCATCCGCTCCCTCAAACTGGAATCCTTCGCGTTCGAGCTCCTTTACCCGCTCGAGGACCAGCTTCGCCTCCAGACTCCCCTCCGCGAGCGGCGTGCCGAGCTCGCGCGCCTTGTAGGTGATGTTACTCCTCCCGGAGAGCTCGGAGATGAGGACGCGACGGCGGTTTCCAACAAGTGCAGGATCGATGTGCTGGTAGCTTCCCTCCCACTTGAGGAGGGCGTTCACGTGCATCCCCCCCTTGTGGGCGAAGGCACTCTTCCCAACGTAAGGGAGGTGCGGATCAAGCGGTAGGTTCGCTAGCTCGCTCACGTAGCGGGCGGTCTCGGTAAGGAGAGAGAGATCGGCATTGCAGTCATGCTTGAGCTTCAGCACGAGTGCGGGAATCACCGAGCACAGGTTGGCGTTTCCGCACCGCTCCCCGTAGCCGTTGATCGTCCCCTGCACGTGGATCGCACCGACCGCGACAGCGGATAAGCTATTGGCGACTGCCGTCTCGGAGTCGTTGTGGGCGTGAATCCCGAGCGGGACGTCGATCTCCTTCTTAACCGCAGCGACAACCGCGGCCACGGTCACCGGAAGGGTGCCCCCGTTCGTGTCGCACAGGACGATCACGTTTGCCCCGGCATCGCGCGCGGCGCTGAGGGTCGCAAGGGCGTAGCCCGGATCAGCCCGGTAGCCGTCGAAAAAGTGCTCGGCGTCGTAGATCACCTCCCTCTCCGCCCCCTTCAGGTAAGCGACGGTATCTGAGATCATGCGCAGGTTCTCCTCCAAATCGGTGGCGAGGACGCGCCTCACTTGGGCGTCCCAGCTCTTACCAAAAACGGTCACCGTCTCTGTTCCGGTCAAGAGAAGAGACCTTATACTCTCGTCTTCCTCCACTGCCATCCCGACACGACATGTGCTACCGAACGCGGTGATTACCGCGTGCTCCAGGTGCAGCTCCCCCATTCGGGTAAAGAACTCCATATCCTTGGGGTTGGAGCCGGGCCATCCCCCCTCGATGTAGTCAATCCCTAACCGATCGAGGGCGGCGGCGACCCGGAGCTTGTCCTCGACGGAGAACGAGATCCCCTCCCGTTGAGCCCCGTCGCGCAGGGTGGTGTCGTAGAGCGTGATCTTCATCCCTGCACCGGGGTCAGCCAGCCATGTCGGTCGGAGACCTTACCCTCCACGATCCCGAAGAACTCATCCATCAGCTTGCTTGTGATCGGCCCACGTTGTCCACTTCCAAGGACCACCCCATCGACCGATCGAATCGGGGTGATCTCGGCGGCGCTCCCAGAGAAGAACGCCTCATCGGCAAGGTAGAGGGACTCGCGGGGGAGGGATGCCTCGTGCACCGGGATCCCCATCTCCTCGGCCAGTGTCATCATGCAGCGGCGAGTGATCCCGTCGAGAATCGAATTAGCGAGCGGCGGGGTGTACAGTTCGCCCCGCTTCACGATAAACACGTTCTCCCCGCTCCCCTCCGAGACGTAGCCGTTGATATCGAGGGCGATACCCTCGCTGTAGCCGTGCTCGGCTGCCTCCATGGCAATGAACTGGGAATTGATGTACTGCCCACCGATCTTCGCTGCCGCCGGATAGGTGTCCGGTGCCATCCGTCGCCACGAGCTGATCCCAGCGTCGACCCCGTTCTTCAGCGCGTCCGCCCCGAGGTACCTTCCCATCTCAACGGTGATCACGCTCACATGCGTTGGGCAGCTCAGGCCATTGACGGCAAACGTGTCCCAGCCGCGAAAGACGACCGGTCGGACGTAACAGGAGGTGTGGTTATTAGCGATAATAGTCTCCATGATCGCTCGATGCACCTCATCCCACGAATATGGGATTCCCATCCGGTACACCTTGCACGAGTTCCACAGCCGTTCCAAGTGGGCATCCAAGCGGAAGACCGCCGATCCGGATGGAAGGGCGTACGCCCGAATCCCTTCGAACACGCTCGACCCGTAGTGGATGGCGTGTGATGCCACGTGCACCGTCGCCTCGTCCCACGGGACCAGCTTTCCATCGAGCCATACATTCTCTGAACTCTTCACCGCATTCTCCTTTCTTTGATCCTTACTTTGGTGTATCCGACTAGCCCCCCAGCGTTGATGATCTCCAGCATGAACTTGGGGTAGGCTACCGTGCGATACGTCTGCCCGATGGACAAATTGCGGATAAGCCCCGCCTCGATCTGTACCTCCAACTCGTGCCCCTTCTCTGCTTCGCGCACCGCATCGGAACTCTCTAGGATGGGAAGCCCGATGTTGATCGCGTTCCGGTAGAAGATGCGTGCGTAGCTCGAAGCGATCACGCACGCCACTCCCGCTCCTTTGATGGAAAGTGGGGCATGCTCGCGCGATGAGCCGCAGCCGAAGTTCTCCCCGCCTATGATGATGTCCCCGTCCTTGACCGATCCGGCGAAGTCCGGATCGATGTCTTCCATGCAATGCTTTGCCAGCTCCTCGGCGGTGGAGACGTTAAGGTAGCGAGCGGGGATGATAACATCAGTGTCCACGTTATCACCGTATTTCCATGCTCTTCCCTTGATTATCATCAGACGACCTCCTCCGGCCCAACGATTCTCCCCGTGACCGCCGATGCGGCTGCGACCGCCGGCCCGGCGAGGTAGACCTCGCTCGCCGGGTGCCCCATCCGTCCGCGGAAGTTACGGTTGGTGGTGCTCACCGCTCGCTCGCCCGCTGCTAGGACACCCATGTGCCCGCCCAAACACGGCCCGCACGTGGGGGTGCTCACCGCGGCGCCAGCGGAGATAAATTTCTCGATTAACCCTTCGCGCAACGCGTCGAGGTAAACCTGTTGGGTCCCGGGAAGAACGATGCAGCGCACATTGGGATGCACCTCTTTCCCTCCTAGGATCCCCGCGGCCACACGCAGGTCCTCGATCCGCCCGTTGGTACACGAGCCGATTACGACCTGGTCGATCGGGATATCACCGACATCCCTCACCGAGCGGGAATTCTCAGGTAAGTAAGGAAACGCTACCTGCGGTTCTATCTTGCTCGCGTCGATTTCGATCGTCTGCGCGTAGGGTGCGTCCGGGTCCGAGGAGTAAACTGAGTATTGTCTGGTTGCTCGCCCGTCCACGTAGGCGCGCGTCTCATCGTCCACAGAAAACAGCCCCGCCTTTGCCCCGGCCTCGATAGCCATATTAGCCATGGTGAACCTTCCGGCCATCGACAAGCTATCGATCGTCGGGCCGGCGAATTCCATCGCCTTGTACAGGGCGCCGCTCACCCCGATCTTCCCGATCGTGTATAGGATCAGGTCCTTCCCCCCGACCCACCGCTGCAGAGATCCCGAGTAGACGACCCGAATCGTCTCCGGGACACGCATCCAGATCCTCCCTGTCGCCATGGCGACAGCGATGTCGGTCGATCCCATCCCGGTTGAGAAGGCGCCAATCGCCCCGTAGGTGCAGGTATGGGAGTCGGCCCCGACCACCACGTCTCCGGGCAGGACCAGGCCCTGCTCCGGCAGGAGGACGTGCTCGATCCCCATCCTCCCCACCTCAAAGCAGTGTTCGATCCCCTGGGCGCGGGCGAAGTTGCGCATCACTGCGCACTGAGTGGCCGATTCTATGTCCTTGTTCGGGGCGAAGTGATCGGGAACGAGGACGACACTGTCCGGGTTGAACACCTTCTCTGTGCCAATCTTTTCAAACTCTCGGATGGCGATCGGCGCAGTGACGTCGTTAGCCAGGGCGACGTCGACGCGCACGTCCACAAACTCCCCCGAACGGACCGTTCCGTCCGTGTGTGCAGAGAGGATCTTCTCGGTCAGGGTCTGTCCCATCTGTCCTTATCTCCACTCTTTTCCCGCATAGCAACCAGAGCCGCCCCGTCCCACTTGAGGGCCCATGCCCGGTTATCCTCGCGCTCCGGATCAGGCATCTCGGAAGCAGTATTCTTATCTTTGTTTGGCGCGTTTGTCATTTGTCCTCCTTTCTTCTTTTGTGAGTAATCGATTTAACGCATTTAAGTAAGCCTTGGCGCTCGCCACGATGATGTCCGTATCAGCGCCGTAACCCCGGAAAACCTGCGAGCCGTCGGTGGTGCGCACGCTCACCTCCCCCTGGGCGTCGATCCCGGAGGTAATCGCGTGCACGTCGTACTCAAGGAGCTCAGCTCCAGCCGCGACGACTGCATCGATCGCTCGATAAGTGGCATCGACCGGGCCCGATCCGACCGCGGCGCGCACGTGTTCGTCTCCCTTCGGACCAAGGAGTTTGACCGTTGCCGTTGGCATCCCCGACCTGCCAGCCACTACCTGTAGGTCAATAAGTCGGTACACCTCGCGCGGCTGGTAGAACAGATCGGCGATGAGGGCCTCCAAGTCGGCGTCGGTCACCTCGCGTTTCTTGTCCCCCAGCTCTTTGAACCGGGCGAAGGCGACCTCGATCTTCTCTGAATCGAGGTCGTATCCCATCTGAGCGAGCCTCTCCTGGAGCGCGTGCCTCCCCGAGTGCTTACCCAAGACGAGGCGCGATTGGGAGAAGCCGACCTCTTCCGGGCGGATGATCTCGTAGGTGTTTGGGTTCTTGAGGAGCCCGTCCTGATGGATTCCGGCCTCGTGGGCGAACGCGTTCGCTCCAATAATCGCCTTGTTCGCCTGCACCGGGATCCCCGTGAGGTTGCACACCAACCGGCTGGCACGGGCGATCTGGGCCGGGACGATCCCGGTGGAGAGATGATAGGTATCCCCGCGCGTCTTGAGGGCCATTACCACCTCCTCCAACGCGGCGTTCCCCGCGCGCTCCCCGATCCCGTTGACGGTCACCTCGGCTTGGCGCGCCCCGGCCTGAAGCCCAGCGAGGGTGTTGGCAGTCGCCATCCCCAGGTCATCGTGGCAGTGGACGGAGACGATCGCCCGATCGATCCCGGGGACGTTGTTTACGATTCCGCGAATCAAATCACCGAACTCGCCCGGGGTCATATACCCAACCGTATCTGGGATGTTGATCACACTTGCCCCGGAGGCGACCGCTGCTTCGATCACCGCATGGAGAAACTGCGGATCGGACCGCGTCGCATCCTCTGGCGAGAACTCGATCTCGTCGCAGTAGTCTCTGGCATAGCCGACCATCTCCTTGGCTCGGGCGAGTACTGCTTCCCGGTTCATGCGCAGCTTGTCGCGCATGTGGACCTCGGAGGTGGCAATGAACACGTGAATCTTGGGGTGAGAAGCGAATTTTACCCCCTCCCAAGCTAGGTCGATGTCTCTTTGCACGGCCCGGGCGAGGGCGCAGACTGCGGGAACGTGTTCCTGGTCGTCTACCGCCTCCGCCACCTGCTGCACCGCGCGCAGGTCGTCCGGGGAGGCAGCGGGGAACCCGGCCTCGATCACGTCGACCCGCAAGCGTGTGAGCTGACGCGCTAGCTTCACCTTCTCCGCCACACTGAGGGCAGCCCCAGGGGACTGCTCCCCGTCGCGCAGTGTAGTATCGAATATCAGAACGTTCCCGGCTGAGCCCATCACTCGTCCTTCTTTCCCCAGTTCTCCGGGCGGAGGCTACGCACCGCTGCGCCCGCCTTCCACATCTCAGACTCATGGATCTGCCGCAGCTCGTCTCCTAACCGTTCCTTGTAGTTGGGGGCACTGTTTGCCTCCAGGACGATCTTGGTCTCCTCGCCGGTGACGACGCTCCGGTACAGGTTGTCAAAGACTGGGGCGACCGCATCGCGGAACTTTCCCTTCCAGTCAAGCGCCCCACGCTGCGCAGTGGTACTGCAATTGGCGTACATCCAGTCCATCCCGTTTTCGCTGACCAGACGGATCAGGCTTTGAGTCAGTTCCTCCACCGTCTCGTTGAACGCCTCGCTCGGGGAGTGGCCGTTCTTTCTCAGCACGGCATACTGCGCCTCCATGATCCCGGCAAGCGCCCCCATGAGCACTCCGCGCTCTCCGGTGAGATCGCTGTGTACCTCTTTTTCAAACGTGGTAGGGAAGAGGTAACCCGAGCCGATACTGATCCCCAGGGCAAGCGCCCTCTCCTCGGCGTGGCCGGTGTAGTCCTGATAGACGGCGTAGCTTGAATTGATCCCGCTTCCCGCTAGGAAATTGGCGCGCACACTCGTCCCAGAACCCTTCGGTGCGGCGAGGACAACGTCCACGAACTGCGGGGGGACAACACCAGTCTGATCGGCGTATGTGATGGCAAAACCATGTGAGAAGTAGAGGGCATCGCCCTCCTTCAAGTGCTGGTTGACCTTGGGCCACAGGATCACCTGGGCGGCATCGGAGACCAAGTACTGGACGACCGTCGCCCGCTTCACTGCCTCCTCGAATGGGAACAACGTCTTTCCCGGCCCCCAGCCATCAGCGATGGCCTTATTCCACGAGCGCTCTCGCTCCGGGTCTCCACCTACTATCACGTTGATCCCGTTGTCGCGCATGTTGAGCGACTGGGCCGGCCCTTGCACGCCGTAGCCGAGCACCGCCACTACTTCGTCCTTCAGCACCTCCCGCGCTCGCGCGAGTGGGAATTCCTCACGTGTAACCACGTTCTCGACGACACCGCCAAAATCGATTTTCATTCGTTTTCTCCTTTGTTGACGCGCTTTCCGCGCACCATTGCCACCCGGCCGGTGCGCACCATCTCCACAATCCCGAACGGCCCCAGAACATCCACTAGGCCGTCCACCTTCTCCTCCGTTCCCGTCGCTTCCACGATCAAGGTTTCCACTCCAACGTCGACTGCGCGAGCCCTGAATGTATCTACGATCTGCATCATCTCCGCCCGCGCGCGGCTGTCTGGTGTTTTCACCTTGATCAGCGCCAGGTCACGCATCACCGCCGGAGCATCGGAGACGTCCTCTACCAGGATCACGTTCACCAATTTTGCCAGGTTCTGGGCTACCTTTTCCGCATCGGTGCGGGTGCTATCGACTACAATCGTCATTCGGGACACCCCGTGAGTCTCGGTGTGCCCGACGGTCAGGCTCTCGATATTGAACGCCCTCCGCCGGAACAGGCTAGCAACGTGGTTCAGCACACCGGGCTTATCTTCAACGCGAGCAATCAGGGTCCGCTTCATGCTTTACCTGCCCGTGTGGGGAGAGGGCGACGGATCATCTCGTGAAGAGCCGCTCCTGCCGGGACCATCGGGTAAACGTTCCCTTCCTCTCCTTCCTTGGCAACCTGGAAGTCGATCAGCGTCGGGCCGGGGTGTTCTCGGGCCGCGGCGATCGCGCGTGCCTGATCCTCTCGATTATCGGCGCGCCACGCCCGTACCCCGTATGCCTCTGCGAGTTTAACAAAGTCCGGGTTGACGAGCTGAGTCGATTCGTAGCGCTTGTCGTAGAACATCTCCTGCCACTGCCGGACCATCCCCAAGTAGCCGTTATTGCACAGAGCGATGCGCAGCGGGAGACGTTCCTGAACGACGGTCGCCAGCTCCTGCACCGTCATCTGGATACCACCGTCGCCTACCACCACCCACACCTCGGCATCGGGACTGGCAATCTGGGCCCCGATCGCCGCCGGGAGGCCGAACCCCATCGTCCCTAGCCCGCCAGAGGTGATAAATGCATTTGGCTGATCCATCCGGTAGTACTGCGCGGCCCACATCTGGTGCTGCCCCACGTCGGTTACTACGATCGCCTGGCCGTCGGTGGAGCGCCAGATGGCGTCGATCACATGAGGAACCGTGAGGCGGCCGTCGCCGGAGCGGTGGATCAGGTCGAGGTCGCGTGATTCCTTCCACCACTCCCTAACCAACTTGTGCCACTTATCTCGCCCCCGCGGCTCCACGAGCGGGATGAGGGCTGACAGGGTCTTCCGCACGTCTGCTTGCACCGCCACGTCCACCGTTACGATCTTGTTCAACTCAGCCGCGTCGAGGTCCACGTGCACCTTCCGCGCGTGAGGAGCGAACCGGCTCAGGTCGCCGGTAACGCGGTCATCGAACCGCATTCCAAGCGCGATTAACAGGTCCGCCTCTTGAATCGCCCGGTTTGCCTCCGCGTCCCCGTGCATCCCCATCATCCCAAGATACATCCGGTGGGAAGCGGGAAATCCCCCTTTGCCAAGCAGAGTGACCGCCACCGGCGAATCGATCTTCTCGGCGAACTCACGCAGGATCCCCCCCGCCTCAGCCATGAGGATCCCGTGTCCGGCGAGGATCACCGGCCGTTCGGAAGAGTTGATCAGCTCCGCAGCCCGATAAACCGCATCAGATGGATCGGAGGAGTTCCTGTACGCGTGCTGTGTAAGGTTCACCCCTTTCTGTGGCGGGATAAACTCGGTTTCCGTTTGTTGAACGTCCTTGGGAAGGTCGATTAATACTGGCCCGGGACGCCCGTGGCTTGCGATGTAGAACGCCTTGTGTATCACACCCGCGAGCTCGGCGACGTCGGTCACAAGGTAATTGTGCTTGGTTATTGGCAAGGTGATCCCGGTGATATCTGTTTCCTGGAACGCGTCTGTTCCGATCAGCGGGCTTGCAACCTGACCGGTGATGCAGATGATTGGTGAAGAGTCCATCATCGCTGTGGCGATCCCGGTGACCAGGTTCGTCGCCCCTGGGCCAGAGGTAGCGATAGCTACCCCGACCTTTCCGGAGGCGCGGGCATAGCCGTCGGCAGCGTGAGCTGCCCCTTGTTCGTGCCGGACGAGGACATGGCGAATCCCGTATTCACTACGGGGGTGATAAGTGTGCATGATCGCCCCACCGGGGATCCCAAACACCACCTCCACTCCCTCACGCCGCAACATCTCCCACACGATCTGCGCGCCGGTCAGTTTCATTATTCCTCCTTCAATAGCAAAAAATTAAGGCCGTCCAGTTGGACGGCCTTTTTCGGCATTCTTAATTGTGGTTTCGTCCAACCCGTTAAGGACCACCCCCGATAATGACCAGGGTAATAACCAGAACCAGCAAGACGGAAACCACACTAAACTTGTTCACTCGATGAAACCTCCATAAATCCACAAAAACCATAGCATGAATCGAACCGATTGTCAAGGCCAGAGCTGTCTCATACAGGATGAGCATGAAGCGGCATAAGGCAAGCATGTGTGCCAAACCACAAGAGCCTTGACACGACACAAGAAACATGCTAGGTTTGATTGCTGGGACAGGAAGCTGTCTGGATCCTAGTATACCCAGATATCCAAATTACAACTTGTCCCTAAAGGAGGAAGCAATGCGTCGTACTGCTATTGTGTTGCTTGCTATTGTCTTGGGGTTAGTGTTTGCTGGTAGCGTTATCGCTCAGGAGGAGAAAGTGCTGATTGTTGGCCTCTCGGAGGACTACCACTCCCTGGACCCCAGTCGCGCTTATGAACCTGGCGGTTCGCTCATTCACCATTCTGTCTATCAAACCCTGGTTACCTTTCCGCCAGATTCGGTGAGCGAGATCCTGCCTGGTTTGGCTGAGAGCTGGGAGATTTCTGGAGACGGACTGGTCTACACGTTTGCACTACGCGAGGAAGCCGCCTTCTCTACCGGTGACCCATTGACTGCCGAAGATGTGGTTTTCAGTTTCGATCGCATGAAGAACCTGAAAGATAATCCGGCCTTCCTAGCCGATACCATCAAGAGCGTCGAAGCCACCGGCGATCTTACAGTCGTCATGACTCTCAAACAGCCCGATCCGTCTATTCTAGCCAAGCTTGTCTTTGACGCTTTCTCCATCCTCAATGCCTCGGAAGTCCGAGCACATGGTGGTACCGCCGCCGAAGACGCTGCCGAGACTGATACTGCCGAGGGGTGGTTGATGGATAACTCAGCCGGCACTGGGCCATATACGGTGGAAAGCTACGAGCCAACCGTGCGAACTGTTCTGGTTAGGAACCCCAACTACTGGGGGGCAACTCCATACTTTGACCGAATCATCATTCGCAACCTCCCCGAATCCGCCACCCAAAAGTTGGCGCTTGAAGCAGGAGATCTTCATATCGCGATGGACGTGACTCCTGATCAGGTCTCCTCTCTCAAAGCAAATCCGGGAATTGAAGTGTTCTCCACTCAGAGCGACACCTTGATCTTCCTGCTTTGCAACAAGGACCCGGAGACCGGCGGTCCCGTAACCAATCCGCTTGTCCAGCTAGCGATCCGGTATGCCATCGACTATGAGGGCTTCCGCTTCCTGAGTGGGGAAGGGGCAAACACCCCAGCGGCTATGGTTCCTCTCGGCTTTGCCGGCGTTTTGGAGTCCTCTGAGGGCCTATCACGCGACCTAGACCGAGCTCGCGGGTTGTTGGCTGGGGCGGGTTACCCCGATGGCTTTAAGGTCGACCTGCGATACCCTGACTTCAACTACATCGGCACTAGTTTCGGGGTCGTTGCCCAAAAGGTCCAAGCTGACTTGGCCGAAGTCGGCATCACTGTCAAGCTTGTTCCAGAGGAGTTTCAGACTTCGCTGGCGGCTTATCGCGCCGGCGAGCAAGGCTTCAGCCTGTGGCTCTGGAATCCCGATTATTACGATACATTGGACTACGTGGAGTTTCTGCCGGAGGGTGTTGTCGGTAATCGAGCTAACTGGACCGACGAGAACGCCGATCAGGAGATCCTCGATCTGCGGGATGCAGTGAAGATCGAAACCGATCCGGAAAAGAGAAACAAGCTATTCCGCGAGATTCAAATATACGAACAACATCACGGTCCTTTTGTGCCGTTGTTCCAGCCTGGCGTACACTTCGCCTATAGCGCGAATCTGAAGGGCTTTTACTACAACGGGCAGTGGCGCGTGGATTTGACACAGCTAAGCTTCTAGTCCGCATAGCTTAAGTTAGAGGTGGCGAGATCCCAAAATGAGTCTCGCCACCTGTTATGATTCACCATTAGTATAGAGGTGCTCTATGCCTCTCCACCTTTATTTGATACGGCGAATATTGTTGATGATCCCGTTAGTATTTGGGATTTCGCTCATGGCTTTCATAGTTGCCAATACTGTCCCTGCCGACCCAACTGCCGCCAACTTAGGAGAACGAGCGGCTGCCGATCCGGAGATCGTGGCCGCTTTCCAACGCAAATGGGGACTGGACCAGCCCATTCATATCCAGTATTTGACCTATTTAAAGAACTTGCTACACGGCGACCTTGGAACTTCTATCCGAAGCCATCGACCGATCACGGAAGAATTGGCCAGATATTTGCCTGCCACTGTAGAACTAGCAACGGCGGGCATCTTGGTGAGCTTGGTTGCGGGGGTCATTTTCGGCGTGATCTCGGCGGTGTGGCGCAATCGCCCCATCGACTTTGTCGTCCGAATCCTTTCACTCATTGGCGTGAGCGCACCTGTTTTCTGGTTAGCGTTGATTGGGCAGTTGGTTCTCTACCGGAATCTGGGCCTCGTACCCGGACCGGGACGCCTGGATATTGTGCTGACAGCACCTCCCACCGTTACAGGCTTATATGTCATCGATAGCATCCTGGCTGGGCAATGGCACATTCTCGGTAGTGCCCTTGCACACTTGATTTTGCCGGCACTGGTGTTGGGCGCTTTTTCAATGGGTCTCATAGCGCGCATCACGCGCTCGTCGATGTTGGAGGTGCTCTCCCTGGATTACATCACTACGGCACGAAGCAAGGGCTTGCGGGAACATCTCGTGATTATTCGACATGCGTTGCGCAATGCACTAATGCCAGTGGTGACTGTCATCGGCTTAGCCTACGGAAACTTATTATCCGGAGCCGTGCTGACCGAGACGATCTTTGCCTGGGGGGGCATCGGACTCTACGCCTACAATGCCGCACGTACGCTCGACTTCCCAGCTATCATGGGTGTCAGCATGCTGATTGCCATTGTTTTTATTACAATTAATCTAATAGTTGATATGCTGTATTGCTGGCTTGATCCCCGTATCCGCGTAGATTGAGGCAAATGAAAATACTGAAAGTCATTCGCTCGCAGACACGTAAGAACCCCTTGATGGTTGGTGGCTTGGTGATCTGCATCCTGTGGTTTGCCGTGTCGCTTGTTCCAAATCTAGTGGCTCCCTATGGTCCTTTGGAGCAAAACATCCGTGAACGACTGCAGCCGCCAAGCACGAGTCACTTTTTTGGAACCGATCAATTGGGGCGTGATGTACTATCGCGCGTCTTGTACGGTGGGCGAATCTCGTTACCAGCTGGCTTGCTGGTCGTTGTCAGCGCGGCCATTGTTGGCACGGCCATGGGTAGCGTCGCGGGGTATATCGGAGGTGCATGGGACGAAACACTTATGCGCATCACCGAGGTATTCATGTCTTTCCCGATCATCATCCTGGCGATGGCCGTTACAGCAGCGCTGGGCCCAAGCACAATCAACGCTGTTGTGGCGATGGTAGTGGTTTGGTGGCCTAATTATGCCCGCATCGTACGTAGTCTTGTACTCAGTGTCAAGGCAAATGAGTACGTTCAGGCAGCCCGCGCCATTGGCGCTTCGCGTGCCTACATCTTGTTCCGTACCATCTTGCCGAACTGCGTTGCTCCGGCAGTGGTTATGGCAACGTTGGATATCGGAAATGCGATTTTGATCTTTGCCTCGCTGAGTTTTCTTGGTTTGGGACCAGAGCCTTCCGCTGCGGAATGGGGACGCATGGTCGCTGATGGTATTGATTACTTCGATCAGTGGTGGCTCAGCGCCTTCCCCGGCATCGCGATATTTACAGTCATCTTGTCGTTCAATCTTGTTGGCGACGGATTGCGCGACCTTATAGATCCGCGTACGCGCAAGGCATTAACCAGGTAAGAGTAAAGTGTGCTTATGGGACCACTGGCCCCCCACGGAATCCGTAGGATTGATCAAGGATCGGCATCAAGTACGCCTTCTTCTTCCCGCCTGCATACCAGATCTCTATGCAACACGCTCTTTCGTGAGCGACCGCCTCACGTGTGATCTAGCTGTGCTCGCGAAACCAGGAGACTGCCTTCTCGAGTGCATCCTTGGGAGAAGTCTGGGGGAATCCGAGTTCACGGATCGCTTTTGTGGAGTCGTAATACATATAGTGCCGCGACATGCGGATCGTCTCCGGCGTCATCCGTGGGGTCGTTCCGGTCAGACGACACCAGGCCGCATTCAGGTATGACAACCCGAGGATAGGGTAGTAGGGGATCTTCGCGCGTGGCGCCGGAATCCCGGTAATCTCCGAGAGGAGCCCGAGGAGTTCTCCCATGGTCATGTCCTTCCCTCCCAGTATGTAGCGCTCCCCGATCCGGCCCTTATCGGCAGCGAGGAGGTGCCCACGGGCCACGTCCTCGACATCGACCACGTTCATCCCGGTCTCCACGTACGCAGGGATCCGGTGGTTGATGAAGTCGAGGATAACCTCTCCGGTAGGGGTCGGCTTGATGTCGCGCGGCCCGACAGGGAACGATGGGTTGACGATCACCACAGGAAGGCCCGCCCGCGCGTAGCCGAGTGCGACCTGTTCGGCACGGTACTTGCTCTTCTTGTACCCGCTGATGATCCTTTTGGAATCGACCGGCATCTCCTCGGTAACAGGGATCTTCCCCTCTGGCACTGCCAGGGCGGCGACCGAACTCGTGTAGACGATGCGGTCCACACCTACCTCTCTTGCAACATCGAGTACGTTCCGGGTCCCCTCGACGTTCACTAGGTCGATCAACCCCGGTTCCCGCACCCAGAAGGAGTAGAGGGCAGCGGCATGAAAGACCCACTCACACCTCACCATCGCGCGATGCAGGGAGTCGATGTCGGTGATATCCCCTTGGACACGCTCGATCTCCAAGCCGTCGAGATTGCGCGTATCCGCGCCCTGACGCACGAGTGCACGGACCTCATAGTCTGCCTTCAATAGCTCCCGCACGATGCTCGATCCGATAAACCCCGTTCCACCCGTTACGAATGCCTTCAAGCGATCCTCCTTCCCTTCGAGAAATCAGGTCTTTATTCTTAGCGTTTCGCCTCGACAGCGATACGCGTTGCGGTGACCCTGATGTGGGAGCAGTCATTTCCAGGGGGCCCTGAATCCCTGCCAGAATATTCGCGTAAAACTCCGACCCCATCATCCGTCAAAACAGCCCCAGTTGTTCATCGTCTTTGGCATCATCTAGAGAAATCGTTACCTTCCCGTAGACCCCATCGTAACCCGGTTCGATCTGAAGGTCCCCCGCGCGAACCCTCAGGATCCCTCGCAGTATCCTTCTGGGAACTACTTGGCGAAGGTCTTCCTCCGGCAGGTCAAGGAGGATGCGAAACTCGTTCCCAAAGTGGGTGATCAGTCGTTCGTACTCGCGGGCGACTCCCTTTGTCGTCGGTCCTATACCCAGCGCCTGTGCGATGATCTCTTTCAGAGGGACGAGGCTACGATATGGAATCTGCTGTGCGGGGCCCTCTCCCTGTTGACGATCGGCGAGCTCCTCCACACGGTGCATCACTCCAATTGTGAGCGGCTTCCCGCAAACGGGGCAGAGATTGTTGTTGGCCATTGCCTCACGCGGGGAGAGGACGATCCCGCAGGCGCGGTGTCCGTCGTAGTGGTACTTCCCCTCCTGCGGGTAGAACTCAATCGTTCCGAGAAAACGAGAAGGATCGCGCTCCTTCATCGCTGCGATGATTCCAGCGTAACTCGGCTCGGGAAGGTCGAACAGGGTCGCCTCGCGCCCGAGCTTCCCGGGAGAGTGAGCATCGGAGTTGGAGACAAGAGCCAGGTTATCGAGCGCGGACAATCGCCAGTTCATCTCGGGATCGCTCGACAGCCCGGTCTCGATGGCGAAGATTCGATCCGTGTACCTGCCGAAGCATTCTTCCAGTGAGTCGAACCCTGAGCGTGAGCCGAAGACCGAGAACCACGGGGTCCAGACATGGGCTGGGATCACCTCCGCTCCCTCCTCCGCGTTCCAGATTACCTCAACGAGTCGTTCCGCGGAGATGCCGAGGATTGGCCGGCCATCGGCGGCTAGGTTTCCGATCTGCCCGAGTTCGCTGTTTATCCGCGCCGCACCTTCGATCGACGGCGCGAGGATCACAAGGTGTGCCTTGCGCACTCTGCCCTCTTGACTCCAGATCGCGGAGACCTCCACGGTAAGCATGAACAGCACCCCTCCGTAGCGGTAGAGCCCGTTTCCCACTGGCACAAGGTACTCTTGCAGCTCCTTGTACCACTGCGGGTGGGTGAAATCCCCCGTTCCTAAGAGAGTGATCCCCTTGATCTTCGCCCAGCGGGCGAGATTGGGAAGGTCCGCAGTCGGGCTCGTCGCTCTGCTGTAGCGGGAATGGATGTGAAGATCAGAGATGATCTGCATCGTCACGTACCGGTGCTGGATAGAATACGTCCGGACAATCGGCGGCAAAGGACTCCACGGCCACGGTCGCGTGGAAGATCCGGCTCGAGTACTCCTGCGCCGTGACCGTGAAGAGAGCTCGCTCCCCAGGTTCGAGGTCGGAGATCTCCACCGTACCGTCGGTCAGGCGGAGGCCGTCGACACTGTAGAACTTTGCCTTCACCGTTATCGTCTGCAGATTTTGCGTGTAGCGGTTCTCCACCTCCCCGGTAACCTTGACCGGAAACCCAAGGGTGAGATCCCACGTGCGGATGAACGCCGCCGGATAGACCGGCACATCTTTGGAGACCGTCCCCGTGATCCCGCGGTCATCCGTCGCAACGAGGGTGACGAGATACGTCCCCTCCTCCTCGAAACGGTGTGCAACGTCCCAGTAAGTCTTGTCCATCCCCGTTTCATCGCCGAACTCCCAAGCGAGTTCGGTGATGTAGTGATTAGGGATCGTCGTGGAATGCGAGAAGAATCGGTAGTCGAGGAGGCCACTTGAGCCATCGGGACACCACGTGAAATCGGCCGTCGGTCGCACCACCGGGCCGAAACAGCCACCGATGAGCCCTATCACCAGGAGAACAACCATCAACGCAAGACATCTCTTCATCATTTTCCCTCCCAAGGGAATCAGTGTAAGCTCGTGAAGATCTTCGAACAAGCACGAATGCTACGCACGAGTGCCACGCACGAGGGCCACCACCCGAGGAAAGGAGAACGCAGAAGGATTGGGCGATCTAATCACTCACTCGATGATTCGATCTCACTGAAGCTGTCCCAGTCGAGACTGTCCCAGCCGAAGCGGTCGAGATCGATCCGTCCACGCGCATCGAAGCAGATCCCCTCCTCTTTGAGAAGAGAGATCTGCGGGTTCCCCACACTCGACTCTCCCTTCGCGTTCACCACCCTCTGCCATGGAACGGGGAGATCCACCGCATGCGTACGGAGTGCTGCCAAAGCCCACCCAACCCGCCGCGGCGTGCAGGGCGGACCGACCAGGTATGACACCTGGCCGTAGGTCGCCACCTTACCGGTCGGGATTATTCGAATCACGCGATAGATTCTGTCATAGATACTCTCGCTCATGGTCCACCTCTTTGCCAATCAAAGCCTATATCGGGTAGAGTAACAGTGGAGGACGATATGCACAACATCGAGCGAATTCGAAATGATTTCCCCGCACTGCACAAGATGATCTTTTTCGCCTCGGCAGGGGTAGGGCCGCTCCCACGGTCAACGATGGTCGTTATGCAGCACTATTTCAAAGAACTGCGCGTCGACTTTGCCGAAGGGGTCTGGGAAGAGGATCCCAAGAAGGAAGCGCGCAGCCTCGCCGCCAAACTGATCAACGCATCCGAAGAGGAGATCATCCCCACCATGAGCACCTCGGCCGGGATAAACCTCCTCGCCGGGGGACTAAGGTGGAAACGCGGCGAGAACATCGTACTGAACGACCTGGAGTACCCGTCGAACGTCTTCCCCTGGCTCTATCAAGCCGATCGACACGGCCTGGAGGTGAGGATCGTTCGTTCGCGCCGTGGGGTCGTTCCACGCGCTAAGTTGATCAAAGCGATCGACCGGAAGACCCGTGTCCTCGCCGTGAGCCACGTCGAATTTGGCACCGGGTACCGCAACGACGTCGCCACGCTTGCAGAGGCCGTCCATGCGGTCGGCGGGTTGATCTGCGTCGACGCTATCCAGTCGGTCGGCGCGCTGCACGTCGATGTGAAGGATCTCGGGATCGACCTCCTGGCAACCGGTGGATACAAGTGGCTCTGCGGTCCTATCGGGACAGGATTCGCCTACCTGCGGGAAGAATTGCTCGCCGCCATACAGCCGCCGACAGCCGGGTACTGCAACCTGCCACAGGCGGAGCACGAGACCGTGTGGAATGCCCTCGTCTCGGGAAATGCCTATCCGATGGAGCACATGCCGTTGGCAGCCGATGGGAGCCGGTTTGAAGCCCAAGGGCTCTCCCCCCTCCTATTCAAAGGCTTTGTCTCCTCACTCCAGTACTTCCTGGATCTGGGAAGCGAGTTGATAGAGGAGCGCATCGGGGAGCTTGTCGATCACTTCATCCGCACGCTTCAGCGCGAAGGGATCGCGATCATCTCTCCAACAGGCGCGAAGGAGCGATCCGGTATCGTCACCGTAGACGTCCCGGTTGACCTCGCCAACCCGGAAGAGGTTAAGAGACTGGAAAAGAAGCTTCACCAGGCGAAGATCATGGCCCTCCCGCGAAGCGGTGGGGTGCGTTTCGCCGTCCACTTCTTCAATACAGAAGAGGAGATCGATCAGGTCATCGATTTCGTGAAGCACCTGTAAGGTCGCCGCTTAAACCCCTTTTCCCTAGCGAGTGATCCAGGAGCGGCGGTCGTGCACGGTATTTCCGCTTACTTGGCAGGTTGGACAGTAGTAGGTGCGTCTGTTGGCGTAGCGAATCTCGCAGATCCGGTCACCGCAGACCGGGCAAGGTTCTCCCTCATGCCTGTAGATCTGCAGAAAGTCGCGAATCTCGTCGGTGAATAAGCTGTCACCGATACGAGTGCGTATCTCATCGATCGCGTTCTGCAGGACATCCCTAGTTGCCGCATGGAGTCGCACGACCTCATCTTCGGAGAGGGTGTTCACGTAGCGCACAGGGGAGATCCTCGCGGCGAAGAGGATCTCGTCGGCATAGGCAGTCCCGATTCCCGCGATCATCTTCTGATCGGTGAGGAGTTTCTTCGCCTGTCGGCGACGGCCAGCGACCATCGTGGAAAGAGACTCCACGGTGAACTCCGGCGAGAGCGGCTCAACCCCTGCATCGGCGAGCGGTTTCACCTTCATTGGGTCGGATACAACGTAAACCTTCGCCATCTTTATCGACCCATTCTCTATCATCCGCAGGTCTTTCCCATCGGCAAAGGTAATAGTCAGTCCGGTCGCCTTCGTCACCTTTGTATCACTCCTACAGAGAACAAACCGACCGGCAAGCATCAAGTGAACGACCAGATGCAGATCTTCGCGTAGGGAGAGGATGAGGTGCTTTCCTCTGCGCGCGATCGCGGCAAACGCCTCACCGACAATCGCCTCAAGCGGTGGGGGGACCGTCTTTAAGATCCCTGGACGGAACGTGCGTGCTGCGACGATCTCGCGATCGATGATCCTCCGCGTCAGCACCTCCTTCAACGTTTCCAGATCGGGCAGCTCAGGCATCCTCTTCCTCCTCAAGAAAGGATTATACACCCTTCGGGTCATGCCGGGAGCTACACGTCTATGGTAACACTTTTTCCGGTCTCCGTGGTGCTCTCTGAGTAGGCACGTGTCAGCAAGATACGAGAGATCACGATGGGAACGACAACAAGGAGAGGGAGAAGATCGATCCTTTCCTGGCCTCCTGTCTAAAAGGCCGGAAGAATCGCCCTTTAAGAAGCCGGTCATCCGCTTTCACCGAATCCTCAAATCTTCTTCACAAAGTGCTCATATTCAGGATGTATATTAAGAGCGTAAACGAGAGCTTAATGCAGCACCCCGCAACACAGCCCACCAGCACAGGAGAGGCCCAACTGGGCCTCTCCTCGTTTTAGACTAGAACGGGAATTACCCCTGATCCCGGAAGTCTCGGATCGCAATGGCGCATTGCTTCATCGCGGCAGCGCCACGCTCATACGCCCGCACCATGTCTTCCTCGCGTACCGATGCAGTCCAGATCACGACTGGGATCGAGGCAAAATAAGGAGTGTTTTCACTTCTCTAAGTCCTTCGTAGCTGACTCATCGGGGATCTGCTCCTATAGCCTCACCTCCTGTTTCGAGTACATATCTTACGTGAGACAAGCGAACGGTTTGAAGTTCTTCTTGGGTCTGGCAATGGGCAGCTTGACACGATAGCAATAAGCGTATATTATGATAAGGCGTTTACATAGTCAAAATGGTGGTGAGCAAAACTGTCCAGACAGTACATCAACAAGTCCTTGGATCGAGCGCTTCGAATTCTCGATCTATTTAGCGAATCGAGAGAAATACTGACAGCCTCGGAGATTGCATCGATACTCAGTACAACTCCTGCGACACTCTATCCAACACTCTACACGCTGAAAGCACATGGATACTTGAGCCGAGATGATCGGAAGCGGTATCGCCTCGGCCTCAAGCTGCTCGAAAGAAGCGGGCAGGTTCTTGCCCAGCTCGACGTACGCCGCGTGGCGCACCTGCATCTTCGTGAACTGGCTCGAAGATGGCAAGTGACCGCCGATCTAGCGGTCCTTTATGGAAATGAGGTCCTCTATCTCGAACGGGAAACCGGACACCCAACAGCAATCCTCAGCGAGGTAGTAGGACGCCGGGTTCCTCTTCATTGCACGTCGTTGGGCAAGGTCCTGCTTGCCCACCTCTCGGATCAGGAGCGACTGGAATTGATACAATCCCTTGAGTTGATGGCGTATACTCCACACACCATCACCGAAGCAAAACGACTGACCGCCGAACTGAGCGAGATTCGGGAGCGCGGATACGCATTGGACATTCAGGAATTCCACCTTGGCATTGCGTGTGTTGGGGCTCCCGTAAGGGGATACGACGGGCGTGTAGTGGCCGCGATCAGCCTCATGCTTCCTGTCGATGATGAGATTCGGAACCACGGACACGAGGCGGCGGCCGCTGCCGTACTTGAAACAGCAGCTGCAATATCGGCTGAATTGGGATTCACGACTTCGTAGAAAGGTTAATCCAATAGTGACACAGAGCAGCCCCTTAGATTGCCCTATTTTTGATGTAGTCGTCATCGGTGCTGGCGTGGTCGGATCCGCCATCGCTCGTTATCTGAGTCGCTATGCCTGTTCGGTTGCCGTTGTGGAGAAAGAGTCCGATGTCGGAATGGCGGCGAGCTGCCGTAATTCGGGCGTGATCCACGCCGGCATTAACTACCTGCCTGGCAGCTTGAGAGCCCGATTTTGTATGGAGGGGCGCCTACTGCTTCTGAAGTTGTGTGAGACCCTCGGTGTGCCCCATTCGGTGTGCGGCAAGCTGGTCGTGGCATCGTGCGATGATGAGATTCCCGAACTCGTTCGTTTGAAACAGCAAGGCGAGGCCAACGGAGTTCCCAATCTCGCGATCGTATCGGGCTCGGAAGCCATCGCCCTTCAGCCAGGGATCAGGGCCGTTGCGGCTCTCCATGTACCCACCAGTGGAATCGTCTCCCCCTATGCATTAACGATCGCCATGGCGGAAGACGCGGCAGTCAACGGCGTGCGCTTCTTCTTGAACAGCGAGGTTATTGACATCAATCCGCAGCCCGGAGCGTACGCAGCCAAGACAACTACTGGCACCGTACGAGGACGGTGGATCGTCAACTGCGGTGGGATCCATGCGGGGACGCTCGCCCGTCACCTCGCTCCGGATGTACCTCAACTCTACCCGTGCGTCGGCGAGTACTTGGTCATGGACAAGCAAGCGGGAGAGGATCTCGGCATGCTGATCTACCCCGCGCCACGCAGGGATAGCGCAGGTCTGGGCGTTCACATCACCCCAACCACTGACGGGAATGTGCTACTCGGACCTTCGGATGAGTACGTGGAAGACCCTGAGGCGTCTTCCTGCACGAGTGTTACCATGAGCCGCTTGCTCAATGAGGCCAAGACGATGTGGCCAAGCATTCCGACACACTTGGTGATCGGCGCGTACGCGGGCATACGAGCGAAACAAACGCCACCGGAGACCGGAGGTTTCGCCGATTACCTGATCCGACAGACGCCCGACCATCCTCGAGTCGTTCATCTCATCGGCATCGAATCTCCCGGCCTCACGGCGGCGCCAGCAATTGCGCGCCACATCGTCGATGACATTATCCAATCCGAGGAAGGCTTCGATCGCAAGCCCGAGGTAACACTCAAGGTTCGGCGATGGCCACAACGGTTCGATGAGCTTTCGGAGGCAGAGAAAGGGCGTCTCGTTGCCGAGTATCCTGATTACGGAGACATCGTCTGCCGCTGTGAAGGAGTGACAAAACACGAGGTACTCTACGCGCTCAACAATCCCTTAGGCGTCAAGACCTTGGCCGGGATCAAGTTCCGGTGCCGCGTGATGATGGGTCGGTGTAGCGGCGGATATTGTCTGCCCCGTATCGTGGACATACTGCAGGAAGAGTACGGGTGGCAGCCGGAAGACTTCTATCTGCGCGGACCGGCGTCGCCGTCCTTCGTCGGGCGTTTGCTGAAGGAGGACTCCGATCGTCAAAACGACTAGAGTAGACGTGGTAGTTATCGGAGGTGGACCGGCCGGATTGGCCGCCGCCACCGCTGCTGCTGAGGAAGGGTCCGATGTTCTTCTGGTCGATCGAAATTTCCAACTCGGCGGCATCCTCAACCAGTGCATTCATGACGGATTCGGACTCCACGCCTTTGGCGAGATATTGACAGGGCCTGAATTCGCCGATCGTTTTGTTCAACGAGCGCGCCACGCCGGAGTGAAAACCCGGACCAACACCTTGGTCACCGATCTGACGGCTGACCACGAAGTGATCTGCACAAGCCGGGGATGTCGGGATCGTATCAAGGCCAGATCGGTGATCCTCGCAATGGGGTGCCGAGAACGAACCAGGGGGATGATTCGCATTCCTGGAAATCGACCGGCCGGTGTCTACACGGCCGGAACGGCCCAGCGGCTCACAAACATGACAAACATCCGAATCGGCGAGCGAATCGTCATTCTCGGGTCAGGAGATATCGGGTTGATCATGGCGCGACGACTGACCTGGGAGGGAGCCAAGGTCATCGCTGTCATCGAGAAGCTGCCTTACCCCTCTGGGCTGGCGCGTAATATCACCCAGTGCCTTGAGGATTATGATATCCCCCTGCATTTGTCGCACTCCGTGATCTACGTGCACGGACGCGATCGCGTCGAGGCAGTCACCGTGGCTCAAATGGATGAACGCGGCGCATCGATTCCAGGAAGCGAGTTTAATTTAGGCTGTGACACACTCCTATTGTCGGTCGGCCTAATCCCGGAAAACGACCTGTCGCGCAGGGTGGGTGTAGCTCTCGATTCGACGACGTCCGGGGCGAGTATCGACAATCAGTACATGACGAACGTTCCCGGAATTTTCTCCTGCGGAAACGTTCTCCATATCCACGATCTTGCCGATTGGGCTGCTGACGAGGGAGAACGGGCAGGCCGCAGCGCAGCGCGATACACCCTGAGGAAACTCGACCCTCCGGATCAAGAACATCGGATCAGTATCAACCCCGGCCCAGGCATCCGGTACGTCGTTCCCCAAACCGCTGGTCGGTCAACCGATCGGTTGCTCGTGTCATTCCGCGTGAGCGAGCCGGGCCAGAACACCACGATACGCATCATGGCAAGCGATTCGATCATCGCGACCAAAAAGCTTCGCAAGTCGCATCCGGCGACGATGGTTCAGATGGAGATCGACTCGGATCGACTGTTCGATGCAGATTCGGTGGAGGTGCGCATCTCATGACGCGTAGGATCATTACGTGCATCCTGTGTCCCAACGGGTGCGAACTCGACGTGGAGTATAGTGGGCAGCCGTCCGAGGAGACGCTCGTCGCCGAAGGAAATCTCTGTCCGAAGGGCAGAACCTACGCGCTGGAGGAATTGATCCGGCCCAAGCGAACACTGACCACGTCAATTCTTGTGCGATTCGGCGACCAACGTCTGGTTAGCGTCAAGACAGCATCATCGATTCCTCGTCAGGCGATTCTCAAAGCAAGAGAAGAGCTGCGAGGTACAATCGTAACCGCACCCGTATCCATCGGTGATACAATCCTGAGAGACGTCGCGGGTACGGGCATCGATATCGTTGCTACACGCGCGGTGGAGAGGAAAAAGCCTCGGGGGTAATCCAACATTGAGAACGTACATGCTTGCCCCCGAACGATACATCGTAGGATCCGGGGCCGTGGATCAGCTTGCCGAAATCATCGGCGACCTCGGGCAACGGGCGCTTGTCTTGGCGGACAGGATGGCCCTTTCCGTTTCCGAGAAAACCATTGCTGAACTGAGGAGCAACCTCAAGTATGTGTACATCGAGGAGTTCAGTGGAGAGTGTACAGAAGCTGCGATTCAACGCACGACAAAGATGCTCAGCGGATTCGACGTGGCCGTATGCCTTGGCGGAGGGAAGGCAATCGACACCGGCAAAGCGGCTGCATGTGCCGCTAGTCTTCCGTACGTCACGGTTCCTACCAGCGCCGCTACGTGTGCAGCCTACACACCCCTTTCCATCCTCCACACCGACGGCGGCGCCTACATGGAGAGTCGGCGGCTCAGCTCTCCCCCGGCCGCGCTCGTCCTCGATCCGCTCCTTACGATCACCGCTCCACCGCGCTTGCTATCCGCGGGCGTAGTCGACGCAACGGCACGTGCGTTCGACACGATTCTCGCCGCACGAATCTCCGTCCCAACCATCGAGGCCTCTCTCTCCCTCGCCGTCTGTCAAAACTACTGGAAGGATGTGCTCCTCCTCGAGGCGGAAGCCGCACTTCGGCACAACAAGGAGCAAAACGTCAGCGAGCTCTATACACGCGTCGTCGAAACCTGTATCGTTGGCGCGGGCCTCGCCGGCGAGATAGAGCTCGGTTCTTTGGACGTAGCTTCAGTCATGCCATAGGATACGCCCTGGGCGACATCGTTGACCCCGGCAGTGTCCTGCACGGTGAGATCGTCGGACTCGGAATCCTCGTTCAGTGCGCGTTGGATCCTAGTTTGGAGATCTCGCTCACCGAGATGCGCGAACTCTTTGAACGTTGGGAAGCACCAACCCGGTTTGCCATGCTGGGCGTTACCGACATCCGCGGTTCCACAGGACGAACCCTTGCCGCACGCGCCTACTCGTACCTCGATCTCGTCCGAGCGGTTCCGTTTGACATCACCACCGAAGATCTCTATCAAACGATGATTCGAGTCGAAGAAGAGGCGTAATCGGGGTTAGGAAAAAATCGCCAATGGTCCCTAAGCATCGTTGCTTATCGCTACATCCGGAGGCGGCGCGATGTGTCCCGTACGCATCAGGATCTTCGTCTCTTCTTGCGCGTGACGGATCTTCTCCTCGGCTTCGCGGCGCAGTTCCTCTTCCGAAAGGATCCGGCGGGCGATCCCCTGTTCGATCGCCTTCAACCCCACGGCTACAGCCTCGTTGATGAACACCTCGGTCTCCATCATCGTGGGGACGACATACTCCTCGGATAGCCCTTTCTCTTCCGCCGTCTTGGCGATAGCGTACGCGGCGGCGATCGCCATCTCGTCGGTGATCGTCGTGGCAAAGACGTCGAGGGTCCCACGGAAGATCCCGGGGAAACCGATCGAGTTGTTCACCTGGTTGGGGAAGTCGGAGCGACCGGTCCCCACTATCCGCACCCCTGCCTCTTTCGCTTCCCACGGCCAGATCTCAGGGATCGGATTGGCCATCATGAACGCGATCGCATCACTGCTCATCCCTGCGAGCCACTCCTTCTTGATCGTTCCCGGCCCGGGACGGGTAAAGGAGATCATCACATCGGCCCCGCTCAGAGCCTCGGCGATCCCACCGCGCACTCCTTCGTCGTTGGTAGAGGCGAGCATCTCCCCGCGGTAAGGGAAGAGCTTCTCCAGGTCCATCTCGGGGGTCAACAGGGTGGGACTCCCGTCTATGAGATCGACCACGCGGATCCTTTCAGCGGGGACCCCGGCTTTGATCAACACACGAACGACGGCGGTACCGGCAGCACCGATCCCTAGTTGGGTAACCCGGACATCGGAGAGGTCCTTTCCGACGAATTTGAGCGCGTTGATGACCCCGGCAAGGGTGATTGCGGCTGTCCCCTGTTGGTCGTCGTGCCAGACCGGGATATCAAGTTCCTCGCGCAGCCGGTCGAGGATGTAGAAGCACTTAGGACTGGAGAAGTCCTCCAGGTTGATCCCGCCGAACCCTGGGGCGATCCACTTGACGGCCTGGATGATCTCATCGGGGTCCTGCGTATCGAGCATGATCGGGAAGGCACCCACCCCGCCCAAGTACTTGAACAGGAGAGCTTTCCCCTCCATTACCGGCAACCCGGCGTGCGGCCCGATATTTCCCAGACCGAGGACGCGCGAGCCATCGGATACGACCGCAACTGTGTTCGCTTTGTTCGTATAGTCGAAGACCTTGCCCGGATCGGCTTCGATCTCGCGGCAGGGAGCCGCAACCCCCGGCGTATACCAGATGCCAAAATCTTCGATTTCCGCAACAGAACACTTGAGAGCCGTCTCCACCTTTCCATGGTAGTGCGCATGCCACGCCGGAGCCTTCTTCCCCGGAATTTGGGCTTTCTGTTTCATCTTCTCGATATTGACGAGTGCGTCCGACATTCTATGCCTCCCCTTCGATGCGAGCGTAAATCTTCTTCATGTTATCATCGATCAAAACCGCCAAATCCTTGTATAGGTCGTTTCCGCGAGCATCCATCGTAACCAAGAGCGGTCCGAACTTCTCAACCTCAAGTAGCCACACGGCTTCCGGCATTCCAAGTTTCTCCAACCAGTGAACACCGGTGATCCTGTGGATTGCGCGTGCGGCAAGCGCCCCGGCTCCCCCGGTGAAGTGCGTGTAGACAGCACCAACGTCGGCGAGCGCCTCCAGGGTTTGGGCCCCCATCCCTCCCTTTCCGATGATCAGGCGCGTGGAATAGGTGCGGAGGAATTCCGCCTCAAACATCTCCATCCGGATGCTCGTGGTCGGGCCGGCAGACACAATGTTCCACCCCGACGCTTCCTTCTGCACAACGGGGCCGCAGTGGAACATGGCCATCTCTTCCGGGTGAAACGGAATCTCCTCGCCGCTATGCGCGGCCTGGAGCAAGACCTGGTGAGCCTCATCTCGCGCCGTGAAGACGCTCCCCGTAATGTAAACCGTGTCGCCGGCGCGTAGATCTCGTATCGCCCGTTCGTCGAACGGCGTCCTTAGGATCGTGTCCACCTAGCTCACCTCCACATGACCGGCTCCGTCGACGGTGACCAATTTGCGGCGATCAGCCCAGCACTGGTATACGAGGCCGACGGGCAACGATGCCGGATGCCTATGGGCGAACTCTATGTGGACATCCAGGGCCGTCGTTCGTCCGCCGAGACCCATCGGACCCACCCCGCTCTCGTTGATCAAGTCGAGCAACTCTTCTTCCATCCGTGCGACACTCATGTTGGGATGACGATCTCCCACGGGGCGCAATAGCGATAGCTTGGCGAGCTTCATCGCCAGATCGGCACCACCACCGATACCTACGCCAATCACACCGGGCGGACAAGGTTTCCCTCCGCATGCAACGACATGATCGATGACAAAACGTTTGACCCCTGCGAGCCCGACGCCCGGAGGAAGCATACGGAGTGCACTACAGTTCTCGCTCCCTCCCCCTTTTGGAAGAAGATGAATGAGGCATGCGTCGCCCTCTTCAAGCTCCCACAGGATATAGGGAATGTGATGCCCCGTGTTGTCCCCGGGGTTTTGTCCCGTGAACGGATCGACCGTATTGGGGCGCAGCGGAACGTCGCGTGTTGCGCAACGCACAGCCTCTTCGATAACGCAACGTAGCGAAGAGAGGAGTGGAAATTTCACCCCTACACGAACCACAAAGGTCTGGATCCCCGTATCTTGGCACATCGGGACCGAGTTGCGCCGGGCAACTTCGGCGTTCTCCAAGATGGCGCTAAGTTGTACAGCGCCGGTGCTCTCTTCTTTATCTCTTGCCCGGCTGATGGCGTCTACAACATCAACAGGAAGTTCGGTTGCTGCAGTCCGTATCGCTTCTTGGAGGCCCTTCAACAAGATACGTTCATCCATGCACATCACCGTCTTTGCCTGAGAATAAGCAATCGTACCCCTTGAGGCCCAGAATGTCCCGGACAGCTTGAAGGTCACGTTGTAGGTTCGCGTTGATTGGGATTCCCTGCTCGAACACCATCTTCTCCTTCAGCCACTCCTTCGCTCCGGCGGTGTAAATTCGAGCTACATCCGGAAGCCGCTCCGAAGCTCTTAACGCACGCAAAATCCCGCCGGTTGTCCTCTTGAACGATTCCAGCGGAGTGAAGGTCTCGACATCGATTGCCATGAAGAAATGCCCCATGTTCTGCTTACGTGCAGTCCCATCCGGCGCATAGCTCGCCAGATCGGTGAGAAACGCCCCGCCTTGCAGCGCGGCGCAGGCGCTGGCCCGCTTGTTGGACTCGTTCATCCGCCGTAGTGATCGATACGCGGATGTACCCTTCCCCTCCTGGACCGAAGAACGAACCCGGGGCAACGGCCACTCCCGTCCTGTTGAGCAATGACAGTGCAAATCGCTCCGAGGTCCATCCGTCCGGCACCTTCGCCCACACGTACAGGGTGGCTAGCGGGATGTTGGCATCGATGCCGAACGCATGTAGGGCAGCGACAATGCTCGTCAACCGTCTGTGATATATTGCGTTGCGGGCAGCGATCCACTGTTGATCAATACTGAAGGCGCGAACAGCCGCCTCCTGCAGTGGGAGGAAGATCCCCGAGTCGATGTTCGACTTGAGCAGCGCCAACAGCTTAAGGGAAGCGGCGTTCCCCACGGCCATTCCGACTCGCCATCCAGCCATGTTAAACGTCTTGGACAAGGAGTTAAACTCCACCGCCACTTCTTTTGCTCCGGGGACCTGCAGAATACTGGGGGCGGTGTAATCGTCGTAAGTGACGTCGCTGTACGGGGCGTCGTGACAGAGGAGAATGTCATGTACACGGGCAAAACGCACTGCATGTTCGAAGAACTCCAAGTCTGCCATTGTTCCAGTCGGATTGTTCGGATAGTTGAGCCACATCAGGGTCGCCTGTTGAGCAACAGCGGTGGGAATGGCATCGAGATCGGGGAGAAATCCCTGGCTTGCTCGTAACGGAACGCGATACGCCTGCGCGCCAGCAAGGAGCGTCCCCATGGTGTACGGGGCGTAGCCGGGATCGGGGATGAGGGCGACATCACCGGGATCGAGGAAGGCAAGTGCTATATTAATGATTCCTTCCTTCGACCCGATGAGAGGGAGAATCTCCGTCTCTGGATCGAGGATCACCCCGAACCGCCGCGCGTAATAGTCAGCGATTGCTTTCCGCAAGGCGAACAAACCGTGGTAGCCAGGATAACCATGGTGATTGTGATCCTCGGCAGAGCCGCATAGAGCGGCGATGACCTCTGGCGGGGGTGGGAGATCGGGATTTCCCATGTCCAGCCGGATCACGTCCGTTCCATGCTGCCGAACACGGTTCAATTCCAGGTTCCAGCGGGCGAATGGGTAGAGAGGGATGGACCTCAATCTCGCTGCTGGCTTCATCCATCCTCCTTACCCTGCATGGCAAGGACGTCTATCAGTGCGGTCAATCCCAATAGATAGCTTCGCCAGCCAAACCCGCTGATCTGTCCCACGCAGACCGGGGCGATAAGCGAGCGGTGGCGAAACTCCTCCCGCGCGTAGATGTTCGATAGGTGAACCTCCACCACGGGCAGATTCATCCCGGCAAGCGCGTCCCGCAGGGCAACGCTGGTGTGGGTGAACGCCCCGGCATTGATTAGGATCCCGTCGGCCCGATTGATCGCTGCATGGATAGCGTCGATGAGATCCCCTTCGTGGTTCGATTGCACGATGCGTAGTTCCACACGCTGCTTGGTTGCCTCCTCGGTGAGGGCGTCGTCGATCTCGCTCAGGCTCCGGTGTCCGTACACCCCGGGCTCGCGTTTTCCCAGTAGGTTGAGGTTCGGTCCGTGCAGCACGAGCACCCGCATCGGTTCTTTGTTCGGCATGTTCATGTTCAACTCCTTGCTCCCAGTTGTCGCAGAATCTCCTTGACCACGCGCGCGGGGACAGCGGTGGTGATCTTCACCGCGCCGATCGCGGTGGGAAGGACCCAGCGCAGTCCGCCCTGACGGCGTTTCTTGTCGTAATTGAGCACCTTCCATATCTCATCGACCGAGAACGGCGGACAGCGGATGGGAAGTCCCCAACTAGCGAGGATCGCCTCGATGCGATCGGCCAGGGAGGATTTAGCTTGCCCCAGTTCCACCGCGATGCGTGCCGCCGCGACCATCCCCACGCTGATCGCCTCGCCGTGGCGCAGAGAATAGGTGCTCAGTCTCTCCAGGGCGTGTCCCACGGTGTGCCCCAGGTTGAGCAGGGCGCGGCGGTCCCGCTCATAGGGATCGTCCTCGACGATCGCGACCTTGACCCGCAGGGCGCGCGCGATCCACTCCCTTTCCCCATCTTCCTGCCACGCCCCGATATCGAACCTTTCTTCCAGTGAGGAGAACAGGTCTGGATCGCCGATGATCCCGTGTTTGATCGTTTCCGCCAGACCGGAGAGGATCTCTCGCCGCGGCAGCGTTCCCAGAAACTGCGGGTCGATGATCACCACCCGCGGCTGATGGAACGCGCCCACTAGGTTCTTCCCCTGGGGGAGATCGACCCCGGTCTTTCCCCCCACGCTGGCGTCGATCATTGCCAGCAGGGTGGTCGGGACCTGGACGAACCCCACTCCGCGCATATACGTCGCCGCGGCGAACCCCGCGATGTCTCCGGTAACTCCGCCGCCGAGACCGAGGACGGTGCCACTGCGATCGAGGCCATGCGCGAGGAACTGCTCGTAGAGGGAGGCGACCGCGGCCAGCGTCTTGTGCTCCTCCCCTGCCGGAATCGAACAGAGAAATGGATCGAACCCCGCACCAACGAGCGAATCCTCAGCTTTCTCTCCGTAGAGCGGGGCGACGTTGGTGTCGGCGACCACCGCGATCCGTCCCTCTTGGATTTCGGCATAGCGCAACGCTCCTCCGAGATGAGCGAGCATGCCGGGACCGATGTGGATCTCGTATTTCCCCTTTGGGGTATGCACCGTGAGTAGTACACGCTTTACGAGGGCGGAGACGCTGGAAGCGACCTGTTCCCGGGAGAGAGTTGTGGTGTCGATCGGCCACGGGATCTTGCCGTAGGCAGGAGCGCGTTCGGCGAGGAGCCGCTCGATCGTTCCCCGTGGATCAGCGACAAAGAGCAGGGGACGATGTGACTCGCCGCTCACCCGTCGCAGGAGCTCATCGACCTCGCATGTCAGACAGACGACCGTGCCGTTTTTTTTCAGCAACTTTCGGTTTTCCGGGTCGACCAGCGTTCCTCCCCCGGTGGCGATGACGAGTCCCCTCTGTTCGCTCAGCTCTCGGCATAGTTCATTTTCCATCTGCCGGAACGCGCTCTCTTCATTTTTGGCGAAAATGCGGGCGATCGGCTTGCCGGCACGGCGCTCGACCTCCTCGTCTATGTCCACGAAGCCTCGCCCCAGGCGGCGGGCGACGATCCGTCCCACGGCGGTCTTTCCCGTCCCCATGAACCCGGTGAGCACGATGTTTCGCTCATTATCCATAGGCCTTCTCCCAATGCGCCCTCATTTCCACCACGCTGTCTCCGCCGAGTTTTTCCACCAGCACCGCTGCCAGGGCCCAGGCAAGCATCGCCTCACCCACGATCGCTGCCGCGGGAACGGCGCACACATCGGAGCGCTGGTATTGCGTCTGTGCTGGTTCACCCGTGGCCAGATCTACCGAGCACATGGGAGAGATGACGGTAGGGATCGGCTTCATCGCTGCGTGGATCACGATCGGCTCGCCGTTGCTCATCCCTCCTTCGATCCCCCCGGCGTGGTTTGTAACGCGCATTACATTCCCTCCTTTGTCAAGCATAAACTCGTCGTGCACCTGGGTGCCAGGGAGGCGAGCGTTGCTAAATGCCGTTCCGATCTCCACTCCCTTGATTGCGGGAATCGATATCACCGCCGCGGCGATGCGTCCGTCCAGCCGACGTTCCCAATGGACGTGGCTTCCCAACCCTATTGGCACGCCAATAGCAATGACGGTGAACGTGCCGCCGAGAGAATCGCCCGCTTCCCGTGCCGCATCGATCGCTGCTCGCATTCGGGGCGCGGCTTCCGCGTCCGGACAGCGGACATCGCTCTCCTCAGCCAGTTCCCACAGCCGCGGCGGCGGGAGATCGGAGATCGTGGCGGCTACCCTCCCAATTCCACCCACATAGCTTCCCACCCTGATTCCAAACAACGCCAGAAGTTTCTTGGCCAGTGTTCCCACCGCCACCCGCGTCGCTGTCTCCCGCGCGCTAGCTCGCTCCAGAATTGGGCGAGCATCGGATAGACTGTACTTGATCATTCCCGCGTAGTCGGCGTGCCCCGGACGGGGGATGGTGAGCGGGGGAAGGTCGCCTGCAGACCAGCGCGCGCGCCAGTTCTCCGAATCGCGGTTGTCGATCCGCAGCGCGATCGGAGCCCCGGTTGTCCTGCCAGCAATCACCCCGGACAAAAGCTGTGCGTGATCGTGCTCGATCTGCATACGCCCCCCGCGGCCGTAGCCGGTCTGCCGCCGCGCCAGGTCGCGGTCGATCGTCTCTTCATTCACTGTCAGCCCGGCGGGGAACCCCTCCACGATGGCCGTGAGACAAGGGCCGTGTGATTCTCCCGCAGTCAAGAAACGAATCGAGGTCATCGTTCTCCTTTTTGCCCTCTTATTGTCGCGCTACGCAGTTGCGCAACAAACTCGCGTACCTGTTTCGCTCCGTCTTCCCCTTGTGCCCGCCGCAGCAGTTCGCTTCCCACGATCACTCCATCGGCGAGATCCGCCACCTCGCTCGCCTGAGAACGGGAGGAGATGCCGAACCCAACTGCCAGCGGCTTGTCGGTGACCGCCCGCACCCGTTCTACGAACGCAGCCAGATCGGAGGAGAGGTGATCCCGCGGCCCAGTGATCCCGGTCACCGATACGAGATAGATGAACCCCTGCGAACGCTCACCGATGAGCTGCACCCGGGCCGGCGGGCTGGTGGGGGCGATAAGGTAGATGAGAGCAATCCCCTGCTCTTGGCACGCGCCTTCCAGTTCCTCACCCTCCTCCGGTGGGAGATCGGGAACGATCAGCCCGTCCACTCCCGCGTCAGTGCACCCTCGGCAGAACGCCTCCACCCCGTAGGCAAGGATGGGATTGTAGTATCCCATGAACACGAACGGAGGAAACGTTGCTTGCTTTCGCAGCTGTTTTGTCATCTCCAGACAACGAGCGACCGTCATCCCTTCCTGGAGGGCGATGTGCGTCGCCTGTTGGATCAGCGGTCCGTCCGCCAGCGGATCGGAGAACGGGATGCCGAGTTCCAACAGATCCGCGCCGCCGTCGATCGCTGCCTTGGCCAGGGCAAGCGAGCGCTCCGGCTGTGGATATCCCAGGGGAAGATAAGGAATCATCGCTGCCCGTCCCTCTGCTTGGGCGTGGGCGAATACAGTGGCAATACGCATCGCTCCGGTATCAGCGGACATCGACTCCCTCCTCGATCTGCATCACGGTTGCCAGGTCCTTGTCCCCCCGTCCCGATAGGTTGACGATGATCGCCTGATCCGGGTTCAATTTGGGGGCCCGCTTGACTGCCTCGGCAACCGCGTGCGCCGATTCCAGCGCCGGGATGATCCCCTCCATGCGGGAGAGGGTGTGAAACGCGTTCAGGGCCTCCGCGTCTGTGGCGTAAGTGTACTCCACTCGGTTCAGGTCGCGCAGGTAGCTGTGCTCCGGCCCCACCGCTGAGTAGTCGAGACCAGCGGAGATGGAATGGGTGGGGATAATCTGCCCATCGGTGTCCTGCAGCACGTAGGTGCGCGTGCCGTGCAGCACGCCGAGCCGCCCCCGCTGCGGATCGGCGAACCGGGCGGCGTGTTCCCCTGTCCCGATCCCCCGACCTCCGGCCTCCACTCCCACCATCTGCACCGGGTCATCGAGGAACGGATAGAACAGGCCGATGGAGTTCGATCCTCCTCCCACACAGGCGATGAGGGAATCGGGGAGGCGTCCCTCAACGGCGATGATCTGCGCGCGCGCCTCGCGGCCGATGACGGACTGAAAATCGCGCACGAGCATGGGGTAAGGATGGGGTCCCAGTGCGGAGCCGAGTAGGTAGTAGGTCGAGCGCACGTTGGTCGCCCAGTCGCGGATCGCCTCGTTGATCGCGTCCTTGAGGGTGCGGCTCCCCGCCTTTACTTCCCGCACCGTTGCTCCCAACAGATGCATCCGGTCCACGTTCGGTGCCTGCCGCACCATGTCCGCGCTTCCCATGTAGATGACACACTCCATGTCCAACAGCGCGGCAGCGGTGGCCGTGGCCACGCCGTGCTGCCCGGCTCCTGTCTCCGCCACCAACCGGTGTTTCCCTATCCGTCGCGCCAACAACGCCTGCCCGAGGGTGTTGTTGATCTTGTGCGCGCCGCTGTGGGCAAGGTCCTCCCGCTTCAGGTAGATCTTGCCCCCCTGGCAACTCTTGCTCAGGTTGTGGGCCAAGTAAAGTGGGGTCGGCCGCCCCACGTAGTCAGCGAGAAGCCTGTCCAGCTCCTGCTGGAACGATGGATCGGCTCTTGCTTCCCGGTAGGCGTTCTCCAGCTCATTGAGAGCGGACATCAACGTCTCGGGGACATACCTCCCGCCGTACAGTCCAAAATAGCCGCGCTTATCAGGGAGCATTCCTTGATAGCTTTCATGATTTAAATATACGTTCATTTGTTCTCCTATCATGTCTTTTTAGCGCAGGCGATGAATCGCCGCACCTGAGCGTGATCCTTGTGCCCGGGGGAGCGCTCCACTCCAGTGGAGACATCCACCCCCCACGGCTGCACCGTGCGCACAGCAGCAGCGACATTATCCGGGGTCAACCCACCGGCGAGGAGGAACGGACCGATATCCTTGGCTTTCTGAGCCACTTGCCAGTCGAATGCCTTCCCGCTCCCTCCGGGGGAGCCGAGGATGTAACTGTCCAACAGGTACAGGCTGGGGGCGTAGCGCCTCAGTTCGCGTAGGGATTCGCTACCGGCGATACGCGCTGCTTTGATCACGAATACGCCTTGTCGCACGAGGTGGTCCACCACCCGCGGCGGCTCGCTCCCGTGGAGCTGTACGTAGCCAAAGCCACACAGGGAGGCGATCTGTTGCACGTAGCTTGCCGGCCTGTCCACGAACACCCCCACGAATTGGGTGGCGTACCCCGCCCGCGACACAGTGGAAATGATCCGCGCAGCGCGTTGCGGATCGATGAACCGGGGACTGGGCGGATAGAACACGAACCCGAGCAGATCCGCACCCGCTTCCGCAGCGGCGAGCCCATCTTCCACACAAGTGATCCCGCAGATCTTGACCTTGGTCATCCCGTCCCTCCGGTGCACAGTTCCTCCACCTTGGCGGCGACATCGGTTGCGCTCACCAACGCCTCTCCCACGAGCACGGCATCGGCTCCCATCTTCCGCAGCTGTTCTACATCCGCGCCACTGTGCACCCCGCTCTCCGCCACCACCAAGAGTTCAGGGGAAAGGAGAGGGCGCAGCCGGGCAAACGCATCGGGATCGACATGAAAGTCGCGCAGGTCGCGACGGTTGATCCCGATCACCTGCGGATGCGGGCGCAGGGCACGCTCGACCTCTGGTTCATCGTGCACCTCGACGAGCGCAGTCATCCCTAGCTGGTGTGTCGCGGCAAGGAGGGAGGCGAGCAGCGCGTCCGAGAGGATAGCGACGATGAGGAGGATGGCGTCCGCCCCTGCGGCCCGCGCTTCGTAAACTTGATAGGGGGAGAGGATGAAGTCCTTGCGCAGGACTGGAACCTCCCAGCCGGCACGCAACAGCGCCTGCTTCACCGCGGTCAGATCGGCGAGCGCACCGTGGAAGAACTTCTCATCGGTGAGGACCGAGATCACTCTTGCTCCGTGTCCGGCGTAGGTTAGCGCCAGTTCCACCGGGTCCAGATGGGGGGTGAGCTCCCCACGGGAGGGGGAGGTCCGCTTTATCTCCGCGATCAGCGACGTTTGATCTCCGCGCAGGGCATCGATGAAGGAAAGCGGCTTTGGCTGGGCTTTTGCCTTGGTCCTCAGTGTGGAGAGGGTGATCTTTGCCCGGCGACGCGTCAATTCTTTCTTCTTGTCGGTGAGGATCTCCGCGAGGATCATCGGTCATGGCTCCTTTCCTGGGTGAAGGCAACGAGCGCAGCGAGCGTCTTCCGCGCCGCCCCGGAATCGATCGCCTGAGCTGCTCGGGCTAACCCGGCGTGCAGATCGGGCGCTGCTTTACCGAGGACGAGCCCAAACGCAGCGTTCAGCAACACTACGTCCCGCTTTGGTCCGCGCTCTCCCGCGAAGATATCCCTGAGGATGGCGGCGTTCTCCTTGACATCGCCCCCGTGCAGGTCGGCGAGAGAAGCGGAAGGAAGGCCGAGGGTTTGTGGGTCGAGAGTGAAGGTGCGAATCTCGCCGTCCTTTAGCTGAGTGACGCGGTTGCTCCCGGTGGTGGACAGTTCGTCCAGGCCGGAACCTCCGTGCACCACGAATGCTTCTTGACAGCCGAGGGAGCGCAACACCTGGGCCAGCATCTCCGTGAGCTCCGGGCGGTAGACCCCGAGCAGCTGGACACCAGCCCCCGCAGGATTGGTGAGCGGGCCAAGGATGTTGAACACGGTCCGCACTCCCATCTCGCGCCGCGGCCCGATGGCATGACGCATTGCCGGATGGAGGTAAGGAGCGTAGAGGAACCCGATCCCCACCTCGTTCATGCACTCTCCGATCTCCTGTGGGGAGAGGTCGAACCTCACCCCCAGCTCCTCGAGGACGTCCGCGCTGCCGCATTTGCTGGACACGGAGCGATTTCCGTGTTTGGCCACCGGGACTTCGGCGGCGGCGATGACGATTGCTGCCGCGGTAGAGATGTTGAACGTGCCGCGGCTGTCTCCCCCCGTGCCGCAGACATCGACCAGCAACGGGTGACGGGAAGGAACCGCAACCGCGTTCTTCCGCATGGAGAGGGCAAAGCCGGTTACCTCTTCCACCGTCTCTCCCTTCATTTGCAGGGCGATCAACAACCCCGCGATCTGGGCTGCGCTAGCCTTCCCGCTCATGATCTCCTCCATCACTTCCTCGGCCTGCGCCGTCGATAGACTATCTCCGCGCGTTATTGCTGCTAATGCTGATTTGATCTTCATTTGTTCCCTCCGTTTATCACTAGAAGGAAGTTTTCCAGCAGTCGCTTGCCAATGAGGGTAAGGATCGATTCGGGGTGAAACTGTACGCCAAAAACAGGATAGCTGCGGTGCTGCAGCCCCATGATCTCCCCAGCCGTGGTAAACGCAGTCACCTCGAGTTCCGCGGGGAGCGGTTCCTTCACGATGAGCGAGTGGTAGCGAGTAGCAGTGAACGGGCTGGGAAGGGTGGAGAGGATCCCCTGAGAAGCGTGATAGATGGTGGAAGTCTTTCCGTGCATCAGCCGCGGGGCTGGGGCAACGGTCCCGCCGAACGCGTAGGCAATCGCTTGGTGGCCGAGGCAGACCCCCAGGATCGGGAGCTGAGTGTAGAAGTGTCGGACAACCTCCGGGCAGATCCCGCTCGTTTCGGGGCGGCCTGGTCCGGGAGAGATCACTATTGCCGAGGGATGAAGCTCATCCAGTTCTTCCACGGTCACCTCGTCGTTGCGATACACCCACAGTTCCGCTCCCAGCTCCCCCAGGTACTGGACCAGGTTATAGGTGAAGGAGTCGTAGTTGTCGATGACAGCGATCATTCTCCACCTCCACCGGCTATTGACGCGTTGGCAGTGACTTCTTCCTCTACGATGCGGACCGCCTCGGCCAGTGCCTGTGCCTTGTTAAGCGTCTCCTGGTATTCTCGTGTCGGATCGGAGTCGGCGACGATTCCCGCCCCTGCCTGCACGTGTATCCTCCCGTTCTGCATGATCAGCGTGCGAATGGCGATACACGTGTCCATGTCCCCCGAGTAGCTGAAGTAGCCGATCGCCCCGGCGTAGGGGCCGCGTCTTTCCTCCTCCAACTCGGCGATGATCTCCATGGCGCGGATCTTGGGAGCGCCGGATACCGTTCCTGCGGGGAAGGTCGCACGTAGGAGGTCGAACGCGTCCTTCCCCGGTTGCAGGGTTCCCTGAACGCTGGAAACGATGTGCATCACGTGCGAGTAGCGTTCGATCTTCATCAGCTCGGGAACGGAGACCGTGCCGTAGCGACAGGCGCGGCCGAGATCGTTGCGCCCCAAGTCGACCAACATCACGTGTTCCGCCCGTTCCTTGGGATCGGCGGACAGCTCCGCAACGAGGGCCTCATCTTCCTCCGCGGTAGCCCCGCGGGGGCGCGTGCCGGCGATCGGGCGCACTTCCGCCTGATCTCTCTGCAAACGCACGAGCATCTCTGGAGAGGAACCGATGATGTGTAGGTCCTCTGGTAGGTGAAAGAAGAACATGTACGGAGAGGGGTTCAGCATGCGCAGGGCACGGTAGATGGCGAACGGATCGAGATCGCATCGTCGGGAGAGGCGCTGGGAGAGCACCACCTGAAATATGTCACCCTCGCGGATGTACTCCTTTGCCCGGTTCACCCGTTCTTCGAACGCCGCCTGTGAGAGGTTGGCGTGCCAGTCCTCAGCGGGCAGATGCTCGGAAGGAGGCATAGGTTGGTCTGCCAACGGTAGTTGCAACCGCTCGATGATGTCATCGATGGCCGCGGTGGCCGCAGCGTACGCTCTCTCCACGTTATCCTCGATGTGCGCGTTGGCCACTACCATGAGCTGGTGCTTGACGTGATCGAAGATCAATAGACGGCTCGCCAGCAAAAAGACGGCATCGGGAAGGCCAAGGCCCTCCTCGGCCGACAGCGAAACGCGTTCGAAGAAGCGCACAGCGTCGTACCCGAGATAGCCGACCAGCCCTCCGGTGAAACCGTGTACAGCCGCGTTCGGCACCAGATGGTAACGGGACAATACCTGTTTCATCGTGATCAGTGGATCACCGTTGGGAGGATGGAACTCCGTCACCGAGCCGCCCTCGCTCAGGGTGACCTTGCCTCCTGTGACAGTGAGCACGCCAGCCGGCTCCACGCCGAGAAACGAGTAGCGCCCCACCTGCTCTCCCCGCTCCACGCTCTCGAGCAGGAAAGACGGGCCTGTTCCCCGGAGCTTGAGATACACGGAGACGGGGGTTTCCAGATCAGCAGAGATCACCTTGTATATGGGGACTAGGTTTCCATTTCTAGCGAGTTTTTTCACTTCATTAATCTTAGGATAGCACATTAACTAACTCCTTTGTCTGATTCTGTACAAATATGGAATCGATCCGGCTACGACATGAGTTAGATGGGTCGCCACCACAGTGCCAGGCGCCAGGACAAGAAATGACGAGCTTGGAGGACGAGCAGCACGGTAGTCATCCCTTGCTCCTTACTTTATCGACAAGGTGTTGTCTACACGCTTGCCGCATCACGTAAATCGGTGCCTGACGGTTTGCCCACAGGGAAAACGCGCGTGCCCCTTGCTCTACGAGCATCTCCAAGCCGCTTACTACGCATGCTCCTGCCCTTTGCGCCTGCTGGAGCAGCCTCGTCTCGTACGGGTTGTACACGAGGTCGAACACGGTGAGATGAGGTGGCAGCGGTACTTCTGAAGGCCAGATCGAGAGCTCGACTTCGGGCCACATTCCCACTGGCGTTGCGTTCACCAACAGATCGGCATCCGCCGCCGCCGCGACGAGGGTCGACAGGCTCAATGTCTCGGCACGCAGCCGCGCGTGATTCCGCAGCTGAACGCTGAACCAGTCGACGATCTCCTGCACCTTATTCACGTGGCGATTGAGGATCACCACCTCGCGTGCTTTGCCCTCGATGAGGGCGTAAGCGACGGCGCGCGCTCCCCCGCCCGCCCCTACGATCAGGGCGCGGCAACCGGCGCTGGTGAACCCCGCAGTGGCGAGCGCGGCGGTGAATCCAGAGGCATCGGTGTTCTCCCCTCTGATCGTCGGATCCTTATCCCCCTCGATTACGAGCGTGTTCACCGCTCCCAGCGCCCGTGCCTGAGGAGAGAGGGAGGAAAGAGCGGAGAAGACGGCGCGTTTGTGGGGGATGGTGACATTCGCCCCCCGAAACCCCAGCGCGGCCAAGCCGGTGAGGGCGGCATCTACCCGCTGCGACGGGACAGGAAGCGGCAGGTAGCGCCAGTTCATCTTAAGCGCGGCAAACGCGGCGTTGTGCATTGCTGGAGAGAGGCTGTGCTCCACCGGCCACCCGATCAGTCCCACAAGCTGCGTCCGTCCGTCAATCATAGCCTGCTCCGAGCGAGCGCATCTGGGTGATGAAATCGGGGAACGAATCCGCGATGCACCCCGCTTTGCGCACAGTCACCTCTTCCTGGGCGATCAATCCGGCGATCGCCAGCGCCATTGCCAGGCGATGATCGCCGTGGCTATCTACGCTGCCGCCGGCGAGTGCGGTCGGCCCCTCGACGATGAATCCATCCTCCCAGGCCTCGATCCGCGCTCCGAGCTTGCATAGCTCCTCAACCACGGTGGCTATGCGGTCCGTCTCCTTGACCTGCAGCTCGCCCGCGTCCCGCACCAACGTTTTCCCCTCGGCCTGCGTCGCTGCCACCGCAATGATGGGAAGCTCGTCGATCATCCGCACCACCGTCTCTCCGCCGATCTCCACCCCACGCAGGGAAGCGGAGCGCACCGTGATATCTCCCACCGGCTCGTTCCCCACCAGCCGCTGATCGGATATAGTGATCTCCGCCCCCATCTCCTGCAGCACGTCGATGATCCCGGTGCGGGTGGGGTTGATCCCCACCCCAACCAGAGTCACTTCCGATCCCGGGACGAGCGTCGCCCCAACGATGGGGAACGCCGCTGCGGAGAGATCCCCGGGGATGGCGATGGAAAGAGGGGAGAGGAAGGCCGGAGGAGCGAGGGAGACGTGATCCCCAGCAAGATGGATCTCTGCCCCCATCTGGGCGAGCATCCGCTCGGTGTGATCGCGCGTCGGCGCTGATTGACGCACAGTGAGTGGTGCGGAGGCGTACAGCCCGGTGAGGAGGAGAGCGCTCTTCACCTGGGCGCTGGGAACGGTCAGGGATAGATTCCCACCGCTCAGTGCTTTCCCCCGGATGAAGATGGGGGCGTGGCCAGCGGTCGTTTCGATGGCTGCTCCCAAACGGCGCAGCGGCTCAGCGACCCGTTCCATCGGCCGACGCAGCAGTTGTTCCTCGCCGGTGAGCGTGCACGGGAAATCCTGTCCCGCCAGCAGGCCGGCGAGGAGGCGCATAGTCGTCCCCGAGCGCACGCAGTTGAGGGGTTCCGTGGGCGGGCGCAACCCGCGTAGTCCCTGGCCGTACACAGTAAGAGTCGCGTGATCGTGCGCAGTGATGCGTGCCCCAAGTTCACGCACGCAGGCGAGGGTGGCCAGGCAGTCCCGGGAGGGGAGGAAGTTGGCGATGTGGCTCTCCCCATCCGCGATCGCTGCCAGAAGCAACGCGCGGTGGGAGATCGATTTATCCCCCGGCGGCCACAGCTGTCCACGCAATGAATGGTGCGGCGTTATTTTCAAGCGTTTCACTGGTACATCTCCTGGCGCAGCGCGCGGATCGTGGCCAATGCCTCTCGTAGATCCTCCTCCTCACCCGAAGCTATCAGTTGGGCCAGCTTACGTACGTTCGCCCGGTAAGTGTTGAGTGCTTCCAGGATCTCCTCGCGGTTGGTGAGCAAGATATCGAGCATCATCGTCGCATCGCTTCCCGCGATGCGCGTCGTGTCGCGGAAACCGCCGGCGACGATCTCCCATGTCGCCGGGTCGCTGGAGGTAAGGGCATCGGCGGTGCTCACCAAGGCGCAGGCAAGGAGATAGGGAAGGTGGCTGATCGTTGCTGCCAGCCGGTCTTGCTGCTCCGGTTTGAGGATGAGCGGATGGGCGCCGGTCGCTTCCACCAGCGACCTTCCAAGGGCGAGCGCATCAGGGGAGGTGCGGTTAAGCGGGGTGAGAATGAACGTGCAGTCTTGGTAGAGCGTCGGATCGGCCGCCGCGATCCCCGCCACCTCCCGCCCGCACATGGGATGGCCGCCCAACGGCTGCACTCCTGCGGGAAGGCGTTCCATCTGGGCGGCGACTTGCGCCTTGGTGCTCCCCACGTCCATAAGCAAGCAATCAGGGGAGAGGAGGGGCCCAATCTGCTCAAGCTGGGCGATGATCGCCCGCACCGGTGTCGCCAAGACGACGATGTTCGCCCTGTTGACCCCAGCAGCGAGGTCCGTCGTCCCGTCGTCGATCAGGCCCTGGGAAAGCGCCTGTTCGATTGTCTCTTCCCGACGAGCCACCCCGATGATCCGCGCGCACCGTCCGTGCAGCGCACCGGCAAGGGATCCCCCCATCAGTCCCAGGCCAACGATGGCCACGCGCGCATCCGCGAGCGGGGTCATAGCTCCCTTCCCACCGCCGCGGCGATCGGGCGCAGGTGTTCCATCAGGGCGGCGAACCGCTCCGGCTTGAGGGACTGGGCCCCATCGGACAGGGCCTCTTCGGGATGGGGATGGACCTCGATGATCAGGCCATCGGCCCCGGCAGCGATCGCTGCGCGGGAGACCGGCTCCACTAGCTCCCACTTTCCTGTCCCGTGACTGGGGTCGATGATCACCGGTAGATGAGTGAGCTGTTTCAGCGAGGGGACGGCGTTGATGTCGATCGTGTTGCGGGTGTAGGTCTCGAAGGTGCGGATCCCGCGCTCGCACAGGATGACGCGGTCGTTCCCATGGGAGAGGATGTACTCTGCCGCCATCAGCAGCTCCTCGATAGTGGACATCATCCCCCGCTTGAGGAGGACCGGCCGCTGCGACTCCCCCACGGCGTGGAGAAGCGCGAAGTTCTGCATGTTGCGTGCCCCGATCTGGAGGATATCGGCATAGGTGCTCACCAGGGGGACCAGTTCCGGATCCATTACCTCGGTGACGACCGGGAGGCCGACCTCGGCGCGCACCTGGCCCAGTATGCGCAGCCCTTCCACTCCCAATCCCTGGAAGCTGTACGGGGAAGTGCGCGGTTTGAACGCCCCTCCGCGCAGGAGAGCCCCTCCCGCCTCTTTTACTGCGCGTGCCGCCTCCAGCATCTGTTCCTTGCTCTCCACTGCACACGGGCCGGCCATCACCACCAACTTGCGGCCGCCGATGACCAACCCGTTGATCGACACCAGCGTGTCCTGGGGATGGAACTCCCTGCTGGCGCGTTTGAACGGCTTCAAGATGGGGACCGCTCTCTCCACCCCGTCCATCTGTTCCAGCTTGGCGCGATCGATCGGGCGGCCGTTGCCGATGATTCCGATGATCGTCCTCTCCTCCCCCCGCGATAGGTGAGCCTGACATCCCATCTGTTCGATGCGGGCGGTGAGGTTCGCCACCTGGGCCGTGGTTGCGTTTCGCTTCATCACAATCATCATAGGGATCCCTCCTGATCCATCGATCTATCTGCTGTTGTTCCTAGCTGTTCGACCGGCGTTGTCGCTGCTGGGTAGGAGCCGAGGAGCTTGACGAACGAGGAGCGGTGCAGCAGCCCAAGGATCGCTGCCTCGCACTCCGGGTCCTTGTAGTAGCCGACAAAATCCAGGTAGAACAGGTACTGCCATGGTCGATTGAGGCGGGGGCGCGACTCGATCTTGGTGAGATTGATTCCCCGGCGGCTCAGTTCCCCGATGCACGCGTACAGGGCCCCTGGTTGATGGAGAGTGGTGAACACGAGCGAGGTCTTGGAGCGCTGGGCACGGGATGCTTCCTCCAATGACAGGACGAAGAACCGAGTGTAGTTGAACGGGAAATCCTCGATGTTGTGCGCAAGGATCTCCAACCCGTATAGCTTCGCTGATAACTGGCTGGCGATGACCGCCATCCCCTTCTCCGGGGATGCTGCCAGGTCGCGAGCGCTAGCTGCAGTGTCGATCATCGTCTGCGGGATGAGACCCTGATCAATGAGGTAGCGCTGACATTGAGCCAACGCCTGTGGGTGCGAGCGCACTGTCTTTACCTCGGAAAGAGTTGTCCCAGGAGGGGCAAGCAACATGTGTTCGATGCGCAGGATCACCTCCCCGTAGATCCGCAGATCGTGTTCCATCAACAGTTCGTACGATTGGTTCACCGTTCCGGCGATGGAATTCTCCATGGGGAGCATCGCGTACTCTGCGTCTCCTTCCTCCACAGCGGTGAACATCTCCGCGAAGCTGGCGCTGGGGACACCCGTCACTGGTGGACCGAAGAACTGCTGAATCGCCTCCTCGGAGTAGGCACCGGCGATCCCTTGGAACATCACCTTAGTCATCGTCTTCTCCTTCCAATAGGTCGGGACGCAGGCTGCGCGCCTCGCCGAGGTAGACGTGACGCACCTGACCTGACCGTTGTTCGCTGTTCCACAGGATGAGCACGCGCACACAGCGGGGCAGCTCACCGGCAACGGACATCTCCTGCATGCACATGAGCGGCGTATCCACCCACCCCAGCTCGCGCGCGGCGTGGGCCGGGTAGGCGGCGTCTAGGTCGGGAGTTGCGGTGAAGATCGCGCTTGCCACGTCGCCGATCGAGAGGTCGTTCTTGGCGACAATTTCCTCCAGCAACTCGCGGGTAGCAGCAATGATCGCGTCCTGGGTATTGTCGGAAACGCTTGTTGCTCCCCGAATTCCCAAACATCTCATCCTAATGATCCTCCTTTTCTGTACACAGCCGTCTTTGTTCCAAAAAAAAGGACCACAGGCAATGCCTGTAGTCGTCACACCGGCTCTCCTGGAATTTGCTACCTAAAAATTAGGTGCGCACAGGAAAGCCAGTCTTAAAGTAATAATACCAATAGAAGCTGAGGGAACGCTCGGCGTACTCTCTGATGACGCTACCCCTTGCCTCTATCATAGCGCTCTTACTATAGGATGTTCTCCCTCACTTGTCAAGCCACCACTCGAATTGCCTCATTGAATTTGGCTCTTTGTCGTTTTTCGGAAGCTCGAAACAGCAGTTGACATCCTGAAAATAACTCGATACAGCCATTAAGGCCACGATGATGAATTGGGGGTTGGGGTATGAATTCGATGCTCTTTCGATCAAGTTGAATCTTCTGGTACAGATGGAGATGCTGGCCTCCGTTCTCGCTCGATTATCTCACCACAGCAAGGCATCGAACTTCATCCGGCACGTCAAGGGTGGGCATCCTCTCTATGCAAGAAGGAATCATCGCTACAACGAACCAAGGTGACCCTTCCTCTCACGCCCACTACCCTGAGGAGCGGCTATACTTACAAGAGAGTCTGGCGCGCACTAAAGGAGGAGAAGATGCCAGAGATCGCCGTTCGCCCCCTTTACATCGGGTCTTTGACGATCCCGATTCCGCTCATCCTCGCCCCGATGTCCGGGTACACCGACAGCCCGTTCCGGGCACTCTGCCGTGCACACGGCTGCGGCCTCGTGTTCACAGGGCTCGTCTCTGCCGCAGGAATTATCTTCAATAACCCGCGCACACTGAACTATGTTCACTCCAGCTCAGAGGAACGTCCAATTGCGGCGCACATCTACGGGTCCTCCCCCGAAGCACTGGCCTCTGCCGCACAGACGATTGAATCCCTGGGCCAGTTCGACCTGATCGATATCAACTGCGGCTGCCCTGTCCCCAAAATCATGAAAAAGGGCGCCGGCGCGGCCTTGATGGAAGACCAAGAGAAGGTCTACAGGATCGTCAAGGTCGTGTCGGAGGCGGTCTCCCTCCCTGTAACTGTAAAGACACGCCTCGGGATCTCACCGGAGCGTGTCAACATCTCCGAGATCGCCCAAGTTGTTGAGGAGGGTGGGGCCTCCGCCCTCTTCTTGCATGCCCGTTTCGCTTCGGCAGGTCATGCCGGGTCAGCGGATTGGGATATGCTGAAGCGCATCGTCAGGGAGCGCTCGATCCCCGTCATCGGAAACGGCGGCGTTATGAGCGGGCACGATGCGATCGATATGCTGCAAAGAACAAGCGTTGCCGGAGTGATGATCGGGAGGAGTGCCATCGGAAACCCGTGGATATTCGAGGAGGCTAGGTGTCTCTTGACCGGAGAAGCCTATCAACCTCCCACCGTGGAAGAACGAAGAGAGACGATCGCTGCACATCTCCATTCCCTCTTCGCGCTGATGGATGAGGAGAATGCACGTAGGAAGCGGCCGCGCCCCTTCACCGAACGAGCGACCTGCCACAAGTTCCGCGGGCACCTCGTCAAGTACCTCGCCGGTTTCCCAAAAAAGCGCGCTATCAGATCACGCTTGATGAACCTTGATACGATCGATGCCGTACTCGCAGCGGTCGACGAGATCCTCCTCTCCTCCCATTGAGAGATTGGAGGATTGAATGATCAGGTGATTGAAATGCTAAATCACCCAATCCATGAAACCGTAGCGCTCCCTGCGTGTTTATTGGGGTAGAACGTTTGCCCTGCGCTAACGTTTCGTACTAGGCTAAAGGACACAATCGATCATCGAGATAGGGGGCGAGGATGAATATGAACCGGCTTTTAGGTGGATTGATCGCGGTTATTCTATTGAGCGTGTTGATTCCTATCTGTGGTGTAGGGGCCGATCTTTCCCCGGCACCGATCGTGGTTCAACGTAGTCCGGAACGGGGAGAGGAGATGGCGATCGACGGGGTGCTCGAATTGATCTTCGATCGTCCGATGGATCGTGCTTCCGTGGAGGCCGCGTTCTCTCTCTCTCCGCATGTTGTAGGGAGTTTTTCATGGCCGGATGAGAGCACCTTTCGCTACCATCCAAACACTCCATGGAGCCGGGATACGGCCTACAAGGTTGCATTAGGCACCGGGGCTACCGATCGAGAGGGCCTTCCGCTGAACGAAGCTTACACCTTCCGCTTCCGCACCGTCGGCTACCTGGAAATCAGCCAGGTTATTCCAGCTCCTGGGGCTGAAGAGGTCGCTGCCGATTCCACGATCACCGTGATCTTCAATCGTCCGGTCGTCCCCCTCGTCGCGGTCTCCGATCCCGCGTACGCCACCCTCCCCACGCCGGTGACGTTCGATCCGACGATAGAGGGGCAAGGCGAGTGGTTGAATACCTCGATTTACGTCTTTACTCCGATTGCTCCGCTCGTCGGAGGGACAACCTACACCGCCCGTATCGCCGCCGGTCTGAGCGATATTACCGGTGGTATCCTTGCGCAGGATCTCACTTGGACCTTCTCCACGCAGCCGCCCAAAAGCGTGTGGCTCAACCCGGATGAGGGCGAAGATCTCGTCCCAATCGACACCACTATCTCCATAACCTTCAACATGCCGATCGATTTCGAAAGCGCAAAGGAGCGCTTCACCCTTAAGAAGGTGGGACTCCTGGGCGACCTCTTCTCGACACAGATTGACGGGACCTTCGAGATCCAGGGTAACACGCTCGTCTTCACGCCCACAGAGAGGCTCGACTTCGATCAGAGGTACAGTGTCCGCCTGGAGCCTGGTGTCACCAGTGAGGGTGGCGGCACGGGGATGCGTGAGGCCCTCTCTTGGCAGTTCACCACCGTCCCCCTGCCGCGGATCATCGGAACCGATCCCAGAGACGGTGAACACAACGCGTATCCCTACACCTCCTTTGAGATCCGCTTCAACACCCCGATCGACCCGGATACCGTGATGGATAACATCGAGATGGAACCAGCCCTCTCGCCCGAGCTGGTCCACACCTACTTCAGCAAGTGGGATAACACCTTTGTGTTGACGTTCGGCGCGCAGCCGAGCAGCAATTATGTGATCCACATCGGTCCGGACATCGCTGATCCGTACGGCAACACCACCGGGCAGCAGCTGACAATCCGCTTTTCCACTGCAGCGCTTGACCCGGTGGCTTGGCTCCACGCACCTGATCGCACCGGCACCTACAACGCCTACGAACCGGCACAGATCTTTGTCGCCCATCGAAACACGGAGCGCTTGGACCTCATCCTCTACCGTCTCACTATCGATGAGTACCTTGCAGCACAGGATAATTGGTACAGATTCGTTCTTCCCTCTAGCGGGCGGTTGCGCAATTGGTCGGTCCCGGTCGAGTCCCCTCTCAACGAGGTGGTCTACACCCCGATCGACCTCGTCGAAGGGGGTGGGAGGCTGGAACCGGGGATCTATTCTCTGGAACTGCATGCCAGCGGTGTTTCCTACAGCCACTGGCAGCACCGGCATCTCTTGGTGGTGAGCGAGATCAACCTCACCCTCAAGAGCGACGAGGATCAGGTTCTTGCATGGGCGACCGATCTCGATACCGGCGTGCCGGTCCCTGGTCTCATCCTCCGCGCTGTCGATAACAAGGGGGTGGAGCACTCCGCTTCAATCACCGACAGCAACGGATTGGCCATTCTTTCATTAGACGAATCGTCCAACTGGTACGGAACCACCATCCTCTCTAAGCGACCATTTGCCATGGGGAGCACACAGTGGAACGATGGAATCTCCGTATGGGAGTTCGGCTTCAATTCGGGCTACACACCGGATTGGCGCGCTCACATCTACACCGACCGCCCGATCTACCGCCCCGACCAGACGGTATATTTCAAGGGCGTGGTCCGTGCTGAGGACGACGCCCGCTACGATCTCCCACACCGTGACACGGTCGAGGTGACGATCCGCGATGCCGCGTGGGAGGTTGTCTACGAGGAGACGCTCCCTCTGGACCAGTTCGGCGCCTTCGAAGGGAAGCTCGTCCTCACCAAGGAGGCGGCCCTCGGCAACTACAGCATCCGTGCAACTCTTGAGGAGACGAGTTTCTCCGGTTCCTTCCAGGTGGCCGCGTACCGCCCCCCGGAGTTCGAGGTTACGGTCACCCCAGCGAATAGCGAGATCGCCCGCGGCGAAGCGACCCAGGCGACGGTGAATGTACAGTACTTCTTCGGAGGCGGGATGAAAGACGCACAGGTAGAGTGGGTTGTCCTCGCTGATGAGTGCCGCTTCGCGCCCGACCAGTTCTCCCGCTACACCTTCACCGACGTAGACGATCCCTGGAGATGTTGGTCCTGCTGGTGGCTCCCGCCTGCTGCGCCCGAGATCATCCTCAAGGGAACGGGGAGGACCGATGCAAACGGAAAACTCGTGATCGATCTTCCGGAAGACGTAGCAAGCCTAACTGCGGATCCGTCAGCAGAAGCACCGCTAGGGAGTCGCACGCTCACGATCGAGGCCACGGTCCGCGGAAACGACGGCCAGACCCTCTCCGGGCGCACGTCAATCGTCGTTCACCGTGGCGATTTCTACGTTGGGCTGGCAACAGAACGATACATCGGCCGTGCCGGTGACGAGATGAACGTCGACCTGGTCACCGTTGACTGGAACGGTGAGCGGCTCGCCGCAAAGCCGCTGGAATACCTCATCTACCGCCGTGAATGGAAGAACACCTATATCGAGGATGAGGCAGGTGGCGGGCACTGGGAGTGGGAGACGAACGATATCGAGATCGCCACAGGATCGCTTATCACCTCCGAGAACGCTGAAGGGGTCGTGACCTTCACCCCACCGGTCGGCGGTTCTTATAAGGTCGTCGCCCGCGGGCACGATGCGCACGAACGGATGGTGCAATCGAGCCTCTTCCTCTGGGCGAGCGGTCCGGAGTCCGTCTCCTGGCGACGGAGCAACGATGATCGGATCACGCTGATCAGCGACAAGACGACTTACAGACCCGGAGAGACGGCTCAGATACTCATTCCCAGCCCCTTCTCCGGTGAGCAGTGGGCACTTGTCACCGCCGAACGCGGGACGATACTCACCCACGAGGTGATCCGCCTAGAATCGAACAGCACGGTCTACACCCTCCCGATCACTGCGGATCATGCCCCAAATACCTACGTCAGTGTAGTGATCGTGCAGGGGAAAGCGGCCGCACTTGCAACCTCAAGTGGCAGCCTAGCCGTAGCCAGCACTAAGGTCGGCTACGTCTCCCTGGCGGTCGATCCGATCCCACAAACACTCCACATCACACTGACCCCCTCGGTGGCGCAGGCCCTACCTGGATCACAGGTGAGCTACACCGTGTTCGTTACCGACGAGCTCGATGAACCGGTGAGTACTTCCCTCTCCCTCGACCTGGTCGATAAAGCGATCCTCACCCTTAAGCCGCGCGCCCCCGACGCGATCCTACAAGCGTTCTACGATCGCCGCGGGTTGGGAGTGGCGACCGCTAGCGGCCTCGCGATCTCGATCAACAGACTCGTAGCCGAGCAGATGGAGGAGGCAAGGATCACCGACACAGACGACAAGGCAGGCTATGGACTCGATCGAGCAACGGGAGCCGTACCGCCGCCTGCACCAGGGGTCGCGCTGATGGCAGCCGATGAGGAAGCGGAAGGCTCGCGTAGCCCTGAAGGGGCTGCAGATCAACTCCCTCCGGGAGTCGATCTGCGCGAACAGTTCGTTGACACGGCCTACTGGGACGCAAATATCATCACCGGTGCTGACGGGATGGCACGGGTCACGATCGACCTTCCCGATAACCTGACCACGTGGGTCTTCCGCGCCGTCGGGGTCACGCAGGCGACTCAAGTCGGTGAGAAGACGACCGAGCTTCTGGTCACCAAGCCGCTCCTGATCCGCCCGGTCACCCCGCGTTTCTTCGTCGTCGGAGACCGGGTGAAGCTTCACGCGCTCGTCAACAACAACACCGATACCTTGCTCACGGTCGAGGTCGCGATCGGATACACCGGCCTAACCCTGGAGAGCGCAACCACACAATCGATCGACATCCCCGCCAGCGAGGAATCGAAGGTCTCCTGGTGGGCGACGGTAGAGGATGTCCCACAGGTGGACCTCGCGATGAGTGCCATGAGCGGTGAACTCTCCGATGCCGCCCGTCCGCGTTTGACCACAGGGCCGGATGGGACCCTCCCTGTCTACCGCTACACCGCTCCGGAGATCGTGGGGACTGCCGGCCAACTGACAGATGAGGGGAGCCGAACCGAGGTGATCGCCCTTCCTCCGAAGTACGACGATAGACAGGGTGAACTCGCGATCCAACTCGATCCCTCTCTTGCCGCGGGGATGCGCGATGGCCTCGACTACCTCGAACACTTCCCCTACGAGTGCACCGAACAGATCGTCAGTCGCTTCCTCCCGAACGTCCTCACCTACCGCGCCTTACTCGATCTGAGTATCGATGATCCGGAACTCTCGGCGAAGCTCCCCGATCTCGTTGCAGAAGGGCTGAGCCGCCTAACATTGAAGCAGCACACAGACGGCGGGTGGGGCTGGTGGTGGGCGGATGAATCGAGCTCCTATCTCACCGCGTACGTCATCTTCGCCCTCACAAAGGTCCAGGAGGTTGGCTTCGAGGTAGCAGGAGACGTCATAGAACAAGGTTTGGACTTCCTCGTCGGCCGGTTGGTATCTTCCAAGGAGCTCGATTCCTATTGCGAGGCGAACCGGCAAGCGTGGATTCTCTATGTCATCGCCGAGGCGGGGCGCACCTCCGAGGCGAGAAAGTGGGCCGATTCCCTGTTCAGCGCCCGCGAGAAACTGAGCCACTACGCCCGCGCCTACCTGGCGCTCACCCTCAACCTGATCGATGCGAACGACAGTCGGGTGCAGACGCTCCTCTCGGATATTCAGAACGCAGCCATCCTCAGCGCCACGGGCGCGCACTGGGAAGAGGAGAACTACGATTCCTGGGCGATGAACACCGATACTCGCTCCACCGCCGTTATCCTCGATTGCCTGGCTAAACTAGATCCAGACAACGCGCTCATACCAAACGTTGTGCGCTGGCTGATGATCGCACGCAAGGACGGGATCTGGGAGACGACGCAGGAGACGGCCTGGGCGCTCATCGCGCTGACCGATTGGATGGTCGTCACAGGCGAACTTGAAGGTTCCTACGACTACCGTCTCCGCTTGAACGGGAGCACCCTCGACGAAGGGCACGTAGTTCCAGAGAACGTGGGTGAATCGATCAAGCTACGGGTGGACGTGGCCGACCTCCTTCCCGGCCTCGGAAATCGCCTCACCATCTGGCGCGGTCCCGGCGAGGGACGCCTCTACTACACCGCGCACCTCAAGGTCTACCTCCCAGTCGAAGAGATCGAAGCACTCGATCGGGGGATCATCGTCCAGCGCCAGTACGTACCGACCGATTGCTCGCTCAACAAGACGTGCGAGGAGGTGGATCACGCCTCCGTGGGAGAGACCGTTCAGGTGCGATTGACGATCATCGCCCCGCACGACCTGTACTACGTCGTCATTGAGGATCCGTTCCCGGCCGGCTGCGAAGCGATCGATACGAGCCTGGAAACAACGAGCCTCCTTTCTCAAGAGCCGGGACTCTTCCGTGAGTCAGAGAGCGACTGGTGGTCATCCTTCTACTGGTGGTGGTGGCGCTGGTACAGCAGAAGCGAGCTACGCGACGAAAAGACCGTCCTCTTCGCCGATTACCTGCCGGCAGGAACCTACACCTACCAGTACACCTTCCGTGCCACGCAGGTCGGGACCTACCATGTCATCCCAACCACAGCGAACGAGTTCTACTTCCCGGAGGTCTTCGGGCGGGCCGCTGGACGGATCTTTACGGTAACAGAAGTAGAATGAATCGCTATGGGAGGAAACATTTCAGTGTCCGCGCAGCATCTGCACGGCCTTGCTGTTATGGGAAGTGGTGAAGACAACCAGACTCTTTGTGCTCCCATCTGACACGGTCGCGTACAGTTCTTGCAAGTCGAGGTCCTTGCGGGCCAGGGCCTCGGCTACCCGGCAAAGAAAACCCGGGTGATGGGGGAGATCGAGGACGATCACCTCCCTCTCATCCACCAGGAAACCGGCCCTGCGCAGGGCATCCCGAGCGGAAAGGTGTACAGCGGTGAGGAGATGGAGCGTTGCCGTTCCATTCTCCGCTCTAACGGAGATTGAGACAATACTGATCCCCATATCGCTTAACAGCCGGGTGATCTCTCCCAACAGGCCGACCTTATTATCCATTCGAATGACGAGCTCTCTCTGCAAACGCGCACCGCGCATCTTACTCACCTCACCCCAACGTCATCTTAGGGAAGTCTCTCGTCAAACACGGCAGATTTGGGAGTTTTCAAACGGACATTGGTGAGCCGCCCGGTGGAGCTCGTGCCAAGCGATGGGCTGAAACCTACCATCCGGGAAATGGTAGACCGCCCGGGGACTCAATCCGCTGCGGTCTTCTCATGAGACTGGTGAATGTATGATTGCAGAACCCCCTCTCTTTGTCTCTTTTTTCAAGAAAATCCATGGTGCGCACAAAAGGGGTGGGGGGTTGTCAATCCAATACGTATCTGTTATTTTATGAGGCGATGAGGTGATGAGCGGTGTCAACAAAACGCATCCGAGATATTCCGGATATCGACCGACCACGGGAAAGGCTGATCGCCAAAGGAGCGGCGGCACTTTCGGATACGGAGCTCCTTGCCATCCTCTTGGGAAGCGGTATCAAGGGAATCAGTGTTCTTGAGCTGGCTTCGCTGATCCTCGACTCGCTGAAGCAACGATTGGACCGTGCCGATGTCGACACGCTACAAGGAGTCGAGGGAGTCGGACGAGCCAAAGCCTGTCAAATCGTGGCTGCGTTCGAACTGGCACGACGTCACCTCCTCCAGGGGAAAACCCCGATCCGTGAGGCGCAGGACGTCCTTCCGTTCATCCAACAGATCCGTGACAAGCGACAGGAGTACTTCGTCTGCCTGTCGCTCAACGGGGCGAACGAGGTGATCGAGAGCCGCGTAGTCACGGTAGGATTACTCGACTCCAATCAGGTGCACCCGCGGGAGGTTTTCGCCGATCCGATCAGCGATCGCGCCGCCTCGGTCATCCTCGCTCACAACCACCCCTCGGGAACGCTCGAAGCGAGCCCTGAGGACCTCGCCCTGACGAAACGGTTGGTGAGAGCGGGAGAGATCCTCGGGATCAAGGTCCTCGATCACCTCATCGTCACCAGAAACGGCCACCTGTCGCTCAAGCAGACAGGGAATATATAAACAGCTTTGTCATGCGAAAACCGGAGAGGCATGAAGACTCAAGGACTCGGCAGATCTTTGGTATGCAAATAACTACGATGTTGACAGAGAGTTAAACGCAACGTATACTCTGAACAAGGTATGTCAGGTCGAACGGCCATCCAGCCTCGCTGGGTGGCCGTTCGCTTTGAGGAGGGCTCAATGTGGGAGAAGACGCTGGTTGTGGCAGGCTATCTCATCGTTCTCTTGGGGGTCGGGATCCTCGCACGCAAACGCGCGCGCGGTACGACAGAGGACTACTTCGTCGCCTCGCGGACGCTACCGCCTCTCGTCCTCTTCCTCACGATGGCGGCGACTAACTTCAGCGCGTTCACTGTCTTCGGGTTCTCTGGCGCAGGGTGGCGGATCGGGTACTCCTTCTACCCGATCATGGCCTTTGGAACAGGATTTATGGCCCTCTCCTTCTACTTCATCGGTCGGCCGGTCTGGCGACTGGGAAAGGAGAAGGGTCTCCTCACTCCACCGGAGCTCGTCTTCGATCGGTTCAAGAGCAGACCACTTCGCCTCCTCTTCCTCGGGGTGATGATCACCTTCACCCTACCGTATCTTGCCATGCAGCCGATGGCGGCAGGCTACGCCCTGGAGGAACTCCTCGGCATTCCGTATTTTGCTGGAGCCACACTGATCACCGTTGTCATGCTAATCTATACCCTCCTCGGCGGGTTTCGCGGCGTAGCGTGGACCGACGTCCTCCAAGGAGGGATGATGCTGGTACTCCTACTTGTCGCCCTGGGGGTAATTGCATCGTCCTTCGGCGGACTCTCCGCAGCGAACCATGCAGCAGCCATCCGATGGCCGGAGCTCTTCTCCCGCCCGGGGATGGGGGGAGCCTTCTCCCCCGGGATATGGCTTGGGTACATGCTCCTGTGGCTCCTCTGTGACCCGATGTTTCCCCAGCTCTTTCAACGCTTCTACGCCGCCCGCAACGAGCGAGCACTAGGGACGACGATGGCCCTCTACCCGCTGATCACCGGCATCCTCTTCCTCCTCCCGGTGACAATCGGGGTCATTGGGCGGTTGGGGTTCCCGGAGCTCCCAACGGGGGTCGCTTCTGACAGGATTCTTCCTCTGCTCCTCTCGCGCTATACACCTCCAATCTTGGAAGCGCTAGTCCTCACAGCCGCCCTCGCCGCCCTTATGTCGACCCTCGACTCCCAGCTCCTCACCCTCTCCTCCATGCTCACCCGGGACCTTGTCGCCCCCTTGACGAAAGGGCAAGCCTCGTCGAGGCGTGCCTCACCATGGGTAGGGAAGGGATTCGTAATCGTGCTCGCTCTTACCGGATTGGCGATCGCGTGGCGGCCGCCGGCCACCTTCCTAGAGATCGCGACAGAGACCTTCACCGGCCTTGCCGTCCTCTTCCCCACCGTGATCGCCACCCTCTACTGGAGACGAGCAACAGCAGGAGGGGCGATCGCCTCTATCATCGTAGGAGAAGGGTTGGTCGTTGCCTACCACCTCCACCTGCTCCCCACCTTCGGCACCCTGCCCGTGATCCCCGTCGTCTTAGTAGCAAGCCTGGTCCTTATTGGGGTAAGCCTTCTCACGCAACCCCAGGCTCAGGCCGCGGAAGAAATCCGCAACGGGAAGAAGGGAATCTGGAAGTGGATCATCGCCTTTCTTTTCCTCTTCCTACTGGGGAACGATTATTGGGCGTGGGGGGATGGTCGCCTGGGCCCGCTCGGCTTTCCGTGGTGGGTCTGGTACTTCCTCTCTCTCTGTCTTCTTATGTCCTTGACCTTCTGGCTCTTTGCGCGCGATCGTTGCGATCGGCAGAAAGCTCATCGGGATAACTCATAACCTCATCTCCTCTCTGATCCGGTGCAGGTGCTCCAACGCCTCCTTCAAGAGACGCTTGCTCGCCGGACGGTTCAACCACAGATTGGCGCCAGAGGGGTGGGGGAGAGGGAGGACAAGCCGGCCATCCTTCGCGTAGATCGCGCCAATGAGAGTACCGAGTTTCTCTTGCCCCAGGAAACGATCGATCGCCACACGACCGACCGGGATGATCAATCTGGGGTTCACCAGCTCGATCTCGCGAGCCAGGAAAGGAGCGCACAGCCTGCGCTCCACTGCTGTGGGGACGCGATCACCGCGTGAGTTGCCCTTCCCGGGAAAGCACTTGGTGATCGCGGTGATGTACTGGGTCACGCGGAATTCTGACTCCTCGAAACCCGCATGAGCGAGCCAGGAGAAGAGACGCTTCCCCGCCGGACCGCTGAACGGAAGGCCTGTTCCTCCCTCCCGTATTCCAGGGGCCTGTCCGACAACCATGATCCGGGCAGAAGCCGATCCGGAGAAGATTGCCCCCTCCCTTATCGGATACCCCACCTCCAAACAGCGCCGGCAGTCGCGCATCTCGTGCTGTAACTCATCAAGGATGTACCTACTCACCACTCCTCCTGCAAGAAGTCCCACGCAGCAGCTACTTCAGTGCTTCCTGATCCTGGAACTGATGGGGCGGAGAGGGTTGCCCAATGATGGCTGACCTCCTAAAACCTTGTTTGAATACATTTCTCTGAGTTTTCCGGATCAAGCTTCACTGTCTGTGGGCCACTACGCACGTAGAAGTCGCCTTCTTCATGCTCTTCGATGCCCTTCCACTTGAAGAAGACCGGCTCTGGGCTTCGTTGGCAGATCACCAAACAAACGGTCTTGCCTTGGATGGCCTCCATCTTCGCATCAACAAGCGTTCCAGAGCGATCTCCCAGCGCTGCACCGATGACGTGGCTAAGGTACAGGAGGAACTTGTCCTCGTTGTCAAACCGGTCCGCCTCGATTCCGATGATTGTCTTGTCATCGGCCACGCCGATCAACAGATCTCCACCGTCCGTGTTCAGGAAGGCTGCGATCGTCTTGAGCAGCTTCCAGTACACCTGGTACGTCGTGTAGTTCTCGAGCACGTCGAGGATGAACCGCTCTTCGATCGCCTGCCTCATGCTGTACAGGCTGAACGGCACGAACGATCCGTCCTCCTGCTTCATACCGAAGATCTCGAGCGTCTTGTCCTTCGGCGTTGCGGTGAACGCGAACATCGACAGGTTTGGCAACCGTCCCCGCGTTTCCATCTCGGCGAGAACACGATTCTCCAGCTCCTCCTCCGGCGTCTCCGCCCCCGCCTCTTCCCGCTCCGCGTCCTCGAGGGACCCGGAGGAGAGGACGGCCTTCAGGCTCTTACTGCTCTCGCCGGACTGCGACGAGTGTGCTTCATCGATGATGACAGCGAACCGTTTCCCCCGAAGCTTGCCGATCTCATTCACAATCACCGGGAACTTCTGCAGCGTCGTGACGATGATCGTCTTCTGACTCTCGAGCGCGTCCTTCAACTGGCGGGACGTCCTGTCGATGTTCTCCACCACACCGAGGGTCTGCTCGAACTGTAGCACCGTTCGTTGGAGCTGCCGGTCAAGGACCCGCCGATCGGTGATCACAACGATCGAATCGAAGACCCGGCAATCATCGGCGTCGTGCAGCGTTGAGAGCTGATGCGCCAGCCAGGCGATCGTGAAGCTCTTCCCGCTACCCGCGGAGTGCTGGATCAGGTAGTGCTGCCCCGGTCCGCGTGCCCGCGCGTCGGACACCATCCGTCGGACCGCGTCCAACTGGTGGTATCGAGGGAAGAGGATGAACCGCCTTCCGGTCTTTCGGCCGTCCTCGTCGAACTCCTCGACCTCGTGAATAAACTGCCGGATTAGGTCGAGCACGCTGTCGCACGACCAGATTGTCTCCCACAGATAGCTCGTGGCATAGCCACGCTGCGTCGGGGACACAGGTGGGTTTCCCGCGCCACGATCCCATCCGCGATTGAACGGAAGAAACCGTGTCTTCTGGCCCCTGAGATGCGTTGTCACGTAGACCAGGTTAGGATCGACAGCTAAGTGGGCGAGGCAACGGCCATACGAGAAGAGCGGCTCCCGCGGATCGCGATCGGTCTGGTATTGTTTCATTGCGTCTTCCACGTTCTGCCCGTTCAGAGGGTTTTTCAGCTCGGCGGTGAAGATCGGGATCCCATTGAGAAAGAGCGCAAGATCCAGGCTGTTCTCGTTTCTCTCGCTGTAGTGTAGTTGCCTGATTACCGAGAACTGGTTCGCCCGATACAGCTCGCGCAGCTCCACATTCAGCCCACTGGCCGGCTTGAAGAAGGCAAGCTTAAACTTGCAGCCGGCATCCTTAATCCCATTACGGAGAACATCGAGGGTCCCGCGCCGCTCGATCTCGTGCGCCAGGCGCTGCAGGAAGCGCTTCTTGACGTCTTCACCGTAGTGTTCCTTGAGACGCCCCCATTCCTTGGGTTGGGTCGCGAGAATGAAATTGTACACGTCGTTCGGGACCAGACAGAGAGACCGATCATATTCCTCGCTTTTGCTAAGCCGATATCCGCCGGGGATGAACTCGCCGTAGCCATGCCACGGCTCGCCCGCGCGTCCGCTCGATGAGCCGTCCGGGAGACCGGACACCAGCACGCTTACGATCGCATCTTCGTAAGATCGTTCGGCAATGTTGGGCCTCATATTTCCGTTCCTTCATTTAAGATGGCCAGGTAACGTTTGTAGGCGAAGACGCGGTTACGCGCCTTCCCGGTGATCTCACGAGCGATCCCGAGTTTTGCAAGGAGGTCCATGGCGCCGGCTGCAGTGGGAAACGAAAGCCCGGCGCGTTGGCAAACCTCCGACAAGGACGTGATCGGCCGGGCTTTTAGAGCATCGTGCACTCGCAGAGCTGAGTTAGTCCGACGTCCGTAGGGAATGATGCGCTCACGGTCTTCCTGAAACAGGTTAACCAATCGCCGGGCAGTGTCGACGGCCCCTTCCGCCGTCTGCCGCACACCTTCAAGGAAGAAGCCAAGCCATGCTTCCCAATCTCCCTCGCGGCGGACGGTGTCGAGTAAAGTGTAGTAGGTGGAACGGTTCTGCTTGAAATACAGGCTCAAGTAAAGGAGCGGCTCGTGCAGGATACCGGCATGGCAAAGCAAGAAGGTGATGAGAAGGCGTCCCACGCGGCCGTTGCCGTCAAGGAAAGGGTGAATGGTCTCAAAATGGACATGAGCGAGACCGGCTTTCACGAGCACCGGAAGGTCAGTGCACTCATCGTGCAAGAATCGTTCGAAATCCCCCATGCACTCAGGGACTAAACCGGGTGGTGGCGGGACGAACTTAGCATTCCCCGGCCGGGTTCCACCGATCCAATTTTGAGAACGGCGGAATTCACCGGGGCTTTTCTCGCTTCCCCGACCTCGTAAGAGAAGAACACCGTGAATCTCGCGGATCAGACGATTAGAAAGTGGGAACCCCTCACGTAGCTGCCGGAGTCCGTGTTCCAGCGCTGCAACGTAGTTGGAGACTTCCACCACGTCATCAATTGGAACCCCTGGAGCCTCGTCCAGCTCAAATAGCAGCAGATCCGACAAGGACGACTGCGTGCCCTCGATTTGTGATGAGAGCACCGCCTCCTTGCGAACATAGGCGTAGAGGAAAAGTGTCGTATCGGGAAGCAACGTTGCCAAACTATCCAGTCGTCCCAAGGCGAGCAATGCGGGCTCGAGAGACCGTTGCAGCTTTCCATCGAGCGCTAGGGGAGGTTTGGGTGGCAGGGGTTTAGGCACGAATGCCTCGATTCGTTCCCCTCCCACGATACTGATCTCATACCTGCCCATGACACCGCGTTTCATCACTGAGTTTTCTCCACGCTATTCAACATTCCTTAATAGCCAAGCCGTCTATTAAAATTTACCGCTTAAGTTTAAATAGAATCTTGGGCTAGGGCAAGTGCTCGCAGCGGTCCTTTCGCAAAACCAGCACAAGCTGAGCACGAAACGCTCGTTGTAGACAGATTTTGACAGTCGATATAGCATTCGATATAGAGCGAACTGCTCCAGCATCAGTTGTGCTTCAACGCCCATCTTCTTCGCGTGCGCGACGAGGCGAACATGAACTGAGTATGCCAAGCTCGTTGTACGCGTCATGCGGACATCCCCTCCAGGTACGGTTGGATGACGGTCTTCGCTCGGCAAGCCTCTGCCGTTCGAAGGATCTCATCCCGTGAGGCCAGCCGTCGATCGAGCACATCCTTGAGAGCCTCCAGAGCGACGTCCATGCCTATCTTGTTCCGATAGCGGAAGCAGTCGACGACCGTGCGATCGATCGACGTGATCCGCACCGGTACCCCAAGCAGCTCGTGCGTTTCGATGCCATACCGCGCATTCACCCCAGAGAAGCGAATCACGCGAATCGGGAAGCCCGGATCCTTCGGCTTCCGCGCCCAAGGGTCAATCGCAATCCAGGTCTCACGTGGAAGCTGCGTACCAATGCCGTGGAATTGGAGCGCTGAGAGCAGGCAGATGATCCCGTCGGGGATCTTCTTCTGGACCGCAACCAGCCCGATGTACTCGGTGATCTCTCCCTCGACGAGGCGGTAGAGCCCGTGACTGATCTGCTCTGCCTCGCCACGCTCGACCATCCGCCGAACCGTTGAGCGGCTCACGCCGAGGGCTTCCAGGTCGCTTGTGCGGAAGAGGCCGCCTTCTCCGATTTCCTTGAGAAGTTCTTCCATGTTGTTCATGGTGGATTTTCCTCCGGTACGTTTCGTCGGTACTTAGATCTAACTACCGACATTATGTACCGATCTCTCTGGTTGCACAACCCTTGTAACTCATCGTGTCCCCGAACCTGGATCTACGGTCGATTCTCGCACGTCGATCTTGCCGGTGACGGCGGCAGAGATGAGGGCAGTGCGGTATTCCTTGAGTCGTTCGATGGCTTCTTGGATCTTGGAGATCAGTGCATCGATCTTCGCTGTTTCGCGATCCACGAAACCAGCAATCTCTCTTTGCTCGGAATCTGGCGGGAGAGGAATCCTGATACTTCCCAGGCGATCACCTGTGAGCTTCGGCTGAGCGGCGCCTGAGATCAGAGGCGTGTAGTCGTATGTCTGCAGCACGCCAACCCAGTAACAGATATCCCCTGTCAAAGGATCGAGAATGTGCGCATGGTTGTTCACCCAGTACTTCCCGGTGGCTAGGAACGCCAAAGGAGTGCTCCGCGAGAGAAGGTTTGCTCCGTCCTCCGCAACGAGTACGAGTGGTCTGTCAAAGAGATAGCTGTCAACACGGTCGATGATCCCCGAGGCCCCGTAGTAGGGGTAGATCTTCTCAAGCAAAGCTCGGTCCTCATTCGCAATTGGGATTCGCTTGTGATCAAGATTCGTGAACTGGTATCTGACGCTTGTTGTCTCCCAATGCGCCGGGATCTGGCCGAGCCATTTGATGCCGGAGTTACGCATCGGAACGTTGGGATCGAGGCCTTTGGTGACGGCATGGGTGATCAGCGCAGTGCGCTTCTCCTGCAGCAACCCGATCAGTCGCTGTTTCTTCTCCACCAGTGCATCGATCTCCGTTGTCTCACGATCGAGAAAGTCGGCGATGGCTTGCTGCTCACTCAGAGAAGGAGCTCCGAAGAGGATCTTGCGAACTTGAGCTGAAGAGAGATGCTTGACCGTTGTTGAGTAGGTCAGGTCATTGATGATGTCGAGGGGGTACGTAAGGAAGTATCTTAAGAACCGTACATCGGTCGAATCAAGAGGTAGAGTTGTCTCACGCAAGATGAGCATGAACCGAGGTGGTGTTTCTCATGCGAGATGAGCATGAGGGATCACTGGTAATACAGGCGCGTGTGTCGAATCATAGGAGGCATGGTCCTGATGATGACAGATGCACGCGTGATGAGTATCGACGAACTGAAGGCATTTCTCGCTTCGAGCGCTGTGTTCACGTTCAAAGGAAACTCGCGGGAAGAGATCTACGCTTGGATCGAGCGTACCTTACGTAGCTACAGCTACCGCTCTCGTCCTCGCTTGGAGAAAGGCTTGCTTAGACTGAAGTTCCTGGCCTCAAAGTGACAGAAGTTTAGTTGAGATGGGGGGTTGAGTGATAATCGTAGTACAGCGTTCTGTCTACACCACGATGGTGTCGAGTAACTCCAGTGCCCGCTTCTGCTT